>WLWD01000446.1_pt1 | contig 315832 bp, 225 predicted proteins | sample 6712731 | NCBI WGS metagenome assembly WLWD01 (sample SAMN12718690, study PRJNA576275) | sponge metagenome | isolation source: marine sponge | host: Mycale hentscheli | place: New Zealand: South Island, Marlborough, Capsize Point | collected 2014-11-01 | reverse complement strand
TAAACCAAGGTGAGTTGCCTGTTACAGAGCTTAACGAGGTTCCACTGTAAACCAAGGTGAGTTGCCTGTTACAGAGCTTAACGAGGTTCCACTGTAAACCAAGGTGAGTTGCCTGTTACAGAGCTTAATGAGGTTCCACTGTAAACCAAGGTGAGTTGCCTGTTACAGAGTTTAATGAAGGTGGGTCCACTGTACAACTTTGCAGCTACTTGACGAAACAAAAAAATTCAACTTGCATTTTGGTATCTTAGGTTTGTTTTTTAACAGTTTCAGTTCTGGTTTTTGTGTCCTTTAGTTTTCAATGCATTAAGAAGTGATACACTTGTAGTGTGAAGAATGCCATATACCAACTTTAGTTTCAATAAGTTCTCATTAGCTGTTCCAGCAAAATTGTCTAAAAGATTCGAACAAACAAAACTTTGCATTGTACAGAAAGTGACGTCACACTGCAGATGATGTGGAGGGTGTGCAATCCCGAGCTTTCCAATTTGACTTGATACTAAATGTCTGAACTAAATAGGCTAAAAAAAGGATAATTAATTAAATTTTATTTTAATTAAATTTTAGATAAATGCATAGTCACATGGTTAAAAATAGATAAATTAAATATTTAATTATAACACAGAACCTTAAAGCACATAATAAATAACTTATACTTATTGTGAAAGTTTATGAAGAAGCTTGTCTCTAAATCTCTTGGTTTCAGCTGTCAACCATTCCACCTTCTCCCTCAGCTCAGCATTGGCCATCTCGAGTTCCTTTTCTCTGGCTCGAATATCCTTGAACCTCTGTCTTCTTTTAGCTCGAGACACCACAGAGGCAGCATTGTTCTTCTCTCTCCTCATGACCTTCTTTTGCTCGGTAGATAGAGGCTGATCTTCAGACCCACAAAAGGTGGAAGATGAAAAGTCTGAAGAAAGGCATTCGGATCGAACAGGTGAAGCCTCTTCCTGATCTGCTTCAGATCGCTTTCTTTTTCTTGAAGTCTTGACCACATCAGTGGGACTTGGGAAAACTGGGGAGCCAACAGAGATGGGGGAGGATGCAGTGGAAGATTCACTACTGGTGGACTCGCTCAGAGGCTCTTCAAGGTGAGTGATGGTGGAGATGACATTGTGGAAGTCTTGGGTAGTAAAAGACGAGAAATCCAAATCCTTGAGGAGGCTGGAGACTTGAAGAGAATCTACTGGTGACGACTCTTCAAATGCGGAAGAGGTGGACACAGGAGAAGGACAAGGGGATGTGGGCGTTGAGGGGAAGTTGGGAGACACAGGAGTAGAGAGGAAGTTCACACATTCAGAGAGATCGAACATGCCAGTAGTGGCTTCACAAGTGGTAGAACTCAGCATGGTTTGTACGTCTACTTCAGAGGAGTCGGCAGACTTGGGGGTGGAAGGACAGGACAGTGAGTTAAGTGTACAATCGACAGGCATGGAAGGGACTATGTTGGTTTGATGGAGAAGAGAGGTCTCCAAAGCACTAATATTTGCGAAGTTGGACACGAATGGGTCGTCCAGTGGATTCAGCATGGACTCATTTGTACTACACACAAGTTCAGAATTATCACGACACGATTTTACACACGACACAGGCTGGGAAAAAGTGGATTCAGTTCCGGAAAAGAAATTATCGCCTTCCTTTAGGGCGAGTGGAAACGCAGTGGTTTCTCCCTCCGTCATGGGCCCCGTTGGGGGGCATAGAGCAGGAGTGTCATTCTCCTGCATCTCAGACAGAAACATCTGGATCAGGAAGGAGGAATTCTGCGAAGACTCATCCGCAAGGAAGTGGGCGGAGTTACCAATATCATGATCAGGTCCATTAAGGTTCTCTGGAGGCCTTGGAAGATTGTATTCTAAGGAAAATAAAATAACAGCTGTCAATGCGGCGGCAGATGAGAATATGGAAATAAAATAACTTACCCTTGTTAAAAACAGTACAGATATTCTCCAGGCTTCGTGGTGTCCTGTAAGGAATCACCTCCGAGACGATCTTTCCTTTCACTGCATATCGAGAAATGCAGGGGGTCTCTATTGAGACCTGAGGGCGGCTCTGAGTCATTAAAGTCTGTTTTATTGAGCATAGCTGCGGATGAGGAGACACGGACGATAGCTGCGGAAAGCATTCTTTGAAAAAAGGAGTCGAATGAAGAACAGAGGATGTAATCTTGGAGTTGGCTGAAAACTGCCTGCTAAAATGGAGACTATCCTATGGAAGTATAGGATAATCTAGCTACTAGTACTTGGATTGCACTCAGTCGACTCTCTTTAGCTGTGACCTTTCTAGAAAAGGTCAGAAAGAAAGAAGAATATTCTTTAAGTTCTCTTGTATGTAGACAGAGACCCTGGTTAGAGGGGACGCTTGGTAAGCGAGGCTTTTTAAGTTAAGCTTCACCAGATGCAAGTCACTTTATTATCACACACCGGAGGAAGCACACCAGCGGACAGAACTAAGAAAGAACGAGTGAGCTTCCTCAGACTGGGGCCGCTATTTCAATGAAATCGGCGGCGATGGTGCAATACCCGAGCTATAAAAAGCACAATCACATGAGCTCATAGGTGGTTTATTTTTAGAAATGCGGGCGGGAATTTGGAGGGAAAATTAAAATTGCTGCCTTTTGGGAGTCCGGTCGGGTTAAAATTGAGATTTGCTTTGAAGAATGAATGGCTGTAGAATTACTGGGACCCCTCTGGTGGTGGACTATTGGAAGACCAGAGATCTTCCCCCTAGGGCTCTGTTCTTTCTGACACACATGCACGCCGGTACGCCCCAAGCTACCTTGATAATGCACACTCACCGTTGTTACTTGTTTTTTTCTCTCTCCAGACCATACCAGCGGGCTTAGCTCCGCGTGGCCCTATAAAATACACTGCACCAGAATAACGGGAGAGTTGCTGAAGAAAAAGTTTCAAATAGACCCAAAGCTAGTGGTAAGAGAAAGTTAACAAACTTTATAAAGCACAGTTTACATGCTGGTGGTGCAATACCTTCAAGGTATCATGGACTTTCATCTGTGGGGTATAGCTTAGCTTGAAATAATTGGGTTAAATAGTATGTTGTCTAGTGGTATGTGTGTTTCAGCATAAATGGTGAGTGAGATAGCCCTGCAATTTAAGGATTTACTGAAAAAAATATTCATCGTTTAATAGGATGAAAGAGTTTTAAGCTACACTCTTAGTATAAGCTTTCACCTCTAGTTAACCCTCAGCGCGCATGTGTGAGAGGGTTATAGTAGGTGTCCTGTCTGTCTGTCTGTCTGTCACACTCTGATTTTGGAGTACTGTAACTTAACTGTTGATTTAGGTATGAACTTGCTCAGAACGAAGATTTAGGACTTTCATTGTGCTAGTTTTTTGTTTTTTTTTGGGCTAATTGTTGAGAAAATGTGAAGCTTTCAGTTCCGTGTAGGCGCCAGTTTTTGTGGGTAACGCCCCCTATTGTCATGTCATAATCACGTGAGCATATATTTTTTTTGCAGCCAGCAGTGTAGTTTGCTTTGTGCTCAGGGAAGTTAGCGGAGTGTAATGAAGTGAAGTTTCGCGTTGAAAATGTATACCGGTGAGTGTTTCTGGCCTGTTACGTTTTTCTCTTATGAAGACAGCGTTTTCTTTTCTCGAGCTATATCTCATTAAAATAGCTAATATATTGCTCGTTCTTTTGGTCCAAGATTATATTTTAATAACTATGTAGGTAGTGTTTAGTAGCGCTGAGGGTTCGCACCTTTGGTGCTTCATTTCTTATTGAGTCCAAGTGTGATGTTTAGGTCCACACGGTAGGTGGAATTTTGCAGCATGCAGAAGAAATTAAAAGCGCTTACAACCACAGTAGTCTATTTTCTGTGTCTTTTATGGTCCGCTGTGCTTTATTAGTGGTAAAATTGAAGTGGTCTATCTCTGCTTGTTGTGGACAAGAAGAGTAGCGCAGTCTTACAGCAATATTGTAGTCTTCTATGCTTTGTTTGTTATTTTGTTTGTTTGTTATTTTGTTTGTTATTAAACAAAGTAACAAGAATTCAAGCACTCAGGTCTAATACGTAAGGAGAGGCATGGGTGAAAATGAGGGTCACATGAATTATATAAATAAGGAAAAAAATAACGGAAAATAAATTCACATGTGGAATCTCATTTGCGTTACCCCTGGGTGTCACCTTTGCTCCCGATTAGAGTTAAAGACAAGTGACCAAGTTGTTTATGGTAAGTTCATTTTTTCCGTATTGTTTTTCCTCATGGCATGTTGGCGAGGGCGTTGCTTGACTGTCGTTACTCTGGCAACACCATGAATGGCCATGCACACGGGCAGTATTGATAGTTGTATGGCTTCAGTAACAATTAGCACTTCATTATGCCATCTTTGTTTTTTGTTTTTTTCCTGATGCAGGTTTTTTTTTTTTTATTCAGAATGAAACTTGGGAGAGGTGAAATCAGTTTTAAATCACCACCTATCAGTTGTCCAGCCTACTGGTGGAATGCTTTCCATAGCTTTGAAACGATCAGCAACAAGAAAGCAAATAAACACTGAGACTTTGTTTGTACTTGAATGATGTAATGGATTCCCCTGACTGTTCTATATTTAGAACTATGTGTGTATGTATGTCGTGTCCTTGTTTGTGTGTGATGGAGTCCATATATGTATTGTGTTGGCCTTCACTAGAGAGGCATCATCTGTGGCATTTCCTGGGATAATGCAGCTGCCTCTGGGTTTATGTCTTAGATTACATAACCATTATATAAGGAGTATATAGTTAAAATGGTGAAGCACATATGAATGTGTCTGGAGTCAATCTTGTTCATATCGTTTGCTATTCTAATTCTGCATCAGTATCTGATAATTGTGTGTTATCTCCATCAACTATGGCAAACATTCATTTAAGAAGTTGCCCAGTGTCAGTGAACAGTACCTACTTGGATATATGGTAGTATTTAATACGAGCCTGTAGGATGTGTACCTGTGTTATCCTGTCATAGTCTCATCAGTATATCTGTGAATATACTCTCACTAGCTTCAAGTGACGACCAAATTTGTTAAGTTTTTTTTGTCTTACTGGTTGTATGTGTTGATCTGTTCTGAGCATGCCTAGTTCATAACCTGATGTTAGAATGGAAGGTAGCGAGTGGGTATGTAGGCCATTCCAGCTAGTACGCTGTACCAGCACCACAAGGTCACTGCGAATACATATCTGTCACGTCACATGCACTTCTGAATGGAATTTAGTGGGTAAAGTCAGTATATATAGAGTATAGGCTCATTACTACATTGAAGAATGCTATATATATATATATCGTAAAGGCAGTATGTTTACTTGTTGATACTTACCAGAGCTGCATTTAAAGTGGTGGTGGTAGGGGGAGGGAATGGGTACATTTGCCTCCCTAAGAAAAGCCTTTGCCCCCGTAGAAATCTTTAGTGACTACATTTTGACTTTGCAACATGGATTCAGCACAGTTCTGCACATGTGTCTAATCACTGTGAGTGTCTCTTGTACACAAGTGCATTCTCCCTTGCCCCTACTAAAATCTATAAAAAAAATGTTTTTGCTTTCCTAGACTAGCTTTCTTTATGCAACATTGCATGTAAAATCAGAGCCTTCAGTTTGTTGTGTTTCACGTTTAATTTCATCAAGAGAGCATAAGTTCAGAGTGTGTTTACTGATTGCAATCAATTACACGTGGTAGGTGGAGCTTCCGCTGGAGCAGCCGAAAATACTGCACGTGGTGTCTCCTCGTAGCCATGGCAGCGTGTCCATCACCGTGACAGCCATAGACGCCAACCACTGCCCTGGAGCGTGCATGTTCTTATTTGAGGGGTATTTTGGCCGGATCCTCTACACGGGGGACTTCAGGTATGTGTGTGTTTCACAGGTTGGCAAGGTGGTGGCCATTAATTGAGTTAATAAATTCAGGGTAGGGGGTATGCTTACATAAACTTACGGTATAGGTATTTTATTTTTTGTTCTCCTTTGGTGGTATATACAGTGTGTGTGGCTGTGTGGTGTAGTGGTTGTGTTCTTGGCTCAGGGCCTGAGGGCCTGAGTTCAAGCCCAACTCAGGCAATTTTCCATCTGATTTTCTATCTGCCTCCCACCAGCCCCACCAGTCCACCCAGCTGTGATTGGGGACCTGGCATTTGCTGGGGTGCAAATTCAAGGCCTCTTTTCTCATACAACAGCAATGGTCTTGCTATGAGGAAAGGCCTGTTCTCCTGCGAGTTCCTAGCCGGCTCCAGGAGCTTTGCTTGCACGGCTCACAGTTCAAACATTGTTATTTCACAAAATAATCAAAAATACACATAGCAACGAGAAGACAACCTGTCTAGTATAATGATATTCATGATAGAGTTTAAGAATAGCCTCCAGTGTGATTGTGACATCATTGTTGGAGCATGTCTGTCACATGCACAAGTAGAGATTAGATATGAATCAAATACCTTATGGTCATGAATGTCTAGTGGGTTGTGTATGAATATCATTAAAACCTTAAGACTGGCACTTCTCATATTAATTAGCACGCTCTTTAAATCAGCATGTGCTCTTTTATAGGCTGTGGCCACAATTCACAATAGTGATTTAACTTTATTAGCCTGAAGCAATTACTAGACTGTCAATGGTAACCTAGGGAACCAGAAGTTTTCTAGGATTGGTAAAAAAAATTATTTGAGTACATATTCCATTTTGATTCACTGTCATGGTTCCGTGAATAACCTCCATGCTTGTTTGTGATGTGAAGCTTACAACATTTAGCAGAAGCTGATCATTCTTGGCTTGCAAATGAAGCAAGTTAGCCTTGGGACAGATTTATTGACATATGTATGCTTAGCTTTGGTACTCTGTCAATTGCCTGACATCTCAAGGTGGAGTGAGAGATACACAAGACAACAACTCATCTTCAACGCTATCAAGTGCACGTATAGAGCAAAGCTGAGTGGAAGTGTACATTTATAATATACTTGAGCTATGGAAAGCAGAGGTGAGAAACTGCTGGGTTTTGCTGATACACTAGCTGTAGCTTGATCATAGCAAGTTCTCCTTCTCCTTAGCTTTACTATGTATAGCTGGTTATATTTAATGTGTGTGTGTGTGTGTGTGTGTATGTGTGTGTATGTGTGCATGTGTGTGTATGTGTGCATGTGTGTGTGTGTATGTGTGTGTGCATGTGTGTATGTGTGTGTGCATGTGTGTGTGTATGTGTGTATGTGTGCATGTGTGTGTGTATGTATGTGTGCATGTGTGTGTGTATGTGTGCATATGTGTGTATGTGTGCATGGGTGGTGTGTTGCATGTGTGTGATGTGTGTATTGTTGTGTGTGTGTGTGTATGTTTGTGTATGTTGTGTATGTGTGTGCATGTGTGTGTGTTGTGTGGGTGTGTGGTGTGTGTGTGTATGTTTTTGTGTATGTGTGTGCATGTGGTGTGTATGTGTGTGTATGGTGTGTATGTGGTGTATGTGTGTATGTGTGTGTGTGTATGTGTGTGCATGTGTGTGTGTATGTATGTGTGTGTGTATGTGTGTGTGTGTGTGTGCATGTGTGTGTGTGTGTGTGTGTGTGTATGTGTGTTCTATTGTTCTGATAGAGCCATCCTTGTTATTGTTTATAAATATAGCTAATTTAAAGAAGATAGAACAAACACCAAAATGAATGCCCAACCAACTGAAGTCGGAACAGGAAGCACTGAGTATTTATTATGATACAAAAACCACACCCAATAGTCACACAAGATGCTGCATAGTTCCTGTCCTGACTCGCTAACACACACACAAATATATAACAAACACCAATCAACACCTGCAGTTATTCCCATGACTCTAAAAATAACCAAGCTATACATAGAATCAGAATTATACACACACATACACACAAGTTCTTAAGAGTTTTCCATGTGGGAGGGACTCAGCCTGCCCACAGGGGAACCCTGGGATTTCCCCCTGTCCAGCTGCAGTTCCCCCCCCCCATTAGAATTTTTTGGAAGTTTATGTGGTATATTAGCTAAAGTTGGAGTAGTGAGATTACAAAATCATGCATGTGACCAAACACTGTTCTGTGTGGAGTATATATATGTATATAATATATATATATATATATATATAATACTTATAGCACGAGTCAGAGTACAATATGGGAAAATATTTTACGAGCACGCAAAATATTTTCACGAGCCAAAGGCGAGTGAAAATGTGGCGTGAGAGTAAAATATCATTCCCATATTGTACGACGAGTGTGATAAGTGATTTATTGCTGCCTTGATATTTTTTCTCAACCGGTTACAATACAATTTTCATTGATTTTACTCGCTACGCGCATGCGTAGTGTACCGTACAATATAAACCGTACAATATGGGAGAATACAGAACGCGTGATCCGGAAATATTCAAGTAAAAATATCAAAGCTGCAATAAATATATATATATATTTATTGTAGCTATTGAATAATAAACACACTGGTTTATTCTACAATAGATACATGTGAACGCTCTTTAATAATCAATATAATTTAATAATCCATATAATAATATAAACACTTTCATATAGGCATGTGCATCAAAGTAGTGTGGGTTTTAAAAATGGGTGTGGCTAAGTATAGCAGTGTTTGCCACCTCCAGCGAAACATCCTGTATGACACTCTGAACATGTGTCCGTATTTCACTCTCACGCCCCTTCTAAAATCTAAGAAAGTTGTTTTACCACTCCTGATAGTGATAATAAATAAATAATTAAATAATAATAATAATATAATAATAATAATAATATAATAATAATAATAACAACAACAATAATAATAGTAATCATCATCATCATCTAAAGTCTGCTTTTAAATACCGTTTCAAATGGAGTATCTATAAAATGGTCTCATATAGCAGGTGTGATAAGGTGATATGTTCACATAGGATTCTCTTAACATCATGTGACATACATGTGTGTGTGCATGTGAGATATGTTTGTGTGTTTGTATGTATGTTTAGATACAGCTCGGATATGGAAGCGAACCCACTGTTTAGCAATTCCAGGAGCGTGGCTGCCCTTTACCTAGACAACACCTACTGTGACCCCAGCTGCATTTTCCCCACTAGAGTAAGTGCATAAAGGAATACATGTAGGTATGAAATGATGGGAGGAGGCTCATTGCAGTAACCATTGAAACAGAGCAAAGTGATTTAGAATACTTCATTTTTTACGTTATGACTGGCTCTGAGAAAAGGAAAAAATTTGGGGGTAAAGATAAAAAAATGTTATTATATTTTCTCACCGAGTTGCTTGAAACTGCCTATTTTGATACAAAAATTGCCAATTGAATGTCTTCAATTGCGTAGTTACAACATATGCTAAAGGATAGAGCTGTTGGCAGATGCTATTGACTTTAAAGTGGACTTGTCGTTGACCAGTTGTATTCAGGTGACACTCCATGCTTAATCTGACTTTCAAATTTTACCCACAGATAGAAAGAGGTCCCAATCCTGTATGGAAGGAAAACAAAGTTTAATACTTTTTACTTGTATTTATTTGTCTTGTTTTATAAGTATTTTCTGTATCCCAAAATTTGTACCATTTCTCAGAGCTTGTCACATATACACTCCTCCTCCTCCTCCTCCTCCTCCTTCTCTTCCCCCTTCTCTCTCTCCCCCCCCCCCCCCCCCCCCCCCCTCATAGAACGAGGTCGTTGTGAATATTATTTTCTTGCCAGGAAGAAGCCAGGGAAGAGATAGTGTCCATCATGGAGTCTCACTCCGGGTCAGCCGTATACTTGGGCATGCACAACCTGGGGAAGGAAGACCTGCTCGTCTATTTGGCCTCTCACTTCCAGAGTTACGTGAGCGTCAGTGAGGAGAGGATGGATGTGCTGAAGCTACTGGGCATGCCCAATGTGTTCACTTGCAACCCGGAGGAGTGGATTCGAGTGGTACCGTTCCATCTGCTGGCCAAGAATTAGTGAGTTTAATTGAAGGAGCAGAAAATGGCAGAATTAAGGAGAGAGGGGAGGGAGAAACTGTCACTTTACACCTTACTAAGCGGCTAGCACATGATTATTATTATTTTTTGCGGTTATTGGTGGCTGACTTGTCCGCCATATGTGTGCGTAAGTGTGTGCGCATGCGCTCGTGGAATACGTATGTGTGTGTGTGTGTTTGCAGCCCGTGAGACATTGGGCATTTTAATTAGATCATGTGTATGCACAGGGTATGGGATGGTTGTGTGGCTTAGGGTAACCTGGTAAGGGTCGTTCATACCATATAATGCATTGTATGTACTTATAGTAGTTATCACATACATACAGTACGCCCTCTAGTAAGTTGTTTAGCTGCTTCATTGTGTCATGTTGTGGGTGTGGCCACTGGATGTCATGTGACCAAGTTAAGTGAGTGTTTTTAGGGTGTGTATTACTCTGTTTCTTCATGAGCAATCTATAGTTGTTCCCCCCCCCCCCTCCCCCGTATATCTCACATAAAATCACTTTTAATCAGTGATATTAACCATTTCGTTCAGAAGTTCCATTACGGTTATCAGACGACTAGCTTCACTTAATATTACTTGGTCTTGTAGCGACCATGTGCTGAGACGTACAACCGTATTGTGCCACACCTATCTACGAACGTCTCTAGTCTAATATCATGAATATTCTCTGGAACTCGAGATCAGGTGTTAAAATATTAATTAATACACTTACCGAGAACTTGGTGCATGTAAATTAACACATTTATCTCACACACAAGCAACAACAACAAACAACAACAACAGCAACAGCAAACAATGAAAATGTTTGACCAGTTCTTAGACTGAAATTATTCCCACGATGTGTTGGTATTGCTAGTGATGTGCTTCATCACAAATGGCGTGAGCCATTATGTGCACTAGAAATTCAAACAAGGTAGAATCTGATAAGAGTTGATTTTTGCCTTCACAAAATCTGTATATAAAGTAACAATAAAGCTAAATTCATTTAGTTTGCCTGAAGATAATGTCTTAGATCCTGTTCACCTACATAGTTTTAGAAGGTGTAATTAGTCCTAAAAGTAGCTACAAGTAGCTATGTAGCCAACCATGTATTTTAGCTAACAAATATGTAATTACTTTCTTACCTCAATTTTCCTGAGCAGTAATAGCTGTATGTAAAGACTTGTATGCCTGACAAAAAGCACTCATAGCACAGTGTGAACATTAGCTACCAAATAACAGCTGCCTTTACACAGCTTTTTTTGGCTACTGCAGCAGTGAGCAAGTCACATAAACTGTCCGGTAATTCTTTTGAAATAAATGTGTTTTTTTTTTGTTTTTTTTTCAAGTCAAATAGTTGTGGCGAGTGGTTACTATGGCATTGAACCCCTTACCATATGTCATTTAAAAAACTTGTTTCTTTAGCTAAGCAGTATGTAGCTGTAACGCTCTACACTTTTACACACACTTGTTGACTGGATATACCAACACAACACTTATTTCGTGACTTGACTATTGGATAATTGATTTTCAAGTAAGATCAATACTGTAGTGTAGGGCTGTAACTATGACTAACAGCACATTAGCCAAGATAACTTGCCACTGACACTAATTTGAATAGAAAGTGAACTCCTAAGTTTATGTAAGACTTAACTGTGTCCGCAAAAAAATCAGATATGTCCAAAGGTGTAAACAATTATGGTACTGGTAAAAATAGATAATCCAAATGATTCTGTTTAGTGGAGTATGGGGACAGGGTCGACCACCAAGCAAACACAAAAAACATGAAATGTCATACGTACGTTTACACACTTATATATAAACAAACAAATATCCCCAATTCTCAATTTGTTATTCCTGTATAGTGTCTTGCTTGCTTAGATCTCTCACCAATAATCTTATCTTTCAGGACTTGTTTTGTTTGAGATTGTCTTTTATTATTAACAAATCATAAGACATTTCATACACTAGTAAAATGGAGCGTTTGTGTGATGTGGTATACTTCACCTTACACGACTATTAATAAGGATAGATACATAGGAGATGTTTTTAGCTTGGAAGTCCTCCTAGATTCGGTAAACGGTGGACATAGCTCAATGAAGCCTGCAAGTTATTCATGAGCTTTGTCAGTGCCTACTTGGCTTGTCTGTACTCTTCCGGCCATTTTTGGGGCCAGTCACCTGAGCTTGAAGAGAGTACTCAGTTCTCCATTACTGTGTGTCTGATGGGCGGACATTGTGTGGTACTTTGTGTTTGTGTTGCCATAGGAAACCAATATTGCCCTCATTGAGTCAATGCCTCTGGTTTCTAATGGCTTAAAAACATTGATTGTATTTCTTTTCCTTTCTTTTTCAGAATTTATGAGCAGCCTTCAAATTTTCTTTCAATGGTGCTAATGGAGGGAGGGTCCTATTGACTCCAATTGTTCACTTTCTCAAGTGTTTTTTTTTTTTTTTTTTTTTTTTTTTTTTGCTGTTACTAACTTTTGGTCAGTTTCATCCAGGCTATCTTGTTGGCCAGGTTAGTTAGTAATTCTGATTGTAGGGGTGTGTCTAATATTGTTTGCTACTTTCTAGCATTTGTGTGAAGGTGTATGTGGTCGCATCGCAGGAAGAGGTACCAGCTGGTCACGCTGGTCCCAAGGTGACCTTCTTTTAACCTTCACTCAGACTCATAATTTCAGCCCACACATAATGTTTGATATCTCAAAGGACAGAACATTTATTAGCAGTAAAATGTCTATGAATAATAGTTTGAACCCTTGAAATAGGTGGGAGTTATGCTGAAAGAGAATCAAGCTGTGTATTAAAATGATGTGATAAGGCAGTCTAGATAGCTCTATGAGACTAGCAACTCTTATACAAGTGCTCTCTTTATTTTTGTTTCTTATAAGAAAAAAGTTTGTTTATAATGAATAATGAATAGAATCATCAAATAGTCTATTATAGCATACTGTGTAGATGCATAAGAAATGGGTTAATTGTGTATTACTAGTCTGGAGCTAACTTCAATGATTTTACCTGTGATGACCCATACCAATGACTCTATGAATATCATTATACAACACACTGCCCATATTTGGTGGCTGGCCAGTCAATGTTTGGCTAGTGAGTGGGCACCTTTTGAAAAATGGCTGAAAAGAGTGTGGTGGACCAGGCCAACAACCTGGCCAGGGGCTACTCCTATGACTTTGTGGAGTCAGTGCCTGAGCACTATTATTGTAGTGAGTGTAAGCTGGTGGCTAGAAACCTCACATTTACCCACTGTTGTGGGGAGACCTTCTGTAAGGAATGCATTGAGAGACACAAGCAAGAAGGCAATCCTTGTCCAAACTGTGGAGAGGTGGAAGAATTTACTATACTGAAGCAAGTCAAGTACCAGACTAGTATAAGAAGGCTTTCAGTGGTCTGTACCTTGAAGGAAAGAGGATGTGAATGGAAAGGAGCTTTGGCAGAGCTAGATGCTCACTTAAACCCAGATGAAGGAAGCTGCCAGTATGTAGACATCCAGTGTCCTCTTAACTGCCAGCAAGTAGTCCCCAAGAACAAGATGGAGGACCACCAAAAGACGGAGTGCGTGAAGAGAGATTTCTTCTGCCAATACTGCAACTATCAAGCCACTTATGAAGAAGTGATGAATGTCCACCTTCCTGTGTGCAGGTACGTCCCTGTACCGTGTCCTAACATGTGTGGGGTGACGTGTGACAGAGAGTACCTGGAGCACCACATGGGGACGTGTCGTCTGCAGGTGATAGAGTGCGAGTTTGCGAAGCTGGGCTGTGACGAGGAGTTCTGTCGGGAAGAAGAGGATAGACATATGGAAGAGAACAGCCGCAAGCACCTCTTGTTGTCAGCGACACAATCGCTAAAGAGTATAAAAGAACTTGAGAAAATGGAGGATCGAATTAAGAAATACGAAGATGAAAACCATAGTCTTGCTGCCAAGTTGATTGCTCAAGAAGAGAAGGCAAAGAATCACGAAGGAGAGATAAGTAAGCTACGGGATAAATTAGACAATGTGACAAACCAGCATTCTAACCGGCTCGATGTGCAACGGGATAAGCAGAGAGAATGTGTTAAGATATTTGCGGAAAAAAATGATGAGCTGAAGAAAAAACTGAAAGAACAAGAAGAAAAGTGTGATAAGTTAAAGACCATCATCGAAGGTCAGCAGAAAGATTTAGATGGGAAAATTCTTACCTTGGGGAATCAACTTTTGAACCAGAAGGCAGCTGAGGAAAAAAACAAGACAGAATTTGAAAAAAGAATGGACGAAGCTAGCAAGAAGTATGACCAACTAGAAGCTGTAATGAAAGAACAGGAAAGGAGTCTTGCTGCTCAGAGCAAGAGCTTTGAGAAAGTGGCTTCATTGTGTCAAGAACTAAAGAAAAGCTTAGAAGAAGGTGCTAAAACTACGAGTCAATTAGAACAAAGCATTAAAGTGCTTGCCAAGGAAAAAAATAAACTCTCTGAAGAGGTAAAGGGTCTTTCTAAGAAAGCTGAGGAAGGAGAGAAAACATTAGTTGCTTATCGCGACAGAATTTCAGCACTGGAGGCACAGAAGAAAAACCCAAAGGAGATACAGGAGCTGGAAGCCAGGATTGAGCAAAATAAGAGAAGATTTGAGAATCTTGAGGAGAAATTGCCAGCAAAAGTCAATGCAATCAGCGAGTACCTCGGCAACTTTGATCGGACGTTTGAAATGAAGGAGTTCACAGCTGAGAAAGATAAAGACAAGCCACGAGACTGGAAGAGCCCTGCGATGTACACGCACATGTGCGGCTACAAGTTCTGCATCGGCCTGGACGCCAACGGCCGCGGGGGATCGCACGGAGAAGCCATTTACGCCGAGCTGTACGTGATGCCCGGGGAGTACGACAGCTTGCTTCGCTGGCCGGCTAAGGCTAGCTTCACACTGGAACTCATTCACCAGCGCGGCGGAAAGAATGTGAAGTACAACACAGCCATGAAGAAGTGGGAGAAGCCGGAGCTGAACTTCAAGTGTCTCAGCGTCTTCCCCTTCACTGAAGTGAACAACTCTTACTGTTTCCTAGAACACAATAAACTTGGAGATTTTCTAGTTGACGATACTCTCAAATTCTTTACTACTGTTGTTTTGCACTGAAGTTAGTAGTTGTGTTTTTAATTTTGTGTATCATTGTGGAAGTTGTTTTGATGTGATGGTGTTTTTATTGGGTTTTTGTGTGTCACGTTTTTATATTGATATAAGTGACTTTGAAATTCTAGTCAGGAAATAAATGAATTAGTTCCTATAATTAGAGCAGTTGGTTTATGCAGTCTCAAGTTGAAATTTGTATTTCTTCACATAATTTTGAAAATAGTTACCCAAAGAGAATAAAATGAAAATTCTTTTCCTCTCCCTTTCCTTGTACTCTTCCATCTTAAGAGCCCAGAGCATCCCAATGTGCACTGGTGGTGAGATATTGTAAGTGAGTCAGACCTTTGACACTCCAGGGGTTGCCAGAGGGATCTTGACTTGAACGGATTTATGCGGAGTGTTGGAGAGGGGATTCCCCTTGTTGGTGAGGTATACATCTTTACTCTCCAGTAATAAGTTGATATCCTGTATGTCTGGACCAGCGAGTTTAGGTTCGCTCAAATAGATTTGCTGGTGGTATGTTGTCACTGCAGCTTGCATAACATGGATTATATGAACCCCCCTTGCCCTCTAATGTCGTAGAAACCATAACATTGATAATCAGCATAATTGTGGATGGATTATATGAACCTTGCCTTCTAATGTCGTAGAAACCACAACACTGATAATCAGCATAATTGTGGCTGGAAAACATGGATACTATAACTGCAATGCTGGCTTAATTACAGAGAGTACCTGGAGCACCACATGGGGACGTGTCGTCTGCAGGTGATAGAGTGCGAGTTTGCGAAGCTGGGCTGTGACGAGGAGTTCTGTCGGGAAGAAGAGGATAGACATATGGAAGAGAACAGCCGCAAGCACCTCTTGTTGTCAGCGACACAATCGCTAAAGAGTATAAAAGAACTTGAGGAAATGGAGGATCGAATTAAGAAATACGAAGATGAAAACCATAGTCTTGCTGCCAAGTTGATTGCTCAAGAAGAGAAGGCAAAGAATCACGAAGGAGAGATAAGTAAGCTACGGGATAAATTAGACAATGTGACAAACCAGCATTCTAACCGGCTCGATGTGCAACGGGATAAGCAGAGAGAATGTGTTAAGATATTTGAGGAAAAAAATGATGAGCTGAAGAAAAAACTGAAAGAACAAGAAGAAAAGTGTGATAAGTTAAAGACCATCATCGAAGGTCAGCAGAAAGATTTAGATGGGAAAATTCTTACCTTGGGGAATCAACTTTTGAACCAGAAGGCAGCTGAGGAAAAAAACAAGACAGAATTTGAAAATAGAATGGACGAAGCTAGCAAGAAGTATGACCAACTAGAAGCTGTAATGAAAGAACAGGAAAGGAGTCTTGCTGCTCAGAGCAAGAGCTTTGAGAAAGTGGCTTCATTGTGTCAAGAACTAAAGAAAAGCTTAGAAGAAGGTGCTAAAACTACGAGTCAATTAGAACAAAGTATTAAAGTGCTTGCCAAGGAAAAAAATAAACTCTCTGAAGAGGTAAAGGGTCTTTCTAAGAAAGCTGAGGAAGGAGAGGAAACATTAGCTGCTTATCACGACAGAATTTCAGTACTGGCGACACAGAAGAAAAACCCAAAGGAGATACAGGATCTGGAAGCCAGGATTGAGCAAAATAAGAGAAGATTTGAGAATCTTGAGGAGAAATTGCCAGCAAAAGTCAATGCAATCAGCGAGTACCTCGGCAACTTTGATCGGACGTTTGAAATGAAGGAGTTCACAGCTGAGAAAGATAAAGACAAGCCACGAGACTGGAAGAGCCCTGCGATGTACACGCACATGTGCGGCTACAAGTTCTGCATTGGCCTGGACGCCAACGGCCGCGGGGGATCGCACGGAGAAGCCATTTACGCCGAGCTGTACGTGATGCCCGGGGAGTACGACAGCTTGCTTCGCTGGCCGGCTAAGGCTAGCTTCACACTGGAACTCATTCACCAGCGCGGCGGAAAGAATGTGAAGTACAACACAGCCATGAAGAAGTGGGAGAAGCCGGAGCTGAACTTCAAGTGTCTCAGCGTCTTCCCCTTCACTGAAGTGAACAACTCTTACTGTTTCCTAGAACACAATAAACTTGGAGATTTTCTAGTTGACGATACTCTCAAATTCTTTACTACTGTTGTTTTGCACTGAAGTTAGTAGTTGTGTTTTTAATTTTGTGTATCATTGTGGAAGTTGTTTTGATGTGATGGTGTTTTTATTGGGTTTTTGTGTGTCACGTTTTTATATTGATATAAGTGACTTTGAAATTCTAGTCAGGAAATAAATGAATTAGTTCCTATAATTAGAGCAGTTGGTTTATGCAGTCTCAAGTTGAAATTTGTATTTCTTCACATAATTTTGAAAATAGTTACCCAAAGAGAATAAAATGAAAATTCTTTTCCTCTCCCTTTCCTTGTACTCTTTCATCTTAAGAGCCCAGAGCATCCCAATGTGCATTGGTGGTGAGATATTGTCAGTGAGTCAGACCTTTGACACTCCAGGGGTTGCCAGAGGGATCTTGACTTGAACGGATTTATGCGGAGTGTTGGAGAGGGGATTCCCCTTGTTGGTGAGGTATACATCTGTACTCTCCAGTAATAAGTTGATATCCTGTATGTCTGGACCAGCGAGTTTAGGTTCGCTCAAATAGATTTGCTGGTGGTATGTTGTCACTGCAGCTTGCATAACATGGATTATATGAACCCCCCTTGCCCTCTAATGTCGTAGAAACCATAACATTGATAATCAGCATAATTGTGGATGGATTATATGAACCTTGCCCTCTAATGTCGTAGAAACCATAACATTGATAATCAGCATAATTGTGGATGGATTATATGAACCCCCCTTGCCTTCTAATGTCGTAGAAACCACAACACTGATAATCAGCATAATTGTGGTGGAAAACATGGATACTATAACTGCAATGTTGGCTTAATTAAGTCTTTCTTTCAGGAGTCCTGATGTACTGACTGAGTATTTCTTATAGAGAGAGCAGTGTGAGGTATATGTATCAGTTATTGACTTGGAGTGTGAACACATATGTGACCGTCTACAGGAAAACCGGGCACAACGCGGCGTGCTTAAATATCGAGAAAAGATCGATCGATTTCTTAAAAATGTATTGTTTCAAGCCGACGGAATGGAACGGTTAGGTCTATTATAGTGGAAACGACTTAAGCTACGACGATAAAACTTGGAGAGCTCAATATCTGGACGCCGACAACTCTGTAAGTGCAAAAACAATTTTTTCGAAGGGTGCCGCGTTGTGCCCGGTTTTCCTGTAGACAGTCACATATGCAGTTGTGGTGGGGCTAACTCGACCAAGTATGTGAGAGAGCCGATGCCATTTAGCTTTGGCCTGCTTTACCCATTTTACTCTAGTCCTCTTCACCCTTGACCACACCCCTTCCACCGGAGTTATTTCTGCAAAGTGTCTGAGTGTCAGAAAATTGTATCAAAATCTTTACATGTCTTTTTTTTTTTTTTTTTTTTTTTTTTTGGCAGTTAATCAAGTAGAAGTGAGGGATATTTCATGAGCATGCTCAATATTTGAACACCTGCTGGAGGCAACGTATACATCAGTAACTAAGCACACTTTGGGGTGAAGAAGACAGTGTCTTTAGTTATAGATTGAATTGTTCAAGTGTAAATTCTTTCATTATGTCGAGGCTACACACAGTGGTTTGCTTTGTCCTATCTCATGACAGAGGTCAAACACAAGCTCCTTATTGATCCTCATGTGATTTATTTTACTCTCAACAGTTTTTCCCCCTTCCAGTCAGTAACTAAGTTCAATAAATGCCAACACTATAATTATACTCTATACAATTTATATACGCCATACCCATCTGCTGTAAGCTTAAGGAATGCATTGTGTGGCTTATGTTTGGAGGAAGTGTCGCGAGGAAGTTAGCCGACAGCATTGTCTGTTGCTATTGTTAATACTTTCCTCTTCCTCCTCCACTGTCAGTAGGAATCGAGGTTACTCTGTAAATTGGTGAGGTTGAGCTTGTGCTACCTCGAGGGGGTCACAACTTTCATACAGAACTAAGATGAGAAAGGAGATTGGCTTCAATTACCAAGATGATAATTAGAGCAGCAATAAGGTGAAGTTTTAAGCATTTACAATCACCTTAAGTATTCACTTTCAACTTTGCTATTTGCTTACGAAATTTTAAGAATATTCAAGGTGGGGTGGACACCCCCCCCCCAATGAACCCCTGCTGCATATTGCAACTAAATTAGCTCGTAAATTGAGTTCATGAATTTTATTGCACAGTGAACATGCTTTGTTGTTTGATTTTCAAGGCGGGATAAATATTTTTGAACTTTTGATTTTTTGCTGCCATTTAAATTTATTTTATTAAATTTTGGACACGTATGTGAGTATGTTCTAGTGTTAATCAGTTAAGCATGTGGAGGTATGTAGGTGTGGCTTATTATTAATTTTAATTAACTTATTCACTATAAGTCACTAGATAGAACTATTGGAACATTGAGGAAGGGATTGGGTAAGGTGATGAAGTTGGGTGTGGTATAGCTTGATGAACAGCTAAAGAAAGCATTTCCCAATTTATGGAGCACTCATTCCCTCTTTAAGAAGAAGATAGCCTAGTAATGGTGAAGGCCATGTTGAATGTCTTCTGCGTATGTGGTTTAGTGTTTAGCGATATAGCCGAGTGTTGTACGGTGGGTGGGTTTGTCGTAGTAGTAGTAGTAATAGTGGTAGTAGTTTCAATTGGTTGTGCTATATGTGTGTAAGCGTAGGTAGCCTGTTTTGGTGTGTTTTAGTATGTTCAGATCACATCGTGAATATAATTAATTTGCCATGAATACAATTCAGTAAGTATTTGTGGGAAGTAGTTAAAGTTGAATCTGATCTGCTGATTGTCTGCTGCTCATGTCATTGGAGTGATGTTGCATGTACACAGTAAGAGTTAATATTACGTGGCAGATCTGCAGAAATTACATTCTTTGCACTATAACAGGACAAGTTATTACGCTGGTGACTTTGAAAGATATAAAAAATATCGTTTACTCATAGAAATGATTGATGGAAGATATACGGTTAATGGTTATCCAGGAAAGCTAGCGAAGCTGCACACTGAATGAGTTTGGGATAATGTGTATCTATGTCTTCAGTTCAATTCGCATACGCGTACGTGCACCCTTTACACTAAAGTGCCTCCGTGTGTTAAGAAGTTCCATGGCAATATTTAGCAGTATTTTTTTTTTATTGCATGGCATTTGTTGAATACAATAGAAATGATGATCAGCAGAAAAAATAAAGAGCTGGGGAGCTAGAGGTAAAATAATGCTCGAAAACAGGCACACAAGGTGTCTACACAACTGAAGAAAATAACTGGTGAGGATGCAGAAAAAACAAACAAACTACAGAAATGGAATAGATTGGGCTTGAAGAAGAGCCGAAGTATTTCAGTAGGTGCATATCAAAGTTGGCTTGAGATTTGATACCAAATTACTTTATAACTCCAATTAGACCACACTCTCTCATAGACCATGTACCTAAGGCCTTGATGACCATTACCAAATAGGTACTATTGACAATATTTATCTATCTTACAACTTGTTCCTGCTGCTATTGGATGACCCAAGTGAGCGCTGGGACTAATTTTATGAAGAGGATGAGTGCATTACAGACACTTAGTATCTGAGACATTTTTGTAGCTTTAATAGGTAGCTTACAGTAATTCATCATTTCCTAGACACTATAATGCTAAACTTGTAAACAACGATATTTTTGAATTTGCAAAGATTGAGTGGGGCACATGACGTGAGTGTGTGTGTGTGTGTGTGTGTGTGTGTGTGTGTGATATTTTGACAAGAAGTGTCAGAGCAGCAAATTAATCGGAAAATAGGAACGGCATTTGATAATTGCTTTTTATTTTAAAGAACAGAGAATTGCCGACAGAAAACAGAGCTCCATATGACGCTATTGATAGTGAAAGGAAAATATTCTTCTGCAGTTAGGACATTTTAATTGTCATCACATTAAATATATAAATAATTGACAATAAAACAATTTATTTGATACTCGTGTACAAAGTGTACAAATTCTAACTACCAGGTAACCAGTGTCATTCTTCAGTGCATTTACCCTCCCCTCCCCCCCTCTTGAAAATGGTTTTGCCCTTCCAGAAAATATTATGACCTACATGTGGTGACATTTGCCATAAAAATGTTCATCAATTTCGTGGACATGAGAAACCCTCCGTGATTTTGAAATGTTGATTTGACCCCTCTCAAGTTCAATTCCATGGTAATAGTATTGAAGAATTCACACTTGTTCATTTGTCCCAGTTTTCTCAAGTTGATTTCATACCTTGGGGCTTTTGTTTTTACTTAAAGTTTCCAGTAGCAAAGTCATTTTACACTTGAGTTGGATATGAACAGAACAAAGTTATAATAGAACTCTCAGTAATTCCACAGAGAAGGCTTCATTGTACTAAAGCTGAAGTTGCAGCATTCCATTGCACCTGGGTAACCACATGTCTAGTTGCTATTGGATTCAAATGCCTGAATTGCTTGCGGTTTTCTTACTGAGTACACTTTTTATTTATCATTCTTGAGGTTGTGCCAACTCAACATATCTAAAAAGAAAATACGTAATACATTTAGTTCCTAGAATATAATACGTTTTCCTGTATTTAGAACACATGTTATCAAATGTGTGAATAGTGTTATGGAATGGCCATCTATGAATATGACATCTACTAGACACACCCCCTTAGACACACCCCTTCTTATGCAAGTTTTAAAACATGGCAGGTTATGATTGTACGTTTGTTGACGTAGTTGGTAAGGAGTTCAAGTGTAAGAAATGTTCTCTGGTGTCTTGTAAGGCTACACTGACTGACTGCTGTGGAGAGACTTTCTGTGAAGGCTGTATTACCAGTGCCATTGAGCAGAAAGAACCGTGCCCACACTGCGGGGAAAGGAAGTTCCACCATTTTAACCAAGTCAAACACCAACATCATATTGCTGGTCTTCAGGTCTTCTGTGGAAGGAAAGAAAGAGGATGTGACTGGACAGGGAGACTGGACCAACTGGACACTCACTTGGACCCTGACCTGGACCACTGCCAGTATGTGGACACTGACTGTCCTCTCAATTGTGGCACACAAGTAGCCAAGAATGAGCTAGAAGACCACATATTGAACAAGTGTTTGAAGAGAGAGCATTTTTGTCGCTATTGTAGCCACAAAGCTAGTTTTAAGGAGATAGAAGACCAGCACATGGGTGTGTGTGAGTATGTTCCTTTACAGTGTCCCAACAGGTGTGGAGTCACCTGCGAGAGAGAACACATGGAGGGTCATCTCAAGACGTGCCCATTACAGGAAATATCCTGCGAGTTCAGCAGCGTAGGATGTAAAGAAGAGTTCAAACAAGAAGACCAGGAGAAGCACAACAAGGAAAATATCCAGCAGCACCTTTCCTTAGTATTGGAATGTCACAGAAAAACTGAAGATGAGAAGTTAGAAGCTCAGAAAAAGAAGTTAGAAGCTCAAGAGAAGAAGTTAGAAGCTCAAGAAAAGAAGCTGGAATACCAGCAGGCAGAATATGAAAAGAATGTACACGATTTCAGAACCTTAAAAAACCAGAACAATACAAAGATTGAGGAATTAGTGGGAAGGATACAACTGGATAAGGAAGATACAAAGACTGAACTCAAAAGGGCAAATGATAAAATTGCTGCTCTTTTTAAGACAATACTTTTCACAAGCAGTGTCATAATTGCGGTTGGGCTTTGCCAAGTGTTTTCCCATAATCACCTAATCCAAGAGCAGCGCAATAGTGTCATTCATTTAGAGGAGGAGATCAAACGGGTAAATACAACAGCTCAGTTATTTCCTATTTTTAAGAATGAATTTATGTTAACAGAGTTCCGTGTTAAGCGATCAGCAGGTGATGTATGGACCAGTCCAGCTATGTACACTCATGTGGGCGGATACAAGTTCGTATTTCATATAAATTTTCTTTACGGATTCAGTTTTGGTCACATACAGTTTCAAGCAATTGCTGGAGAGTTTGATGGTGATTTATCATGGCCGGCTGAAGTTCACTTTTCAACCCAACTTATTAATCCAGACTCTATGGATAGAAGCATAATTTTAGAGAAAAATATTTCTTGGGATGTTAAAAATACTAACTTCGAAAGACATTTTTTAAATTTTTTTGTAGACACTGACAAATTTTTATTCAATGATTCACTTTTTTTTGAAGTTACTTCTGTGGTATATTTAGTTGTAGTACCTTAATACATGTTTTTCTTTTGCTTATTTGTTGTTTGTTTTTGCTAAACACTTGAGACTTTTGTTTATCATACAATTAATTAAACAGTTTAATTATAGGGTATGTATCATGGTATTTATTGGCGAGCAAGCTGTATACTATTTTTAGCAAAGCTTTATTAAAATATTAGAAATTCATTACGTAAACTAAATATTTGTTTACCGCTTCTTCATTCATTGATTTTCTACAACATTACTTGTTATCTTTTTAAACTAATTATTGGTAAAAGTAGCCAATATTGTAAAATTATGCAGTATTATTGGCACAATCCATTCTAAATGATGCCCCTTGATGTGCTTCAGCATAAATGGCGAGCAATACAATTATCAAGTTCTGACCCTTCACTCAAACCAGATTAAAACTTCCTCACCTAAAGGGGTCTGGAAAAACAACAATAAAGGAAAAAATGAAAAATCTTGACTGTCGCCGGGAATCGAACCCAGGGCAACTGATTTTAGCCATGAGTGCTCTAACCACTGCGCTATGACAACCCTCTACTTCCAAGGCCTTCACATTTTTTTCCCTTTCTACTGGTGAGTAGTACTGCTTGCTGCGATCTCGTACTCAACAGACTACCAATTATGTGCCGTCAGAACACCTTTTCGGTGTCGACCACAAACACCTCCCCGATAGACCTAAAGATTCGGTATACTGGAGTATAGGAACGAGGTCGACCACCAAGCAAACATGTATGTACGTCCACACACGTATATATAAACAAACTAATATCGCCGATTTTCGATTGTGTTACCCCTGATAGTGTCTCGCTCGCTTCACTTGCTCGCCAATTTTAGAAAAATAAAGCAGCACTTGAGTATTACTTCTATGTACCCTAAAAGTTGTCAGTGAAAGGAAAAAAAGAAGGAAAAAAAAAAAAAATGAACGACTCATTTGTATTTGCAAACTTTATTTTACCTTTGAATTTATTTGGAGTTACAGCTTGTAGCCTTGATGTGATATTTTGTGCTCATGTTTGGTTGTACAGACCTCTCTAGCTATAGCATTGCTGTGATAAGAAGATCCACTGCTCAAAATGTGTGTATGTTGCAAGGGATGATAATGAAATTCATGAGTTGGTATACCCTACAACTTTGGGTTTGGGTTTAGCTGAGACTAACTCGATACAACTTCAAGATGGCTGACTATCAACAAAGATTATATCATCCTTCATTGCTTGATGAAAAGACAAAGGTATCAGAGAGATGAAGGAGGAACACTTGAGAATGATGCAGTTAGTGTTATGAAGATACTTACTCTAGAAAAGATATTAGAGCCCAAGTAGAGCAATTGATACTCCAAGAGGCAGAAGACCAGACAACTATACAGGATTTTGAGATTGACCAAAAAGTCAAAATAAATTATCTAGGTTTGAGAAAAAGATGGAGTCTCATGAGGTGTCTAAAGTGAAGAATAATAGCCTGAAAGGATCACTTAGAATACTCCATGTAGTTCTCTTGGGCAGTGTGTGGGTACTGTGGTGAGTTATGACATGAACGATCAATTGGATATGGAAAAGATAAAGCTTGAGGAGTGCAGTGCCAGTCTTGAAAATTTAATATGGCAGGATCTGAAGATACAGTTTTCAAAGTTGAGATGAAATTTTCGATGCACGAGAAATCTACTGCAAGTGATAGTAGTTGTAAGTTAGAAAGGTTATCGCGGAGCTCATGCAAAAGGAACTTGCGGATATATTTAATGAAAATGTTCTAAACTAAACTATTCTCTTGGAAGAAGAGAGTTCTTGGTAGCAAACAGTTTCTTTCACTTAAGAAAACTTCCCTGTCATCAGCGAAATACATCTATTCTTTTAGAAAGAAACAGCCATCAACAAAACTAATAACATTTTTCAATTTGAACAACAGATTCACGAGCAGGGTAAGAAAATACTTGATTTTAAAAAGCAGTAGCACAATGAAACTCTTCAAATAAATATGATCCACTAGCAACTACATGAAGCACTTCAGTTGGAAAATCTAATTCATCATCTAATGAAACAGATCAAGTAGCTGAATAAAATACTGGCTTACTTGGAAAACTTATACATATGCCAGGGGCATGAGGATATTATGTACTGAACTCAGCAACTGCAGGATGGAAAACTGCAATTTTTTGCCTTAAAGAATGGTTTCTTTATGACAGAGCTCAGAGCTAAGTGATCATTAGGTGGAGTATGGATCAGTCCAGCTATGTACAATCTTGTCAGAGGATACAAGTTCATATTTCACGTGCATGCTAACATGAGGGAGAACAATCATAATCGAGTTCAATTCTTGGAGAAGTTGATATTGATTAACAATGGCCTACGAAAGTACTTCTTTCAGCACAACTTGTCCTTTTGGAAACACTAGTGCAATTGCTACTGATTTTCTTACTTGGTACGGGTTGCTTCCTCAGCAGATTTTCAAGACGCACTGGGAAGTTAAAACGTGTGGTTCTGATAGAACTGTATTTTTTATATTTACCATTCCGAATTGAAACATTACTTAGTGCAAGGCATGATGAGGTTTAAGGTTCTTTCTGTTGTATACTAGTAGGCTTTTCTTTAACTCCCATTATCACTTAAACTATTAGTTAACTAATTATGTGACAATTTTTTCTTGTGTGTGCTGTATTTAAAATGGTTGTTATTATGAAGAAGAATTATTAACCCTCAGCGCGCATGCGCCCGGAGGGTTACAGTAGTCATCCTGTCTGTGTGTCATTCAGTCATTCATTCATTCATTCATTCATTCATTCATTCATTCAACAAAGGATCTCGAAGACGACGGCCTTCCAGGCTCTGAAACGATGTAGAGATAGAGAAATTTGCAAAGTAAGTCCCTTTAATATGCTAGAATTTTTTGTTTCGACTTAGTTTTCAAGAAAAAGCTAGTCGATTGTAGCCGTTCGTCGTACGATCGTTGTGCTAGTGCGCTACCAGTAACGCCCCTTTACCGCACGTTATAATCACGTGAGCTGAAAATTGCAGCTAGAAAATGACCGGTTGGCTTGTAGTATACTACTGCAGTTGCAATTGTCGCGCTTCACGCGTGTAAGGGGGCTCTAAAGTCGAGTTATATACCGCGGAGCTGATCTATTTTAACCTAGAGGCGTTCCCTTCGGTCTGTTGTTTGCTTCTTTCTTTGTATCGCCGTAAGTAGTAACTGTCTGTGTCTAAATACTAATGGTTTGAAATAATTTTTAACAGACGTTCGCTTCTACTGCTGATCTCTGGTGGACATACGCTGAGGGTTCGCACCTCCTGGTGCTTCATTGTACTATAAGTCATTTTGTGTGCAGAGAGAGAGAGCTTTTGTAGAAGTTGACTTGTACCACCTCTTCCTTTAATTAGTCACATGCTTGTGCATGTGAGTTTTAGTAATCTGTTCATGTGTCTGTCTGTCCGTCTGTCTCTCTGTCCATCTGTCTGTCTGTCTGTCTGTCCGTCTGTTCGTCCGTCTGTTCGTCCGTCTGTCTGTCTGTCTGCCTGTCTGTGTCTCTGTGTCTCTGTCCATCTGTCTGTCTGTCAGTCTGTCTGTCTGTCTGTGTCTCTGTCCATCTGTCTGTGTCCATCTGTCTGTCTGTCAGTCTGTCTGTCAGTCTGTCTGTCCATCTGTCTGTCTGTCTGTCTGTTGGTCTGTCTGTCTGTCTGTCTGTCTGTCTGTCTGTCTGTCTGTCTGTCTGTCTGTCTGTCTGTCTGTCTGTCTGTCTGTTGGTCTGTCTGTCTGTCTGTCCATTCATCTGTCTATCTGCCTGTCAGTTGAAGTAGCAGGTAAAGTGTGGAACCTAATGAAACTCATAGTTTGATTGGTAAGGTATGACGACCAATGAAACTCAAACACATACATGTAGATTGGTAAAATGTTACCACTAATGAAATTCATAGATGGGTAAGGTAACCACTAATGAAATTCATAGAATAATATTGAGTGGGGGGATTCGGTGTATCCTCTTTCTAAACAAATTTTACTCCAAAAAGAGCACAAGTTTGGATCTGTAGTTTAAGATCTGGTCCTTAGTAAGTCTAAGACCACTCAGTGATGGCTGGCCATAGTAGCATTGAGAAGGATCATTTTGTACTACCACATTCACAGCAAGAGCATCGAACAGAGAGGGAAGATAGGTTAGAGAAAGAAGTAGTTATAATTGCTGGTTTATTGGAGAAGACAAGCCGAAAAGTTAAAGTCCACGAGGAAAAGTTGCAAGCTCTGCAAACGAACCTGGAAGATCAAGAAGAACTATTTAAACAAGAAATAGCTGAACATCGGAAGGCCATGGATAAATTTCATGTCTTGCTGTATGAGCAGAATTCTAAATTGGAGGATTACGAACAAGATGCTGTCTCGAAGACAGACCATAATAGCCTGGTTAGAATACTGGTCATATGTGCTCTCTTTTGCAGTGTGATAATTGCTGTAATGGTTTATCAATTGCACGGCCAGAAGGTGAAGCTTGAAGGGTACAGCACTGGTATTGACATTCAGTTAGACAAAATGATGCGACAAAAACTAGAAGTGCTTTTGTCAAAGTACAAGATGGAGTCAGTAAAGTCTGAGAAGTCGAGTGTCAATGTCGGAAACAATAATAATCAGTTAAAACAATGGGTACAGCAGCAGTTAAAGGAGGAGTCAAAAAAATCGGAGATGAACCTTCGGAAAAAAACTGACAAACTGAAAGAACACGTGCAGCAGGAATTACACACCAAATTTGATAAAATTGAAACGTCTAACGTGGACCTTTATAGGAAAACTGAACATCTGAAACAACTAATGCAGGGGCAGAAAAATGCAACAATTAAAATACAAGACGAATTTTTGGCATTGAACGGACGACTGAGAAACTTTGTTAAAGTCAATGTCAGCTCTGTGGAGGAGGTGTACATCTTGGAGCACAGCTTGCAGCGACTATATAACCAATCTCTGTCTCTGTCTTCATTCAAGAATGGATTTGTTATGACAGAGTTCAGTGCTAAGCGATCAGTAAACGGAGCTTGGACCAGTCCACCTATGTACACTCATGTGGGAGGATACAAGTTCGTATTTCACGTGTACGCCAGAGGGACCAATGGCTACAAACAAGGCATTTTCGTAATCTTTCAAGCTACTTCTGGAGAATTTGATTATCACTTGCAATGGCCTGCTAAAGCTCATGTTTCAGTACAGGTCGTGGGTCCCGATGGGAATTCTAGTGAACCAATTTATCGGTTTCTGTCATGGGGAAACAGCATAGATCCTTTCTTTAAGGCATATTTCAACACCAGAAAATGCAGTTCTACAGAAGCTGTGTATTTCCTGTGCCACTCTGAATTGAAACATTATTTAGTTCGAGACTCTCTTAGATTTAAATTTTCTATAGTAGTAAGTTGAGGTTTGTCATACACTTTGCTTAAGCTTGTTCTTAAGTAAACAGTGACTAAGTAGAAATTCATTTAATTAGAAAGGTAAAATATTATCTCTGTTCACCAGAGTCTCATACCTAATTTAATTAAGGATCAAATTTAGGGTTTGATATTTGTATTTCTGTAATATTGTTGACAGTTCAGAACAACTTTTCTATCAATTTTTCTTTTTTTTTCTTTTTTCAATTAGCTAGTGGGTAGGCATTTTTATCACATTCGATCAATAATGCAGTCCACTGATGCAAACCTACTGGATCAAATTCCATTATTTGGTGAATTTGTGGTTTGGTATGAAGTGTCAATATCACAGAACCTCATTCTCTGCATTCTTTTGATGGCCATCAACCACCATGTATCCCAGTCAATAAAGGTAATTAACCATTGCACCAGCACTATAGTGAAAACATGATTTCGTGGTACAATTTAATCAGCTGAATATTATCTGGTACAGGATCATTAGAGTTTAAAGTTTTATTTCTCTAATGTAGCATGTATTCTGGTAAAGTGGAGATAGTTGAGAAATAATTTTTAATGCCCTTTTGAAGATTCAAGCAAACAAGGAAAACAAAAAGAAACAAAAAAACACCAGCATGAATAAAAAAAAAAATAAATAAATAAAAAAAAAGAAGCCATAAATTATTCACTGATTGATCTTCAGGTGAGCACTATAGCATTTAAAGCCAAGTACACTGCAACCAATTTAGGCTTCTGTTAGTAAATTGGCTCATTCTATTTTGGAAGAAAAATGGTACAGTAAAATTGTTGAATATAAGCATGGCTATGTGCGTTACTTGTATTAATTAGTTAAATATTGACTAATATCAATGTTGCATGCGAGTCTTGATTGATTTAATTGATTTAATTTTTGCCTCTCCCTCTCCCCCCTCCCCCACCAACCACACCCCACCCCCACCCCCCCCCCACCCCCACCCCACAAAAACAAACCCCCCACCCCCCCCCCCACAACAACCCCCCCCCCCCCCCCCCCCCCCCCCCCACCCCCCCTTTCCCCCCTTTCCCCCTGGCCACTACATAAGTGCTTTGAAGTCCAAGTATTAATTGGGCTCTTAAAGTGATCCTGCATTTGAGCTAGTCAGCTAGATTAAACTAGGATGATGATTAAAATATTCAATAATGACTTGAATTACAGATTTAAAAAACTCAACTTCTGATTCTTGTTCCTGCAGAAACTAACCCAATGTTTTACATAGCTAATTATATAGTCAAAATATTCCAGCATCACAAAGGGAAACATTTAATCAAGTGGTAAATCTGACCAAATTCATGCATTTAATTCTTAACCCTTTCACCGGCAAGTTTATTTAGACTTTTCTAACAATTACAAAAAAAATATGTAATAAATCAGAATTTCATGATAGTTCATAGCAACAATTGAAAAAGATGCTTATTATTATCTAAATATTACTGTAATTTTTTTTGTTGCTTAGCAACTAATTTTCGGTAATTAGCACTTTCAAACCACAATATGAATATCATTACTATTTGAATTTCAAACTTAGCTTGGTGAAATAATAGTAAATAGTCAAGTACCTGGTGTTATATGGAATGTTGCAAGAATACTACTATCTCAATAATATACAAAAGTAATTCTAAGGCAGTTGATATTTATTTGGACTTGCTAAAACCTTTATACTATTTTATTACAATGTTTACTGTATAATTCATTGCTAAGTCAATTATAATTTATTTTAGTGAAATTATTACATGAACTAATTGATAGGGTAGAAATTATAATGCACAAGTTTTTATAAGTTTGATATGTTCACAATGTTCACAATGAGAAGTCAACTAATGTGTGGTATTTCTTGAAGCAGTTTCTGCCAGAAGCAATACACAAGCAGACCTTGCAGTGCTCACACTGGATGCGTGACTCATGGCGGTTCCCAACTATTGAAAGGTTTCTTCGCTGTATGATAGCCAAACACACAACACAATTTCCCTTCCTATCTACATGTACTGGCCAGTGGCCTAAATTAGAGTTGAGCCTATCAAGCTGAATATGCTCTACAGAACGAGGCCGTCCACTGCTTCGATGCCTGGAAGAAAAGCTACCAATTAGCTCCTTTGCAAGCTCAAGCCGAAATGAAAGCATATCTCTTTTCTTCCTTCCTCGCTGCTGATGTTCACCAGACCTGACCATCTTCTCCATGCAAAAACTATTCAAAATACACACCTCCAAACAATAAAAAAAAATACGACGCCACCACTTCCTTGATTTTCTGCCAATATTATAATAACTCTCAAGTTGATCCCCCTTGTCTACACCTCTCATATACTTCTGATAGTCTGGCAAACAAGGAGGACATGGAACATCAGCTTGACTACCATCAGCTTGCCTCCTTTTCACTACTGGATTTCCCACACGCTCACCAATATGCATGGTAGTGAGAAAATACAAGGACCTCTTATCCACCCATGAACATGCTAGAAGAGGACCATTACTCAAGTACTGGTATGTACCGCGGTTTAACCCTGTAGCCTTGATGATTAGTTCATGTGGAAACCCAAGTCGTGAGGGGCGTACAGTACCACAAGCATTGATACCTTGATGTTTGTATAGACGGTAGTAAAGAAGAGGACTAGTGTAAAAGTTATCCGTGAACAGTTGGACACCCATGTTGTCAAAACCTTCCATTAGGTCTAACACAACCTTTGTACACAGTCCTACATCACTTACACAACTGTCTAGTCCTTTCCCAGTATAAATTTGTATACGCTTGACATAGCCAGTTGGAGCATCAGCTAGGACAAACACTTTTATGCCCCATTTCGTGGATTTGTCCTTCATATACTGCTTGAATCTGAGTCTACCCTTGAATGGGATCATAGCTTCATCAATAGTGCATGCTTGATGCATTTGAAACTCAGATTCAAAAAGTGGACAAAGCAGATCTAACAGTTTTCTAACTTTGAATAACTTGTCATGTCCAGCCTGACCACATGGAACATGCTTGTCATTATCATTCAGGTGAAAAAACCTAAACAACTGTTCAAACTTTATTTGGGGCATTATATTACTGATACCTGGAGTGAGTGCTGATGAGGGGGAAATTAGTTGACCAATATAGTTCTAACCGTGGCAGCCGAACTATACCCATCAAAATCAAAACACCAACAAATGCTTTTAGCTCTTCTACAGTGGTGTCTGACCATGCACGACAACTAGGATTACTCTCAATGCAGGAATTAGCATAGTGATTCGTTTCAACTTTCATCAAATCCCACACCTCATTAGAAAAAAAACGACAAAAGAGTTTAATTGGAGTACTCTGCCTCGTGACATCTGCTGAAGTAGGACCTGGAACAGGAGTATAGGCTTGGGTGAAACTGTGCGGTTCTTCTTTCTTCCAGACTAAAGAACCAATCTCATTCAGTACAGTCATAGCACCAGCAGATAAATGGCTATAGCTACCACTACCCTGAATGCGAGCTATTCCACTTTGCCTCCTACTAGCAGGCCGTCTCCCCCATTGTCCTCTTCTACCCCTGCTCCTAGCCATATGAGCTCTTCCCCTTCCTCTCAATCTCCTGCCTATCCTTCTCCCACCTCGTGATTGCTGCCTACCTCTATCAATGAATGACTGGAAAGTATCTGAGTCACTTTCAGAATCTAGAGGTGGAGCACTGTCATCCATTGAAGATGGTGGACTATAGTGGTCCATGGATGATGGAGAGTCTTTTGCAGTAGATGCAAGAAAACTACCAGTACTCTGCCCAGGATCATCCGCAACAACAGAATCAAAGTCTATATTGTTATAAATATATTTTGTTTATATCACACTACAACAAATAATACACTGTATATTGTTATGTGTGTATATATGTCTATATCTATTTTGTCTTGGCTATATAGCTTTACTGTTATTGTCCACTATTACTATATCAAGCTTCAGTTGAATTATTGTCCATATTGTTGTTTATAGCTATCATAACTACAGCTAGGAATGCATATATTGCTAGGAAGTATGTGTAAGTAAATCTATTAGTGTCTGGCTAGATTTACAGTTATTTCTACACCTATACAACCAATAAAATTGATGTAGAGCTTTATGTGACTGCCCTAATTCTACTGCTATACCTCACCTGAAGCTTTTCTTGGCTCAGCAATACCATCAGGTTTGGCAGCGACTCTACTGCTTAGAGTTTCTAACTCAGCATTGTCAAAATGCTGCTGTCCAGCATAAGCAAATATTCCCTCGCCGTCGTCGTCGCTGGAGTCACCCTCGGAAAGGCTAAAATCGTCCTTGAACAACCGTTGAAGTACCTCGTCGGCATCCATTGTAAACTTATGGTCAATTTAAAAATTCAAATTTACTTTTCCATTTTTTCGTTAGTTACCCGTTATACAAAATTCGGGTATTTAGAGTGCATCTAGGACTGTTCCTTCTGCACAGTATGGTAATTGATTCATGGACGGTTTGGACGCGGTTCGATTTTTACGATTTTTTTAATCGCAGAGCGCCTGATGGCGCTATTGCCGGTGAATGGGTTAATTATGAAAGCAGCACAAAAATTATTGAGTACTTATTACAGTGCTAGTTCTCTGTAAATTGTATTATTTCATACAGTCTGATTTTCATTTGATAATTGGCAGGCCTACTTCCTGTTTTGGCCACACCCACTTCCTGGCCTAACCAATTTTTTTTTGACCTGAGCCACCCCTGATTACTATATTTTAGTATGGAATTGTCCACACACGTATACACACGCACTCACTCACAAACACTTTGAGGTAAAGCCACTTAATGCGATCAAAGTTGTTCAGTTCGTCTTGCAAGCCAGACCCTTTACCTAATTGCTCCTTCTCGGTAGAATTTGATCCATTGCCAATACTAAACTCGTTCTGATGTACTGTAGTATTTAATCGCGGGTTCATTAATAACTCTTTTGCGCATGCTGAAGTGACCTGCCACGAATAGAAAGCTGTGAAATACTCCTAAAATAATCTACCCACCACCTTCCCCTTAATCTATACACATTTTATACGTTCCCTCAGAATCTGAGGGTACAGAACGAATTGGGTATGGGCAATTGACAAGACCAACTTACGAGCGGAGAAATTGGGTAAAGGGTCTTGTTTGCGATTCTTGGGAGCACCTAGAATTTTGACCAGTTACGAACAAAATGGATGGGATAAGTTTCTTTATTGTGTCAAAGCATCCGTAAATTGTATTTTCAATTCACTGCTACCTTTTTTTTTCTTTCCAATTTAAAAGTGGAATTGAGCTGGAGTTTGTTCCACTTGCTCAAGAGTTGATCAAGAGTTGAATTATCTTATAATGTGTGGTAATGGCACTGGTAAGAGGTCATAAAAAACTTTGAGATGGCGTCTTATTTTTGACGAGGAGATGTTGAATGAAGAAAAAGTGCAATTACAGTCTCTTACAGTGTGAGTTTTTATGGTGGTAGAGTTGTGTACTATCTGAACCTTTGCAACGTATTGTTCAATCTCACTTTAAAAAAAAAAAAAGATTTAGGTACAATTACTATATGCGATCGTTTGCAGTGCTAAAGTTTAGGCAAGCTTATTTGATGCTCTTAAAAAAAAAAGATTAAAGGTATCATCTGGAAAAATAGAGACACTAAAGCATGGAGGATGTGAAGGTTGGTGTTGTTGTCAAGATTATTTTGTTGACAAAATCACAGTTCTGAATGGAATGCTCCTGTGAGGTATACCCAAGGTGAGAGACTTGGTAAACTGACTGTTATGAAGGAATGAGAAGACTCTTAAATAATACAAAACAAAACGCCAACAACAATGAAATGAGATTGGTAATATAAGTCGTATACCACAAGAACTGGGACAGTTGGGACTACTTATTTGGTATTTTTCTCTCCACGTTGGAGAGAAGAATTCTAGAGAGGCCATTTTGGAAAACATAACCTCCATCTCACTGTGCATTTGAAGCAGTTTCTATTCTACTGCATCCAGCCAGAGACAGAGTGCTACTAGCCAAGTAAAGGCGGGAGGACACACTCAACCATCTTTCTATGGAGAAAGCAAGTTTGAAAGTATAATTGAAGCTGTGGAAGGGAGAGATATAGATACTGGAATAGAAAAATTTCAACATCAAAATGCAGAAAATTGTAGAATTTGTTAAAAAATTTGTCATCATGGGAAGTATAGTAATTGTTACTATGCTTTATGTTTTAAATCATCCAAATCCAGAAAAAACAATTTTGTACCAGGATAAACGACAACAACAACATGATAAGACTGCCAACTGGCAAAAAGAAATTAGGAAGCTAAATAATAGGATCACCATCTTGGAAGAACAAACCAAGAAACAATATGACAACACTGAGCAATTGAAAAAACGAATAAAAAAGCAGAGGAATGAAATTGCTTACTGTGTAAACCTGATCAAAGAGCAGAATGCTAAAAAGGCTGATTTGGAAGCACAATTCAAACAGCAGCAAGGCAAAACTGGACGCATTACAGAACAAATAAAAAAGCAGAATGATAGAACTCCTCACTTGGAAGAACTGATCAAAAAGCAGAATGACCACTTTGCAGAACAGATCAGGAAGCAGAATGATAGAACTTCTCACTTGGAAGTACTGATCAAACAGCAGAATGATGGACTGGTTCACTCAAATACATTTTAGTTAGATACCGTAGAGAGAGACATTCAGAGGCTGACATTGGGAAGTTTTATTTTAAGTATACCTTGGTTTGTAAAATGTTTTATGTGGCTCTATTATATCTGCTGCAAGCAGTAAATAAAATATAAGTTGCCGTAGATGCCCAGTGAAGTCAACTATCTGTACTAATCCAAGGATCCAGAACCCGTACCAATACTAGCGCCAACCACTTGAACGTCAACTTCGCCAGCTCTAAACAGAACTGCCCTGCCAGAAAAGGGCGGGACTGGCGAAAAGAGTTCAAGAGATGGCGAGAATAGTTGTGTAGCTAGTTTTACCAACTGCACTTTTATAATGTGTAAAATGTATGGTCTGATGAAAAGCATGCTCTAAGTAAATAGCAACAGGTGTTATGTGAATAGAATGACCGAATTACACATCATGCACAATGAAACAACTACATTTAAAGCAGAATTTCTCTCTTTCCTTCTCCTACGGTGTTTGAAGTTAGTGATGGAAACCTGAACAAAACATAAAAACAACTTTTATTTAGTACTCTATACGCTGACTATGTTATGAATTGCTAGCTAAAATTTTCGTTACTGCTCTGTGTTTGTTAACTGGTGCAGAAGGAAATATACCAGCCTATCAAATGACCCTGTACCTACTGACACTCCAGGCAGGGACCCTAAACTTTCAACACGATCAAGCTAACAAAAACAAAAGTAACACTTCAACTGGTATAAATTTGAATATAAATTATATTCCATATTCACTATTCTCTGAAACAACATTCCTTGATAGTTCGTTATTCAAATTATTGTGTGCCAGTAGTATCTATATCACAGGCTAGCATTAATGAAAGTATGTGCTTACAGTGTCCTCCATTTTGAGATCGGATGTTATCTCTGACACCTGATATTGATCACAGTACATATGAACTATGATAGTGGGTAGGGCTATAATTAGATTCATAGACTGGTATTCAACTATCAGAGGGGACTGCAACTGAGGCTGGGCTGGAGGTACAGAGAGAGATTTAGGTCTTTTAAGATGGCAGGAAATGCTCATGATAATACCCAAGATTTTCTCTCTACAAAGATGACTGTAGAGCAAAGAGATGAAGTAGGAAGAGAGAAAACAGCTAAGGCACGTGTAGAGGACAAAACAGACCATGATGATCAAATTCAGCAAGAATTAGGGAATCAAGAAGAACACCAGCAACACCAGGAAGCAGTTCATGAGAACATTGTGCAGGATGTCCATGCACTAGACAGTCAGCTGAATGCAACTATTACTGACTTAGAAAAGAAGATAAGGCTGCTACAAGACAATGCCCTCAAAAAGTATCGAGAACTGACAGTATCGTTTAGAATACTCAATGTAGTAGTTCTCTTGGGCAGTGTGATTGTTGCTGTGATGATGTATAATTTGAATCATCAATTACAGACACAAAAGATGAAGTTTGAAGAATCCAGTGCTAGTTTTGAAAGCAATTCTATTAGTCTTGAAAAATGTATGTGGCAGGAACTGAATAAAGTATTTCTGAAGCACGAGGCACAGTTAGTGAAGCATGATGAAGTAAATGCTCAAATTGATGATAAAAATGACGAGGTGAAAAGTTGGATTCAGAAGCAATTCAAGAAAGAATTGGAAGAAGTTACAGCTAATCTCCGAAACAAAACAGACTACTTGGAAAATCAGATTCACCTGAGGCATAATGAAGTCCAAACAATAGAGCAGAAACTATTAATGTTTAATGAAAGTGTCAACTCTCAATATATGTATGACTTTGAGCATAAATTAGAGGAGTTCCACAACAACACTCAGCACTTCTCATCCTTTAAGAATGGATTTGTAATGACAGAGTTCAGTGTTAAGCGATCAGCAGGTGGTGTATGGACCAGTCCAGCTATGTACACTCATGTGGGAGGATACAAGTTCGTATTTCACGTGTATGCTAATGGAACCAGGAATTATCGGAATGGGATTTATGTCAATTTCCAAGTGGTAGCAGGAGAGTTCGACCACAATTTGCAGTGGCCGGCTAGAGTAATTTTTGGAGCACAAATTGTAGGTTTCCGTGGAAGTCGCAGTGATCCAGTATTTCGATTTGTAGTGTGGGAAAAGCCTGGTACTTTATTCAGAACCTTTTGGAATATTGAAACATGTGGTTCAGGTCCAGCTGTTTATTTCATCTGCCATTCTGATGTCAATAAATATTTAGTGCAAGATACTCTTAGGTTTGTTAGTTTTACTAGAGTTCATTAAAGTCCATTGGACTTATCTTGAAGTGTTACCCTTCCGCCCTCCTACCACCCCCAAATTAATTTGTGATATTTTTATATTATTACTTGTTATCAAGAGAGACACTTCATTTTTTTTCTATCCATTATGATTTTTAGTGATCAACTTCGCAGCCGCATTATCATGGCAGCAATGGTTAAAGTATTTAAAAATGGGTGTAGCTGATTACATACCGTTCCTCCAACTCCTAGCAAAAAAAAAATCATGAAACCGTGCCAAGTACAGTGTCTTTTAGAAGAAAATTTGCTAAATTTGTGCCATTCTAAACTCTGAAATAAGAAATAAGAAAAAAATGTATGATTTTTGTTGACTACCAAGAGAAAAATCCCATTACTCCTACACTACTATCCTGCTTGGTAGGTAAGGGGTCTTCTACATGAAACTACCACAGTTAATGATGGAACAATTTACTAAGAATCAATTTTTTTACAGAAGGGAAGCTTTTGTTTGACACATTTTTGACATGTCCAAGGGGCGAGGGATTGATTTGAGTTTGGGGGTGTGGCTTATGGTTTCAATAACACTTGACAGTCAATATTGTAAGGGGGTGTATGAGCTTTGCATAATGATTCATTATGTAATATATAATCTCAGTATTAAGTTTTGGTGAAATAGACTTCTTGTTTAAATTTATTTTTTGGTGATAAAATTCTGAGCATTTATTCTTGACTGCCATTTAATTTTTATGTCAGCTTGTGAATTTATAATTGCAGCATAGCAGAAGTGCGCAATGGCCAAGCTTTGGGTATTCTTCCCACCTGTCTCTATGAAGGCAAAGGAGCGATAACAGCTCCAGCACATGTAAAGGTACAGCCATTTATACTGCCCTTCACTGCCACAACACATACTGCGTACATGATTCCAGGTAGTGCCTTACTCTGATCATTCTTCTTATGAAGAGCTGCGTAAGTTTGTGCGTCTTGTCAAGCCTCGGTCAGTGTATCCGCTGGTAAGGGACTTCACTGGTGAGAAAAAGGCTCTGAGAGTTATGAGGACCAACATGAGTGTGTTTGAAGACCTGCTGGATGACGTGGAACCTGTATGTTAAGTTTGTGGTAGTGTGAGCTATATTTGATATATATTATAATATTATTATATATATGTGTAACTAGAGTCCTTGCTACACAGTGGCATTTGATGTACTAACTTTTGCACATTAGAAATGCATTAGCATAAGGTATTTTTTAATTCATTCTTATGATCTTAGAAATGCATTAGCATAAGGTATTTTTTAATCCATTCTTATGATCTTGTACAACTTAATTTAATTACATCAGTTCCCTCTCCAGCTCTCTTTCCTGAGCTTTTTTCCTTTCTTCAGCTCTTTTTTTCTGGACCTTTTCCTTTCCTGCTTCTCAGTCCATTCCATCAATGATTGTGGACTTAGGATGTGTAACTATTGCCTTCTCTTTTGAATGCTTTATCAACTTTCACAGTCACTACCTTGCCGGTTTCACCTGCTTTTAGCTACAATAGTTGTCGTTTCCTTAATCGTTTTCTACTGAGTGTGATGACGTTTAACCCACGGTGACACCACCGCCGTCGTTATCTTTACTCACATTCTTTTGAATGGTACTCATTACCTACTTCGCTTAGTTAAAAAAATTATTTATGACAGACCATTGTTGTCGTCTTCATTCTGACAGACAAATATATTGTTAGATGTATTGCCACCGGGAATAAAAAAAGCCTGCGAAAGAGAGAGAATACATCTAACGAGTAAGAGAAGGCTGAGAAAGAAATTGTGAAAAAATATTGTTATATAGATGGTATCAAGAATGTACTTCAACATTTCAACTACAGTTACCTTCTTAGCCCAATTGATTACATGTGAAAACTTGACACGGAAGTACTGGTTATTTTTCTGGGTTAGTTCTGAATTTTCTGAGAAAATGATAGCATTGAATTGGGAAATGAATTAACAGGGACGTGTGATGAGAGTTAAGTAAATGTGTACATGTGTAAAAAAGAAAAACGAACCCATTACAAGTAAAGTTGATAGGGAAATTGTGAACCAGTTCATATAGCACAGAGGTAGTGTTTCATTTCCGTAGTCTGTCACTTATTGCAAGTAACCTTTCATTTCAATGGTTGGTACAGGTGAGTGAGGCCTAGTGTTTCTTCGCATTTACATTTTTTTTTGTAATGGCCACTTGTAGTAAGAATTACGTTTACGGACTGCTACCATGGCAACCTATTGTTAGCTCGCAGAAAATTATTGAATCTGTGTATCTTTTATTGAATTATTTATAATCCTGTAATAGGTTGTAGTAATCCTGTAATAGGTTGTAGTAATTGTGTAATAGGTTGTAGTAATTGTGTGATAGGTTGTAGTAATCCTGTAATAGGTTGTAGTAGTCCTGTAATAGGTTGTAGTAATTGTGTGATAGGTTGTAGTAATCCTGTAATAGGTTGTAGTAATCCTGTAATAGGTTGTAGTAATTGTGTGATAGGTTGTAGTAATCCTGTAATAGGTTGTAGTAATCCTGTAATAGGTTGTAGTAATCCTGTAATAGCTTATAGTAATCCTATAATAGGTTGTAGTAATCCAGTAATAGGTTGTAGTAATTGTGTGATAGGTTATAGTAATTGTGTAATAGGTTGTAGTGATCCTGTAGTAAGTTGTAGTAATTGTGTAATAGGTTGTAGTAATCCTGTAATAGGTTGTAGTAATTGTATAATAAGTTGTAGTAAACCTGTAATAGGTTGTAGTAATCCTGTAATAGGTTGTAGTAATCCTGTAATAGGTTTTAGTAATCCGGTAATAGGTTGTAGTAATCCTGTAATAGGTTGTAGTAATTGTGTGATAGGTTGTAGTAATCCTGTAATAGGTTGTAGTAATCCTGTAATAGGTTGTAGTAATCCTGTAATAGGTTGTAGTAATTGTGTAATAGGTTGTAGTAAACCTGTAATAGGTTGTAGTAATCCTGTAATAGGTTGTAGTAATCCTGTAATAGGTTTTAGTAATCCGGTAATAGGTTGTAGTAATCCTGTAATAGGTTGTAGTAATCCTGTAATAGGTTGTAGTAATCCTGTAATAGGTTTTAGTAATCCGGTAATAGGTTGTAGTAATCCTGTAATAGGTTGTAGTAATTGTGTGATAGGTTGTAGTAATCCTGTAATAGGTTGTAGTAATCCAGTAATAGGTTGTAGTAATTGAGTGATAGGTTATAGTAATTGTGTAATAGGTTGTAGTGATCCTGTAGTAAGTTGTAGTAATTGTGTAATAGGTTGTAGTGATCCTGTAGTAAGTTGTAGTAATCCTGTAATAGGTTTTAGTAATCCGGTAATAGGTTGTAGTAAACCTGTAATAGGTTGTAGTAATTGTATAATAAGTTGTAGTAAACCTGTAATAGGTTGTAGTAATCCTGTAATAGGTTGTAGTAATTGTGTAATAGGTTTTAGTAATCCGGTAATAGGTTGTAGTAATCCTGTAATAGGTTGTAGTAATTGTGTAATAGGTTGTAGTAATTGTGTAATAGGTTGTAGTAATTGTGTAATAGGTTGTAGTAATTGTGTAATAGGTTGTAGTAATTGTGTAATAGGTTGTAGTAATTGTGTAATAGGTTGTAGTAATTGTGTAATAGGTTGTAGTAATTGTGTAATAGGTTGTAGTAATTGTGATGATAAACTAATTATTACTTGCAAACATACTACTGTGGGAGTAGCTGTAAGTTTGAATGTACTCTTTAATTTATATGTACTAGATGTCATATACTATCCCAATTGCTGTGAGAGAAGTCCTCTCAAATTGCACATCATCTAAAACCTCGGGAACTTCAACTACAACTATAAGAACTCCTAAACCTTATTTTATAAGCAGCAGGAGACCTAGAACTAAAGCTGCTGGAGTAAAGTTTCTGTCACCTAAGAAAACAGAGAGTAGCATCCAGAGGGAAGATGAGGAGGAGACCTTCGTGAGTAATGAAAGAATTAGAACTCCAAAGCTGAAGGAATTTAGTTTATATAATGAAGAGGCTATGGAGAGCTGTGGAGACACTGGTATTAATGGCAATGGAGTAGAGTTTAATGTGCAAACACAAGCTGAGGCTAGTGCTGAAGGTCTTCTTGGAGTAACTGAGGAAGTTGAGGAGTGTGATGAATGTGTGGGTGGTGAAGGTGTAGATGAGTCGAGACACTGGATGTGCTGGGAGCCTGTGGAACAACAGAGGACATGTAGCAGGTGTGTGCCAGTGGAGAGAATATATCTGAAGAATGCCACGTGGGGTATGAAGGCCGATGGGAATACCACCACTATATCTAGTGGAAGGAAATCTTTAGGTAGGTTATATGAGACTATTATATTGTTTTAATACTACTGTATCATTATAATAGCACTGCAAGTATTTATAGTTATAAAAATTAAATACTCCTGTATAAATAAGTCTGCAGTCAAAATAGTAAAGGAGGTTTGTAAACAAATTAATGATTTAAAAGGGTTAACAAAGTGCAAAGTCAGACCAAACACGTACTAATTTCAAACTATTTAACTGCATATTTGGGGCACAGTCTAAAGGAGGTGCACTATTATTTTAGCAGTAACGAAGAGGAGCATAACTGTTTGGTAACAAAATGAAGGCATGTTTCAGTATTCAGTATAAAGCCAATTTTAGTTCAATCATGTTCATCGTTGACCATATTCATGTGTGTTGTCTGAAAGAGTTCATATTACTATTATTTTATAAAGTTGTGAAAGGAATAATGAGAGACTGTGGAAAGTAACTCTCCTAAAGGAAGTGAAGTGATGAGAAGTATGAGTTAATTTCAGGATTTGCATGGACTATTTGAGGTATTACTAGAATATCACTTTTCTGTACATTATATGTGAAGTGTCAATTAATGAAGTTGAAGACCATCTAAAGGAAAAGGAACAGTTTCACTGCTCGTTGGAGGGAGTGTCCCAATGTGCCCTTTGCCTGGCTGGACTGAGAGACTTGTGTGGAGAGCGCCATGACTTTGAACAATGTAGATGTAAATCTTGTCTAAGAGGAATATGGCACCTGTTTTTGTCACCATCTAGTAAAAGATAACGGAATTCATATTTTATATTTTTGCTCTCAGATGGGTGGGGTGGGAGGTTAAAAGACTCGTGCAAGTAATATGTAAAAGTTACTTACTTTGTGTGGGCATGTACTGTGTGCACACCAGAAGTAGATTACAATAATATACTTTCTACTTAACCATTTAAAAAAATTAAAACTTATTTTTGGGAACACTTTCAAAGTTGATGAGGTTATGCAGAATCAGCCACCATTTTAAGCTTTGTTGGAAGCCAGATTGCCAATTTAATAGCTAATGCATCTCTTGTGTGTGAATAAGAGTCTTTGCAAAAGGGAAACAAGTGGGAATTTTTTCTCACAATGTGGTGAAGAATTAGCTTTCTCTTTGATAAGCCTTTGCAAAAATTTACTTAGCCAAATTTGAGCAAATGGGCACCCAAAAAGAATGAAGCAATGCTGACAGCAAAACAAGATAGGTAATTTCATTTAACAAACGGACAAATTTGAAATTTTAAGCGGTGGAAGTACATGCAACCACAGAGTAAACAACTTTCTGTCAATCTGGTAGGCGTTTCCTCTTTAATATTTTCCCTCTGTCACGACTGTACTTGAAGTAGGCTAAAATTTCATATCTTTTTCTGATAACTTAGTCCATTAATTAATTATTTTTTAAAATTTTATGTTGATGAATGTTCTGGAAAAGTAAAATAGGTTAGAAAAATAAATAGGAAAGAAAGAAAAAATGGGGGAGGAGGAGGGGAAGCAAGCTTTGAAGTAACTTCTTTTAGATAATTCTATGGATAGCAAACGTAAACGTAAGAGTGAAGTTGAGAAGTAGACTGATCAGAGAACTGAGAGGAATGAGGGTAAGTGACATTATATGTATCGGGAAAAGATCAAATATGGAAAATGAACAATTAATCAGCAAGCATATTGTTTTGATTGTATTGCAGTACTATTTGACTGCAGTTTAGTCCATTCTGATACAATCAGGACCCTGCCATGCTCGGACAAGTGTGTTGGGGAGCAGCATTAGGGCACTACACTGGAGGCTGGATTGTTAGTTTGTGTCCTGGCTGGCCCAGGAAAGCTCATTGAAATGTATTAATAAACAAGAATGCATTAGTAAGCTCTGTCTTAGAATGAAACTATAGCTATATTATTCAGCGAAGCGAGCGGAGCTGACTCTCTAATAAGTTCGTGATATATATATATATTTGGCGAGCGAGCGTAGCGAGCGAGACAGTATTAGGGGTGGATAATGCAAAATCGGGTATATGTTATATATATATATGTATGTATGTATGTATGTATGGATGGTACGTATGCTCTTTAAACGCGCGCGCGGGAAACGTTTTTCTCCTAAAAACACGGCTATTTAGGCTTGACTCCAGTTTATTCTGAAACTGCAGCATTAAGCAAACCTTACTTTATACTTAAGCTCCAAAGTATGAGAAAATTCCTGCTAAAACGCTTGTTTCCAAGACACAAAAAGTTGATTCGACAGGTTACTATGGCATTGAAGACCCTTTTCCAGACTTAATTTCAAAACTTCGCCTTTTTATGGCGGGATACGGAGTGCCGGTTGTTGGTTGTCAAGAGCCGTTGGTAGTCAGAATGCCGTAGTATTAATGCTATGGAAGCTACTACTTCTCGAGGGAAGCTGAGATAAGTACACAATTCCATATTTGTTAGCTAAATATGCAAAATTAACTCTGGCCTTTCTTTTTTGTAGCTAAGAGCTAGTCAACAGTGACTGGTAAATTCAATAGTCAGATTGGCTCAAATTTGGTACTACAAAAGTTACCACTGCTCAAGAAAATGAGGTAAGAAAGTAATTTTGTATTTGTGTGCTAAAATTGACTGTCTTTTGTTTTTGTAGGTGAGAGCTTGTTGTCAAGAATTCAAGGTAATTCAGATGGTCAAAGTAACTTCAATTTGATACTACAGAAGTTATCAATACTCACTGGTTTATTTTTTATCGTAGCTGAGAGTTTGTTCAAGAGTTACTGGTGATTGAGATTATCAGAATGGTTGATGTTTGATACTACAAAAGTTACCATTAATAAGGTAAGAGAGTGATTTTGTATTTGTTTGCTGAAATATGTCATAACTGCTATTATAGTGTTTGCATGAAGTAAGCTAAAACATAATAACATTTTATGTTATCTAACTATCAGGCTCGCTCGCCATTTGTGCTCAAGCACACCACTAGTTAGGTCTAGAAATTGTTTTTGTTCTTGCGTGGGCGTACGTGTGTACCCTTTCTCCTACGCGCTTGCGCGGGCCGGGTAACCTTCTTAGCAACATTTTGTTTTGTTTACTCGCCTTACGAAGTAGCCATGCCCAGTGAAACAAATTCTGAGAAAGAGAGACAAAACGTTAGAAACGCTCGGTCAAGAGCTTTGAGGGCGTTAGAAACTCCAGAAGAAAAATTAGTAAGGAGAGAGAAAAGAAATGAAAAAGACAGGGCAAGGAAGAGGAGAGCTAAAACGAAACAGAAACAGGTAGCGAAGTAAAGAATCTTTCTTTTTGAAAAGCCATTGAATGTTCCTAGCCACACCAAGCATGCATGGAATACAGGGAACATGCATCGCTCGCTTCGCTGTTTTATCACTAAGTATATATTTAGGTCTAGAAATTGTTTTTGTTCTTGCGTGGGCGTACGTGTGTACCCTTTCTCCTACGCGCTTGCGCGGGCCGGGTAACCTTCTTAGCAACATTTTGTTTTGTTTACCCGCCGTACGAAGTAGCGATGCCCAGTAGACAAAACGTTAGAAACGCTCGGTCAAGAGCTTTGAGGGCGTTAGAAACTCCTGAAGAAAAATTAGGAAGGAGAGCGATAAGAAATGAAAAAGACAGGGCAAGGAGGAGGAGAGCTAAAACGAAACAGAAACAGGTAGCAAAGTAAAGAATCTGACAGTATTTTGTAGCCCAAGCATGCATGGAATAGCTGCAATTACAGGGAACATGCATCGCTCGCTTCGCTATTTTGTGCTATCAGAGCGCATCACTAGTTTTAGGTCTAGAATTGTTTTTGTTTTTGCGTGGGCGTACGTGTGCACCTTTTCTCCTGCGCGCGCGGGCCGGGTAACCTTAGCAACATTTTGTTTTGTTTACCTGCCGTACCGATGCCCAGTGAAACAAATTCTGCGAAAGAGAGACAAAACGTTTGAAACGCTCGGTCAAGAGCTTTGAGGGCGTTAGAAACTCCAGAAGAAAAATTAGTAAGGAGAGAGAAAAGAAATGAAAAAGACAGGGCAAGGAGGAGGAGCGCTAAAACGAAACAGAAACAGGTAGCAAAGTAAAGAATCTTTCTTTTTGAAAAGCCATTAAATGTTCCTAGCCACACCAAGCATGCGTGGAATAGCCTCGATATTTTGTGCTATTAGAGCGCATCACTAGTATATACATTATGTAGTTCAGTAAACCTAATGGAAAATTTGGTGTCATTGGCAAGCGAGTAAAGTGAGAGAGACACTCTCAGGGGTAGCACAATTGAAAATCAGGGATATTTGTGTGTTATTGAGCGAAGCGAGCGAAATACTATTAGAACTGAACATTAAAAAAAACAAATTAAGAAGGAGAAAAAGAAAGTACGAGATGATTTTTTGGCATTGAATAAAAGCGAAACTTTATTAAAGTCAATGTCAGCTCTGTGGAGGAGGTGTACATCCTGGTACACAGCTTGCAACTAGTATACAACAGATCTCTCTCTGTCTGCATTCAAGAATGGATTTATAATGAAAGACTTCAATGCTTAGCGGTCAGTAGGCGGAGTATGGATAAGTCCAGCCAAGTACACTCACGTGGGAGGATACAAGTTTATATTTCTTACGTATGCCAATGGAACTTACATCTACTGCAATGTAGTCTATGTGGTTTTTCAAGCAATAGCTGGTGAATTTGATGACAATTTGCAGTGGCCTACCAAGGTGTTTCTTTCAGCATTACTTGTGAGTCCTTTTAGAAACGCTGGTACAATTGCTACTGATTTTCTCGTCTGGAAAAGGGTGAGTGCTCTATCTGGCCAATCCGCTTTCAGAAAAATGAAAACCTGATTTCTGATTTATTTCCTCTGAATTTCAGAAACCAGATTTTCCAAATCCCGAATTTTATGGGAGAAATCAGATTTTGATCTATTTGACCGCCGAAACCCGAAATTCAGCGAGAGCTTTCAGCGTTGTTTTAGCCAATTGGTTTCATGCTTTCTGATTTAGTCTTTTTCAGCTTTTCCAAATCCCTTGGAAATCCAGTTTTGTCTGAAAAGCTGTGAAAAAGATTGCTTTCATTTTTTAGGAGTCCATTTCTGAGTAAATGCTCTTCTTTCAGCTCAGCCAAAACCTAAATTTGGAATACAGCTTGGAGGGCTTACTTCTTTGCAGCTCTCCTGCCAAATCGACTTCATTTGTAGTTTTAGAAATTAGTTCACTGCAAAACAGAATAGCTTTTTCATGGCATTCAGCTTTTAGCTTTTCGTTTTGTGGAACGAGAATCAACTTTGATGGTGTCCCAATCCATGGATTGGAACACTTTACCATACCACTTGATGAAGTCCGATGACAACAGTCTAGCAATGTGGAGAGGGGGGAAAAAATATCTCGATAATTCAATGTTCCAAGTGGAGGTAGCTAGTTGACATAAACATTTTGCCTGAAAACCATAACATTTTTTTGTTTTTTGTTGTTTTATGTGTTTCACAGGAAAACTGAATGTGACATGGATGTTCTTCTATCTACAGGTCACAAAAAGAATCTTTGATGATGATAATAATAAAATGCTAATGGTAATAATAATAATAATAATAATAATAATAATAATAATAATAATAATAATGATAATAATGATGATAATAATAATAATAATAATAATAATAATAATAATGATAATATGATAATAATGATAATAATAATAATAATAATAATAATCATAATAATAAAATATAATATAATAATATAATAATGATGATAATAATAATAATAATAATAATAATAATAATAATAATAATGATGATAATAATATATGATAATAATGATAATAATGATAATAATGATGATAATAATAATAATAATAATAATAATAATAATAATGATGATAATAATAATGATGATTATAATAATAATAATAATGATAATAATAATAATAATGATAATAATGATAATAATAATAATAATAATAATAATAATAATAATAATAATGATAATGATGATAATAATAATAATAATAAGAATAATAATAATAATAATGATAATAATAATAATAATAATAATAATAATAATAATAATAATAATGATAATAATAATAATAATAATAATAGTAATAATAATAATAATAATAATAATAATAATAATAATAATAATAAAACTGAGGTCGAACTCTCCTTGGTGATATTATAACACACTGTAAACAGCAATATTTCTAGAGGGTACCCTTACTGTTTATTATATCCTGGAGGGTGATTTGCTTACAGCATAGACAGCCAACATCCTGGAAGCTCTAAACCTATGTCTCTGTTAAACTTGTTGTTGTCAGGTGTCATCTGTATGTGTAGAGCTTCCTTGATCTTCAACTCACCGTGCTTACTGGCCAAGCATGTTCAGCAATGGCTGAAACCTTCTCATCACCTCTCTTACAAGCATCCTGATGTTCTTTTTACTCTCTTCTCAACTTTACCACAACTGCAGGGTATACTGTACACTATGGATGACCTGTAGTAATGGGTATAGTATGTTTGACTTTATAGTAAGATGTGATCTTAGTATCTTATCTGATTTAAATGCTGTTTTGATGTCAAAATCTACACACTGGCTGAATGCTCTCACTCAATCAAGCTATGTATGGAATAGTAAGAATCAAACCTTTCTCCTGCTCAGTATTTGTGTGAATCTTTAGAAGGTAACTCTTTAGAGTCTGCCCTAATAGTTGCATTGCCATAACCATTGCTTTGAAGTACTTTGTGTAGGTGTTTCTCTTCTTCCTTCAAGTTTTCACTCATATTAGTTACCCTCCTAGCTCTCTGATACAAGCATCTCACTATTCCTCTCTTTACAATTAGGATGATGAGACTTAAAGTGAAGGTATCTATCTGTGTGTGTGTGTGTGGGTTTTCTGTACACAGTGGATGTAAGCATACCATCACTCTCTCTTTAATAAGCAATCCAAAAAAGGTCTTCCTCAAAGAATTCCATGTACAGGTTGGCCACAACTGCAGAAACAGGAGAACCCATGGCTGCTCCATCTATAACTTGTTCACAACAGTTCCCATTGTACCTAAAGTAAGTTGATCTATGGCAGACCTCTAATAATTCTGTGATGCACTCAGGAGATAGACATGTTCTCTCATCCAGACTTTCGTCATTCTGGAGCTTACCTCTGATCACAGATACTGCCTCATCTATTGGAACATTGGTGAACAGGGAAGACACATCTAAACTCACCATCATTTTGTCAGATCTCAAGCATACACTATTAATGACATAATTATAGAGAATTCTTTGAGAGTAATACTGATTATTATATAAATTTCTTCGCTGGATATGTGGTAAAAAAAAAAATCATAAAAAAGTCTAAAAAAAGTTTTGAAGAGTTTGATGAATCCACTATCCAGGGCCATGCTTGATGTGCCGCCTATCACCATCCCAAACTCAGGTTTCTGTCGTAGCTGCAGTCGTCATCAAAGCCCCACTTCTCACCTGCCCATAATGAGCCAATAGGTTTCTGAGGACAATTAAAAAGAATTACAAAACATTGGCTATAAACAATACCCATTAAAAGAAATGAACCTGGTAAACAACAACACATTAAAAACTTATAAATGTTTTTCTGTGTAAATTACACTTGCATGAAGTATATATTTGGCCAATAACATGAGATAAATTTATATAAAAATGTGCCAATCCATGAACAAATAAACTCCACTATTACAATCGTCCCGCCACAAACAACTTCAATTCTGACAAATCATAGCTACAGGTCTAATCACCATGAAGTAAGGAAAAACGAGAGCATTAAAAATTAGCAAAAACAATAAAATTGAGCAGTTTAAATGGTACTACATGTCATTTGATGCAATAGTTTAAAACAGAAAACAGAAGAGCGAAAAACAAAGGGAAAAAAAACACCAAGAAATGAACAAAAAAAAATGTTGTCAACACAACACACCTGAAGAGTTGATAATATACAATTATAGCACATTACTATGGCTGAACAGTGACAAAGTTTAGGAAATGTTAAATTTATTACTCTAAAGTAAGCTGATCTTTTGTTGTAATGATAGTTTTTTTTATGAAGAATAACAGACATGCAACAATATAAACTGGAAGTGATGACCCTGTAAACTACACACACAACTAATAAACAGTAACAACAACAACATGAAAACAACCACACGAAAACAACAACAAGAAAAATAAGTGTCATATAGAGTAAGTCGCCTATAACCAGTAACTCTTATCGACCATTCTGGTTCTATTATAAACCGGCATAGTTTCCGGACATCATGGAAAATTATATTATCAACTGGCATAGTGTACAGACATTCACAAAACAACAACAACACCCAAATAGTAATACTGAGTTATGTAATACTTGCTATTATTTTTTTGTTGGAGTGGCTACACTGTGCTTGTGACTTGCGGGGACTAAACACTGCCAGGAAGTTTTTTGGATGATTAAGGTCAAGCGCATATTAGCGCACATGATTACGATGATTTTTTTTATACTATAAATTATTACAACCAGGTGATAATACCTTGAAATTGCAAATAATCTGAATCGATACCAATTCTTTTGATTAGTGGTCGATAATAAAGCAATACAATTTGAAAGCAAAATCATAACAGGTAATGGTCGTCGACAAACTTCGATGGAGACCACATATCTCTTTTGCTAAGAGTTCCGCCACTCAAATGAAAGTTCAAACTCCAGGGCTTATTTTGGTGGAAACTTTGTTGTGGGAAGGAAGAATAGTGTGTGTGTGTGTGTGTGTGTGTGTGTGTGAGTGAGTGAGTGTGAGTGAGTGAGTGTAAGTTCTGGTCAATAATTGGTGGCCTATGATAAGTCACAGGAATAAAGTTTATCTACGATACCTATTATAATTTTATCAAAATGTACAAGTTTTAGTATTAAAAAATTGGTACTGATTCTGAACTACTTCTCTCTATGACCACATATCATGTGGAGTATGGCCAATGATCTTAACCCTTTCCTTCCGGAGCTGCTTTAAAGCGTTCCAAGATCAGGTCAGCTTCTTCGATTTTTTAGAGACACATAACGATTAGTTAGACGCTTAAAATTTGAAATACATGTGTCCAGAGCATTACTAAAGCTAGGAAAAATGTTTACAGACTAGGTAGCTTCGAGAGTATTTCACAACTTTTGTGTTTATGCCTAGGTTGGTCACAAATTTTTACCGCGGACTCTATGAAAAATTATATAAAAAGTTACCTTGGTCACAGAAGCTTTCTTTCTCTAGAAGCATTGTAGAAGCAGTAAAAAATGTCTTTGAACCTGTGAGAACCTGGTAGAGTATCAGACTAACCATTTGTTTACAGTCGAACACTCCGCAGTTGAATGAACTGTCTTCCCAGATTTATATAAATTAGCCATTGTAGGCCTGTTATTTCATAATGTATGTCATTGGAAGCATGTGACTTTATAGGAAAAATGTGTGAGCATTGTGGGACGTCAGCAACTTCGGGAAAAATTTTATTTTTGCACCATCATATTCAAAATACTTAAACGAGTTACAACGCTGAGGACATTCCTGATTCAGTTTCATGTGGAAAGGAGAGAGATGAGGTCTACCCTTACAGTGGACCTAGTTTCAGTGCCGATGAATCAGAATACAGTAGCTCTGACTCCGAACTGACCCTGGTAAGCTCCTATTTTAGGTATTTTTTTATCACAAAAACAGCCTTCTTGTTAGCGTAGCTAGCAAAAGAAAGGTATTAGCTTCACAATGATATGTTTTTTGTGTTATTCTTGAGTAGTTTTTGAATTATATTTTTTACTGTTGTTGGTTTTTCTGACCACATTCAAATTTTCACAAAAAAAAATTCAAATTTGTTTATGTACTTATAGCAGTGGGAGGAGATGCTAGCTTTTTAGGATGTGTGTAGTACATATTGGATTAGGTTTACAGCTGAACAACAAATTTGTTGTGTGTTGGAGTGTTTTAGGGGCGTGTACTGACGTGAGTAGCCCTGATGATCTGTTCCGACCTGGCTTAGACGTACAGGGGTTGGACGTACTTCATATTGCTATAGCCAGGGTAAGTTGAGTATCATTGGTATATGTGTATGTCTTGGAAGGTCGTGTGTGCATGACAGTGGTAAAATACACTAATAGCAAACAAAAACATTGTGTTGTGTTTGTATTGTTTTAGAGGAACGTATTCATACAACCTTCGTGGTGATCTTTACTGACCTTGGGTGGGTGGGTTGGAACTAAGTCTCTGTATAGCCTTTTGAGTAGAATTTTACTTTGACATTCACATTTGCCATGCATTTGTGTATGCAATAGTATGTGTATGTTACCAAATTTCCGCATAAACAATGCTGTTATTGTGATCGTAGATAATTTCGTGTATTACACTAAAATTTGGTGTTTTGTTTAAAAATTTTTTTTGAGTGATATATACAGTGTTGTGCTTCTGTAACTGTCATTAAAAAAAGTATATATTCTTCTAGGAAATTCTTGTTGATCTTTTCCAATGTGACGTTTGATGCAGTGATGCTATTTTTGTTCTAGTCACTCCTGTGCCCAAGTTTTATCTCACCTATGATGAAAGAACAGAAGATTTATTATCTATACCATTGTAATAAACAGCTGAACAACAAATTTGTTGTGTGTTGGAGTGTTTTAGGGGCGTGTACTGACGTGAGTAGCCCTGATGATCTGTTCCGACTTGGCGTAGACGTACAGGGGTTGGACGTACTGGCGTGTAAAATATAATAATACTTTTTTTGTCAAGTGTTTATATATATTTTTATTTTTATGTGCAAGTATATACAAATACTGTCAACACTTTTTTGGTAGCAAAACTGTATGGAATTGTTATGGGCGGTAGAATCACCTAACAGTCTTATTATTTATATCGTTGGAAAGCTCAAAACAAGCTCATAAGGTAAAATTTGTTTTTAAGGGTTTAGACGAGCATAAAAAAATATATAAAAATAAAACAGTAATTAATTTGATTAATTGTCGTTGCCGAGGTCATCGACACACGGTAAAATTAAGTCCAAAAGGAAAGGGTTAAACTGTACTAATAAGATGCGCATTATTTGGAATATCCTAAAACGCATCCTACATAGCTAGTCCCAACCAAACATATTCACACACAACAGAACCACATTATGAATTTGGATTAGCATGCTTAGACTTAAAAAAAAAAAAAAAAAAAAAAGACAATTCGTACGTACTCCATGTGTTACAACCCCAGTCAGATAATTAGACTATTAGTAACTAAAGACTTTGAGTAACTTTATGCTGCCACAAGGATGGAACTTTGGTGGCGACTATACAACTGATATAATATAGCCAGCATTCCAGAGGTCTCTTTTAACAAGAAACTTCAATTCAAGCACTCGGTTAACTTTTCAGCACATAATGCATATCTACTGCATACTGCAAGAAATTATTAGCTCACATGATTACGATGTGACAAAAGGTGGTGTTACCCACTAAAGCTAGTACACACAGAGCTGATAGCTTTGCGTTTTCTCAAAAACCAACCCAATAAAAGATCAGCACAATAAAAGATTTTAAATCTTTGTTCTGAATAAGTTACCTAAATCAACCATTAATTGTTAGTGATCTCTCAAGTTATAGTATGACAGACATACAGACACACAAACAGACAGGACAACTCACTAGGACCCTCTAGCGCATACAGTATAAATGGCTGACTACACCCATTTATAGTTCTTCCACAAAATGAAAATTCAATACACAAAAAATATATATATCTACTATATGATAATAAATGGTTGACTTATACCTTTCAGCACACAGTCCACTTCTTCTTGATAAGCTCCATCCCTCCCAAGCCCTTGTTGTAAATTTAAGGAACTCTTATAAAAGTAAAACATAAACAAATAAGTAAATGAATAAATAAATAATTGTATAACATGCTCCAATATACTTTCACCTGTTGGTATTGCATGCATGTGAGTCTGTGTATGTAATGGCTCTGTGTGTCTGTATGTGTGTGTGTGTGTGTGTGAACTTTTCCATACACACCTCAAAATTTGTATTCCTTCAATTGCGACAGCATAGCCAACGCTCTCTGTAAATATATTGTGTTGTGTTGAAGACCAAAGCCAAAGCTGAACATTCCACTTGTCAAAATTTAGCTAGTTATCATTTCATCATTTAGATAGCATGCACAATTCTTCATATTTGTACAAACATATTATAACTTTCACTAACACATTTTATTACTCGTTGCATCATTTCCAACTCCTCATTTACACATACGTCAGTATCCGTACTTATCAAACTATAGCTATACTAATGATGTACTTCAGCACAAATGGCGAGCGAGCTGGTCTGACTGAAATTTGCACTTATATTCATTTTTTGTTATTTTGGTTATAACTTATTTGTACTACTCTTGCAGCACACAACACTTTCACACACGCACACACACACACACACACACACTGGATATACCAACACAAGATTTATATCGTATTCTCTTCATGACTTGACTATTGGACAAAATATTTTCAAAGGGTAAGCAATCAAATTTCCTAGGATACTATATGTAAGGATTGGTAAACTAATGGATTATGTATAAGCTAAGCCGTGTTTCCAAACTACATTCCCTATCTTGAAAATGCTCTATTGTACCAGAGCTCTAGTTGATGAAGCATTATATTGTATTCTCGACTATTGGACAATGAATTTTCAAGTAAGAACCTATCTGTTATGTAAGGCATATAGCTAAGACTAATACTGCACCAAGATAACTTACCACCACCACTAATACAATAGACAATGAACACTGTTAAGCTTGTAACTCACTGCGAGCTTCCGTGGGTGGACATGCATTGACCTCTTCAGGGTTTGATACAGGATTTTTTGCTAGGGGGGGGAAAGTCAAATAGCGACCTTATAGTTGTATTTTTTTGTCCTTGCAATACTAATAAAGTAAGGAAATTAAACTTAGTGTATTATATTTATGTATTGATCAATTGATTACCTCTAATAAACAGCTTTGTTCATTTTGAAAGCTGAATATCTCTGACATTAATTAAGCACAGACTCCTAATAGGTTATCCTTCTAGTTGAATGGAGTAGGTGTATCATTTTATGGATCACCAGTTCCAGTTTGAAAGTTGCTTTTAGCACTGGTCAGGGGAGTAGGAAGCACTATCTCATTGGTGAGGCCATTAAAATCACACCCACAGTGCCACACCCTCTAATTAAAACATAATTAAAATTGGACTTTAAATTTAAATGGGAAAATGTCAACAATCTTACTACTACCTGAAAAATGAAATTGAGTAACAGTAAAATTTAAGTGCTATCATATGAACCAAAAATTTTCAGCCTGTGTTCTGAGTTTCCAATGAATTCAGTTGCAATTGCTTTTAAATTTAATTTGTCTGTAATGTCTTTATGTACATGTATCACCATCAGATTGTTGAGTCGCTGTTGGGTCATAGTGTTTCGGAGATACGTCTTCACTCGCCGCAGTGCACTAAATGACCGTTCCGAGGTTGAATTAGTAGCTGGCATGACGAGGATAAGTTTAACAATGGTACACACTTGTGATAGCAGAAGTTTATGGGCAATAGGTAATGAACTGAAGTACTTCTTTATATCAAAAATGTTGATCACATTATCTTCATCTTGGTTTCCAGCAGCTCGTTGAAATTCAATTCCAAAAGTGAGTAACTGAGCTTGTAGAACTTCTCGCTGAATATCATTTTTGTAAAACTCACAAAGGAAGTCAAGCTCAGATGTCACATCTTTTCTTTGGCATGCCTTTAAAAGCAACTGTTCCAACTTACTGTATACTTCATAGCCAGGTTGTTGAAATCTTTCTTTGATGCTAGTTATTGCAAGGTCAATTGCTTCATAATAAATTTGTCTGAAATAATCCTTTGGATCAGCATGAAATTCCCAGTCCGCTTCACCTTCCTCATATCTCCTAGGTCTCTTTCGTTGGCGCGGAAGTTGGGGTTCAAGTTGAAAAGACTCAGCACTTTTCAATACTTTCAACCAGAAGAGATCAAAAGCATCTTCGTTTCTGATAGCAAGAAGAGTTTCTACTACCATATCAGCCAATTTTTGCCCTTCTGCTCAGAGCATTCTTTGTTTTGTAAAGTCTTGCTGAGATTATCAGTATGTCGCAGTACTAGCTCACCAACAAAAATTCCAAAATGAAACTCAAATGTATTCATTTGTGTTGCTACTCCTAGTATGCGAGCCTTACTCTCAGTATCACGAACAACCTCACCAGCTTTTTCCCATGTACTCAACAGCTCCGAATAATTAGTAATAATACTCAACAAAGAGTCTGCACGCACAGTCCAACGAGTTGGGCAGAGAAGTTTGATAGAGACACCACTAGTTCCACATGACATTTCAGTTTCTTGCTGTATTTCTTTCAGTAATGCTTCACGACGAGGTGAAAGCTTGATTAGTTTCGTAATTTCATGTGTTGTTTCAAGAGCTGCTTTCATTACTTTTGATCTTTTGATGGAATCATTTGCAGCAAGGTTTAACGAGTGACTATAGCAGTGAGTGAACACTGCCCGAGCTTCTTCATCCTGTACCCTTTTGGCTACACCGGAACGATGTCCACTCATGGTACTACAGCCATCGTAGCACTGTCCTCGAAGCTTGTGAATTGGAATGTTGAACCGAGCAAAAATATCTTTGATAACGGAAAATAATGTTGCAGCATCAATACGGGGAACCGTGTAAAGTCCAACAAAATCCTCATCGACTTCAAACTCATCACTCACACTTCGAAACACAATTGTAACCTGTTCTTTGTTTGTGATGTCAGTTGTTTCATCTATCATGATACAGATGAATAATGACTCTTGCAGTTTAAAACTGAGCTGTCTCATGACATTTGATGCCATGGTTTTGATTAAGTCATTTTGAATATCAGGGGATAAATACTTACTTGACTTCCTTTTTAACCATTCCAGAACTTCAATGTCTGCTTCTCCATGAAGTTTCAAAAGTTGAATAAGATTTCCATCATGATCATCATCATGTCCTCGTAGTGCCAAAGCCTGTCTTGCTAAAAACCTAATTGATGACAAGATCTTCAAAAGAACTCTCCTATTTTTTGCAGTTTCACTTGCGTACTGCTGAGACAGAAGTTGTCCAATATGCTGTGTAGTTGTGGGCAAGTGAACTATCATGTCTACTGCCTCACGATGGCTAGCACTAAGCTCATGATTCTGGAGTCTTAGAGTGGCATCTTTCCAATTTGAATACCCTTTACACACCTAAAATCCAAAAATATTATAAATAGATAACCAAATTAAGTCAATACTGACAATTAATGAAATTTAAGAGTCTGCTCAATGCAACCTCGATATTCTATACAACCTACATGCTAAATAGTTGTATTTAATATATTTATATGATCACATTGTCAGACATTAAAATTATACTCTATAAAACAGTTAAGCAATTGCAAATATTCTAAAACCTTGAACTTGGAAACAGAACTAACAACAACTTACAAATGCTTGATCTGCCTTTGTAGCAGATTTAGCCTTCTTCTCTTTGAACATTCGCAAGCATGTATGGCAAAAAACGACATCAGAAGACTCCTTGTAGTGAAGAAACGGCCACTTCTCAAACCAGCAGTGTTGAAATGAGCGCTTCACAATATTTGTTTTACCAAACAATCGCTTGGGAAAGATAAATGAAGGACTTGGCTGGTGTGGAGTTTCTGGAACGTCTTCCATAACGTCAAAACTGGCCATACTTAATCAGGCCGCCCTTACGAAAATGAAAAGAATCACTTCCTAGCTAGTCTGCCGCGTGGGCAAACTGGTAAGGAATCGCTAGGGTGGCCGTGAATTTGATGAGACACACCCCTTTTTGGCCCAAAATATTGGTGAGGCCATGGCCTCACCGGCCGCAGTGGTTCCGACGCCCCTGCTGGTCATTGTGAAGCAGCTGCCTATTTGTTGCTTTGGTAGACTGTAGAAGTTGCTGAGTAGTAGCTATCGATATCAGAAAGTATTTTAGGAAAAAGAGACCTCGTGGCTCCAAAGGAAGTGAATCTGAACCTAAAAAAAGCAAATGTGATAGCTATGAATTGGTGGAACACAAGGAACAGATTTGAGCAGTGCAGCAGAGAGAGAGAGTGAGGAGGTGAGGGAGGATGTGAGGGAGAGAGAAGAGGTGAGGAAAGAGCAATGGGAAGAAGTGCAGCAGAGGAAAGAAGTGCAGCTGAGGGAAGAAGTGCAGCAGAGGGAAGAAGCACAACAAGTAGAACAGTCCACAAGCCGTAATATAAAGATGAACATTGGCGGAGGCAATCCCAAACTAAGCTCCAACCTAAAGCACTCAAAGGCTAGCCTGAAGAAATTGTACAAATCTAGGCTTACCTACAAGAAAAGTTGGGAGGAAAAGTATTTTTTGTATGTTTTAATAAGTACAGGTGAAACTCATAGGGGGGGGAAACTCTGCTCAGGGGGGGGGGGGGGGGGGGGGGGGGGAATCCCAGGGTTTCTTTCCCTCTGTATCAAACCCTGCTCTTTGAACTTTGCCGTATACATATATATATACACATCAAAATCTCAATTGAGACTCGTTAGGCTTTGCTTCGCTTGCACAATATAGTATTGTTAGTGAACAATCTCTGTCTATACTACTATGAGCAGAAGTCTCAGACAACAACCAAGAGGCCAACCTTTACGACCTGACTCATCAGACGTTCACTATGCATGAGTATTTCCCTCTTCATGTTGTGATGCAATGCTAGTTATGCAAGTAGTGTGATCTGTGCATGTCACATATGTATGCATTCTACGATCTCTAACCTTATAATCATGATTGATGTTTTATGACTGATCTCCTGTGGACAGTCATATATACTGACATGATCACAACAACATTTGTCAGTTTACTCTATACGTTCCAGTACATGGTACACTTCTTATAGTCAGTATTACAGAGGGACCCTCGCTGGCTCAGTGCTATCTATATAATAATACACTTGTGTGTCAGTAACAACGATGGTGCGTATTCATGAATAATTCATGAGCATAAACAGTTTGGTAAAGAAGCAAAAGTTTCACAAATCCAAGTCCACAATCATGATAGAAGGACAGAAAGACTCTGAAGCAGGAGAGAGAGAGACTAAGGAGAAGGGACTCCATGCCTAACTGAAGAGAGGAAACGAGGAGATAAGAAAAGCCGAGATAGTTCATGAAAAAGGAGAGCAGGAGAGAGAAACTGATGTAACCTTAACCAAGTGGTAGAGGATGATAATGAATAAAAATAAATTATGCTACCTGCATTTACTCTGCAATACATCAAGCGCCAATGTGTGGTGGGGTACTTGCTAGTAATTGTTATTGTTGGACCAAATTTTCCCATCAAAACCTGCTATTAATGTTAGGTCGTTTACACAGTATGAAATGGTATAACCATGGTATAAAATAGTTAGACCATGACAATTCGGGATAAATGCCCTTTCCGGGATGGAGCGATAATTTTTCAAACCAATGGTTTAACTATTATTTACTTACAATGTATGATGAATTATCGTTGATAAAAAAAACCCTGATCCTGAGGAGGAAGCCCTTGGGAGAGGTTGGTTATCTAGCAATAATTCCGAAAGTTGCTGTGGTTTAACTATTTTACTTCACAGTTATTGCAAACCGCTTAAAAGTACCTTAGATGGCATTATTAAATATCAATTAATCTAACCATTTGATTTTGTCTATTCCTGTTGAAAATTCTGCCAGGACGTCAAAGGTATCTTGAAAAGTATTTACTGATTCAGTATTTCTGGAATGCTCTATCTTCTACTATTTCTCCTTCAATTCTAGACCAAATACATAACATAGCCATTCTATACTAATCCATATCTTCATAACTTACTAATTCTTGTTGCATAGTTAAGCCAGTATCATCAGCAGCTTCTTCCAACACATGCTGACATGCCTATGCTTTACTGAAACACCAGTCACCCCAGCTCCGAATAGAGCATTTAAAAGGGAAGTCTGAGCAACACTAAATGCTTTCCCTAACCTGTCCAGCGACGTCGGAAGCTCGATCGCAGCTATAACAGCTCAAGACCTTCAGAAGAGGTCGGGCTCCGCCCAACTACTCAAGACCCACGCTCTGTAACGCTTACTTCCCAGAAAGCAAAATGGAGCTCACTGCGTGGGTGGAAAGGACTAGGTCGGAGGTGTGGCTAGGCACTTTTGGGGGGAGGTGACGACCCGTCTACGCGCATGGGCCAGGAAAGATTCCAGTTTCACCCGATATTTTCCCATCCAAGGCTTCCAGGAATCTTCGATACGTTCTATCGCAAATATTCCTGCAATGTCAGTTTACCAGACCCTTTTCACGCGTAGCGATTGGTAAAGGGTCTGACTACGCGAGACTATGGGGGGGGGGTGGCATTTGTGAAGTAAAAAAAAAAGGCGTTTAGTGATAGTGTATGGGAAGTCAATGGGAATAGCTTGGTTCTTATACTTCTGCTAGGTGAATTGGTTTAGTTTTGGAGGTTTGACAAGTTGTAAAAGGTGTGCCTGAGGTCAGTGAGACTACATTAGGTACAAGTTGTGAGATCTACACTTTCTACTCTTTAAGCTGGACACACTGTACTATTTCAGTTGATGTTTTTACATTTGCACGTTTCATGAAACATTTGTATTCCATTCCATCACATGGCAATTTTTTTTTTTTTTTTTTTACTGTAGGTTTTCCAGAAACATCTCTCAATGCTAGTGGCACAACTTGTCCTCAGATTCAAGTTCAAGAATTCCTCACCCTTCTCTGGTCACATCTTCACCATCTTCTATACTAGTCCATTTACATCTTCATTGAATACATTATAACTCAAATTTTTCCTCAACCCCTTCTCACTCTCTCCCAGTTATAAGTATTTCTCACTCTGGTCCATGAAAGTGTCAAGTATAGTTAGTTTATGAAATTATGACATTCTTTTCATTTTTATGGTGAAGTTATCATGTTATAATATTGTAAGCTTTCTAAAATCATGATGTGAATATTCACAAGACAGTGACGAGATTAAGGCTGTCTTCAATGACAATCAAGCATTGTCACTTCTAGATCACTTTGTTAGGTTTGATAACTTAGTGTGTGTTTGTATGTGTATGTTCTCTGTACATGTTGCCATCAATCTCCCGATATGCACAACTGAAGCCACAATGGCAGCTAAGCTGGATCAGAATGTTTCATATAAGTTTTACTTGGAGAGTTAAGTGGGCTGTCTAGGTTAAAATCAAGACACTCCCAGCACCACTACGTATTACTTGTTTACATTTAGATTTGTTAGTTCAGATTTGTTAGTTCAGGTAAACTTACTGGACATGGATAATCTGTGTGGTAAAAAAAAATTATTTGTGTTTTAGCAGACAATTGTTCTTGCCTCACTTGGCTAGGTGTTAGATACACTCCCTGCCCATAAAATTTTGACAGCACCAATGTTATATTTTGTTATCTAGCTATATGTGATTAGATATAGCTATGGTGGATCCTCCAGCATGAGAGTGTATCAAACATTTAGCTACAAAACTGGTCACACCACAGTCATGTTTTTCTATACCAAGCGCTAGCTAAACTGTAAGCTGCGTTAAAGAGAGCTGGGCCCCAAAAAGCTGGAAGATAGCTGTAACAGTATATAATAATATATTTTATTGAATTAATTTTTGTATATGTGTATGTATGTATTTATTTATCTATGATGTTTATTTCATATGTGATTCTTACTTAACTGTGTCTAAAAATGAACATTATTTTATTCACAATCCTGCAAAATGAATCTATCTAACCAACTTGTGTTGGGATAGGACCCTTTACCGAACAGCTACCCAGGGACTTGGATTGGGACACCATCAAAGTTGATTCTCGTTCCACTAAACGAAAAGCTAAAAGCTGAATGCCATGAAAAAGCTATTCTGTTTTGCAGTGAACTAATTTCTAAAACTACAAATGAAGTCGATTTGGCAGGAGAGCTGCAAAGAAGTAAGCCCTCCATCCTACCTTTTAGCTGTATTCCAAATTTAGGTTTTGGCTGAGCTGATTCTGAAAATCGAAGAGCATTTACTCAGAAATTAGCTTTGCGTGTTTCTCAAGTCTGGTCAGCTAGCAGCAGTTTTCGGCCGTTAGCTTTTTTCTTAGCTGAAAGCTGAAAGCTGAATGCTCAATTTTCTTACAGATTGTATATCAGTTTTCAGCTTTTGACAAAACTGGATTTCCAAATTTCCACTAAACTATCGGGATTTGGAAAAGCTGATTTCTGAAATTTGAGACGAGTAAATCAGAAATCAGGTTTTCATTTTATTGAAAGCCAATTGGCTGGTAGGGCACTCGCCCTTTAACTTTCAACTGAGCTGAAAGCTGAAAATGGACTCCAAAAAATCATCTTTCAGCTGAATACCAAGCTAAAAGCTGAAAGCTGGAACAGGCTAAAACAACGCAAATCCGTTTTCGGGTTTCGGCGGTCAAATAGATCAAAATCTGATTTCTCCCATAAAATTCGGGATTTGGAAAATCTGGTTTCTGAAATTCAGAGGAAATAAATCAGAAATCAGGTTTTCATTTTTCTGAAAGCGGATTGGCCAGATAGAGCACTCACCGAAGAGGCCACACTTAAATGTCATTTTCAGGAAGTATTGGGCAGTGGAGACTTGTGGTTCTGATAAGGCAGTCTATTTTGTGTATCCTTCGGAAGTGAAATATTTTCTGGTGCATGAAATGCTTAGGTTTAAAGTAGTTGCAGAAATATATTAATTCTTTTTTAATAATGTGTAATATTTACACAGACTCTATTTTGGCGGTGGTATCCAAGGGTAATGATTGTAGCATGTATAACATTCATTAGTTCGTGGTCATTTTTATTCTGTTCATTTCATTGTGGTCACACATTTTATGTTTTTATTTAGACTTATTACTGTTCAGTATTATGTTTATATTTAAAAAAAATCTTTATCATTATATTTCTTTATCTTTATTTATCTTGAAGTTGATAATCATTTGTTATTTCACAATTTCTTTCTCAGCAGTGTAGGTCCGCAGTCGTCAGAGGGCTTTGAGGTAGTGTTGTTTTAGTTAACTAAAACTAAAACCAAAACCCCTTAGTTTTGGGGTAGTTTACTTTTGGTAACAATAACTAAAACTAAGCTGTAGAGAACATAAAGCTAATTATTTTAGAAGACAGTAAATTCAATAATACCTAAAACTACCAGTAGAGAGGATGACAAAAACTAAAACTAAGCAATTTTATTGTAAACAATTCACCTTGAATTATGTCATTATTAAATGAAAATATAAATTCCCATCAAGTAATTATTCTCTAAACTACATAACAGATACCATACTTTATTAATAATACCCAAGTTTTCACAGAAATATGCCAATTTTGAAGTTCTTTGGAAGAACTACATGAACAACTTTCTTTAAGGAGTCTCATTATTGCAGAATTTGAGAGGCAACATAAATTAACTAAAACTAAGACAATTGATAGTATAACTAACTAAATCTTCTACATGGTATTGAAGAAAACGCCCTCAAAGCTCTTGACCGAGCGTTTCTAACGTTTTGGGCTAGGGTACGGCTGATAAAAACAAAACAAAATGTTGCTAAGAAAGTTACCCCGCCCGCGCACGCGCGTAGGAGAAAAGGTGCACACATATGCCCACGCAAGAACAAAAACAATTTCTAGACCTATATATATATCGCGAACTCATTAGAGAATCAGCTCCGATCGCTTCGCTCGCTTAGCTGAACTAGTGGTGTGCTTGAGCACAAATGGCAGCGAGCCTGATTGTTAGGTAACATAAAATGTTACTATTTTTAGCTTGCTTCATGCAAACAGTATAATAGTTATGACATTTGATATCAGCAAACAAATACAAAATCACTCTCTTACCTGATTAATAGTAACTTTTGTAGTATCAAACATCAACCATTCTGATAATCTCAATCACCAGTAACTCTTGAACAAGCTCTCAGCTACGATAAAAATAAACCAGTGTTATTATTTGTAATTTTAGCCAACAAATATGGAATTACTACTTACATCATTCTTGAGTATTGATAACTTCTGTAGTATCAAATTGAAGTTACTTTGACCATATGAATTGCCTTGAATTCTTGACAACAAGCTCTCACCTACAAAAACAAAAGACAATCAATTTTAGCACACAAATACAAAATTACTTTTTTACCTCATTTTCTTGACCAGTAGTAAATTTTGTAGTACCAAATTTGAGCCAATCTGACTATTTGAATTTACCAGTCACTGTTGACAAGCTCTTAGCTACAAAAAAAAAAGGCCAGTAATTTTGCATATTTAGCTAACAAATATGGAGTTACGTACTTACTTCAGCTTCCCTCGAGAAGTAGTAGCTTCCTTAGCATTCATTCTGACTACCAACGGCTCTTGACAACCAACAACCGGCACTTCGTATCACCCTATAACCTCACACTTTGGAGCATAAGTATAAAGTAAGGCTTGCTTAAGGGTGCAGAACCACTTGAAACCGCAGCGCTAAACCGCAGACGGAGTAGTTATGCTATGTACTTATTTCTCGTTGTCTGTTCAATGTATGCTTACTTTGTTGTTCCAGTTGAAACAGACACCAACAGACAGCTCTTATAAACCAAGTTTCAAGAAAAAAGACCGACCAGGAACGGAGAAACAACGGTACAAACCAAATGGCTATTCAGCGAAATAAACGGGCGACGGTTGCAGTTATGAAGTCGATTTTTTTTCCAGCGGTAGCCTAGGGGCTTCCCCACAACATTACAACGCCGTGCCCGCACAACGCCTACGCAATTTTTTGTTGATGGTTTCTATGCACGATTACTACTAGTGGTGTGCTTGAGCACAAATGGCGAGCGAGCCTAAAGACTATACTATTTTTATTGACTTCTAACACTGAAGCTACTGAAAATAAGGTCAAGTTTTTAAATTTAGCATACAGGGTAAAGGGATTTCAGTGCCATAGTAACAACTCTCTGCAACTGCTTGAATTGAAGGAAAGAAAAAAAAATACACGTTATTTAAATGTGATATTCTTTAGCTAAGTAGTGGTTGTAACACACAATGCTTTGACACAGCTGGACATGCACCTACACAGACTTACCTTCACAGTAGTCTAGTGGACAATGTATTTTCAGGTAAATACTGTGCGCACGGCTTATAACCATGACAAAGAGCGCATTGACTTACCACCGCCACTAACTCGAATAGAAATGGAAGTCCCTTAAGTTGTCAAGTTTTAACTGTACCGGCAAAAGAATTCAAAACGGTAAACAATTCAATTTCTAGGGTGATACGGGTACTGATCGATAAACCAGAGGATTCTGTTTAGTGCAATTTGGGACGGGGTCGATAACCGAACTAACACAAAAACGCGAGGGTCAAAGTACAAAAATGCCTTACGTACGTCCATACATAATATACAAATAAATAAATAAATAAATAAACTGACATCCCCGATTTTCGATTGTGTTACCCCTGTAAGTGTCTCGCTCGCTACGCTCGCTCGCCAACTATTGTATACTTACAGGGGCTTCTCCACTACAGCACAAGGACAAAGTACCTGCCAAGGAGCCGCTCACTAATTTTAGAGCGAATCTGGAGGAAAAATTGGGGCCTGGTTATAAAACTTTGAGGCACATTTTTGGAGCGGTGCGGTAAGCTGGAGCTCCGCAATTTGGTGCACTACTAGCGAGTTCTTATCCATTCAATATTACTTTATGATATATTCGAAATTTTTTCTATTTATAAGATATTGATAAATTCTCGTTGTAGTGCAGTTCATTTTTTTTTGTTTACCCGTGTATAAAATTTTTTGTGTCGTTCTCATTATTAGATTCCAAGAAAAACTGACCCAAAATTTGGAACTTTAATTCCACTCGCAATTCTTAAGAAATAGCCCCACCCCCATATCTCGTACTGCGAGTACGCGAGCAATTTTTTTTTCAATTAGTTTGTATTGGTTCTAAAAAGAGCCCGCCTATATCAAGAGTAAACAAACATCAATACAACAATAATGTGGTTTCGGACTCTCTTTTTCATTTCTTATATCTCTCCTTACTAATTTTTCTTCAGGAGCGTTTCTAACGTTTTGTCTACTGGGCATCGCTACTTCGTACGGCGGGTAAACAAAACAAAATGTTGCTAAGAAGGTTACCCGGCCTGCGCAAGCGCGTAGGAGAAAAGGTGCACCCGTACGCCCTCGCAAGAACAAAAACAATTTCTAGACCTATATATATATATCATCGCAAACTCATTAGAGAGTCAGCTCCGCTCGCTTCGCTCGCTTCCTGAATAATATGAGTATAGCTAATTGGTTGGTGAACTCTTAAATAGATGTAGAATAAGGCAGCAATGGCTATACTATGGGAGCAAGCTACAAGACAATGTCTGACCTTCTGATAGATTTCTGTAGGATTCGTTGCTTGCCAAAACAAGGGATCTAGTATGTCTAGATGATGGTAATGGAATTAAGGGTGCAGTACCATTTGAAACCGCAGCGCTAAACCGCAGACGGAGGAGTTATGCTATGTATTTATTTCTCGTTGTCTGTTCAATGTATGCTTACTTTGTTGTTGCAGTTGAAACAGACACCAACAGACAGCTCTTTTTCAAGAAAAAAGACCCACCAGGAACGGAGAAACAACGGTACAAACCAAATGGCTATTCAGCGAAATAAAGGGGGCGACCGTTGCAGTTACGAAGTCGAATTTTTTTCCAGCGGTAGCCTAGGGGTTTCCCTACAACATTACAACGCCGTATTTTTGATATTAGTATTTGTTTTCCATTTTTTAAAATATTTTTATATTATTTTTTTTTGTATCCTATTTAAAAGAAAAAACTCGTTGTAACGTTTTTTTTAAAATGTGGCGTGTACCCTGTGTACAAAATTTGAGCTCATTCTGGCCATCCAGCACTTCTGAATATCGATTTTTAGGTACGAAAGCTAACTATTGATTCGTATTCATTTGATTCTTCAACTCCGCCCCCCAACTCTGAGCGCGCAATTTACTGTGGGCAAAATTCCCGGTGGTGGCGGGTAAGCAAACACAAAAGAAGAGTTACTGTGCGAGTGAGCCCCGCGGGGAATAGTACAAGACTTCTGGAATGTACTGGAGGGTCCTAGACTATTATGAAGCGGCGACGTATTAATGGCGCCTGGAGTCACTCGTTTAGAATAGATATATCACGGCTCACAGCTGCAACTTGGAAGTAAGAATCTGCTTTGGTGTCTTTGGAGAGCTTGATAGAAGGTTGGTGTAGCGGGTAGAAGTTAGAAGCAGTTTCAGTGTGTTAACTTCAACTTCTCAGGAATTTTTGGTGCTATTTTTTTCTTCTATCCCTGTTACTGTTGACTGATGAATAATAAATATATATAAGATATTTGCACACCATTAAAAGAAAATGTGAATTATTACTTTTATTTACTAATGTTATTTTCTTTCTACAATAATATATATTTATCAATTAGGCTGTTTATTATCAATTATTATTTTATTGATTTATTTAAAATAAGACCTGAATCAAATTTTAGATCATAGTACTTTGTCTAATCTACCTCAACAGGAGAGAAAGGTGCTGGTATGCTCTTCATAGAAATAGATGAGCTCCCATTATGAGAAGGCACAGTTCCTTGGTTCTAGGGTACAACTGGCAGGTTCACAACAAAAGTGCAGAGCAGAAGACATGGCTTCCTTGTTTTCCATAGGAGAGAATAGTAGACCTTTGGCTCTCCTAAGAAGTCATGCCTCCTGAAGGGAAGAATACTACATCCTGGTTATTTAGAAGAGAGGACATGGCACTCCAGTAGAGAGGTCAATGAAAAGGCACAGTTCCTTGGATCCCCTTGATAGTATTGCATAGTTTATTTCATATTGTATTTGATTATGGCCCTGCTACTATGGAGTTATGATTTTATAATATTGATTAGTAATATTTTTTAGAAAGTGAACAAATATTAATTATCTACACTGCTGCTTCTGCCCTACAGTACTGGTAGTCCTTTGAGGTGAAAGCTCTTCGTGGTAAATTGTTTGATACAGTTAATTGGTACGTGTTCAAATTGTGCGCGAGTCGCGTACAATAGTCAGTTCCGGGAGAGTAAATTGGATCGAGTTACGGGCTGGTTTTGTGGTAGTTTACTGAATCACTTAATTACCGCAGGTTCCGGTGGTACTGCACCCTTAAAGCAGCATTGAGAAATGGCATGATTCATGCAGACAAAACCCAACTACAGTATGTGCAGAAAATAAAGAGAAAAATCTTGGCAAGTTGAAAGTATTTCTAAGAAATTTACCTGTCAAAGCTTGGGAGGAACAAGTTCTTTCCTTGAAACATGCTTCTTCTGTGCCAGACAAGCACAAGCGGATGGAAAGTCTTTCAGTAAATCATATCAATATTTAGAAGTGATGCAAACATCCAACAGTATATGCTTTAAAATTGGAGCAAGCCTTTTCTAGCCAAATTGAGTGCAGAAGATCTTATTGTACAAGATTCCAAATCATCCACAGTGCATAGTTTCACATCATAACAGAGGAAGAGAAACAAGACCATAAAAAAATCTGATTGATGCTACAAATCATGGCATAGTATGTCCAAGTTGAGTTGGCAGCAAGAAAAACTTGAATAACTTTAGAACGGAAGCAGCTACGCATCCGGGGTTTGCACCATTGGAAAGCTCGCGCCGAAGCGGTTACAAGTATTCCCTCAGTAAACTCCAAACCGGAGAGAAAGTGCTATTCCAAAACTCAATACAAAAGTCTATGGGAATAGAAAAAACCACAGGTTCCCCGCTCAAAACGCGCCCGCTTTTAGTCACGCGGTATGACTCAATTTACCGAAAGACGTTATGTGCAGAACGGCTGGCCCTCACCTTTGACCTCACGCGATGTCTTTGCGCGCGCTCTTGTTGCTAGCTTTTACCTTCGACCTTTGTGGAAAGTTGTCCTTGGTGACCCTGCAAGATTGATTTAGGAGGTGGTTTGTTAGGTTGGTTGCTCGTTGGTTGTTGGCTAGGCTGCATTTGTGCTACCTGTGAGTGATGATAAAGGAGAAAAGGACTGCAACAGCAGGAATTCACTTATGCTATGCGATAACAAGTAAGTGTACTAAATACTGTGATGTGTACTAAATACTGTGATGTGTAGTGTTTAATAGATAGCTAATGAATTGTATTTAGCTAGGAGTTTTGCAAATTATTTGACATGACAAAAAAAAACCGAGTTTTCTTTAAACACCTCTCCCCGCCAAACTTGTAAAGCATGTAACTGTCTGAACTAATCATTTCTGCTGCCAATTCATTGCTGAAAGTGTGGGTTATCGAACACAATTTTATATTATTATAGTATGAGTAATAGCACGGGTAACAGTGCTATTAGGGATCAATAGCACTCGTAAAGCAATTGAAATAGCACTCGCATAGTACTATTTCAATTGCTTTACTAGTGCTGTTGATCCCAAAAGTACAGGTTACCCATGCTATCACTCGCTAATAGTAGGCCATCTTTTTTTTTTATCATTTGCACTTGTAGCTACACTGTATCAGTCACTCACTATCTTTGTATATTCAGGATTTGATTCCTCTGGAATTTCGGTTTCAACCTATGGCTCCTCTTAAAATGTTGAAACATTTCCGTCTAATATGGTTAGAGCTTCTGTGGTACAGAATGACATTGTCTCCAACTAGAATTTCTCCAAATGTACGTTTCCAAGGTTAATACTGCATGCGTGCACACTTATCCGTATTATTTCACTTAGCTACTGTGGTATTTGACTTAGTTTCCACTTAGTTACCGTGCTATTTCACTTAGTTATGTGCTATTTTACTCAGTTACGCACTATTTCACTTTATCTGTTCGACTTCAATTAAAGAATGATTTTCCCACACATTTTTGAATGGGCAATTTACGTGCGTACTATTAAATTTAGAAATTATTGTGACAATATGCCACCTGACAAGGAATAGCCTGAGAAATCATTAACATGAACAAACTCAAAACCTATTTCATTTTGGTTTTCTTCATATACATGTTCCATATCATCGTCAGGAGTGGTTGTAAACACTCGGCCACTGTAACTAATGAAATGCCCCCCCCACCCCACCTCCCTAGTACTTTAGTGAGATTGTGTTGTTGTTTTTTCCCATTAGTGTACTGGCAATTTTTAATTAACAGTGGTATACATGATGACAGTGGCTAAGGTGTAAGGCTAAGTAGGAAAAATAAATAATACAAAAAAAAAAAAAAGAGAGGGGGGAAATTTTTATTCTAAGTCTTGACACAGAATTACATCTTATAAGGTGTATTGCATGATTAACTTTTTAATGTCGATTGCCCCCCCCCCCCCATTCACATTGTCTAACTTAGCTCCCCCTTGGGTGACAAGCCGGAAGAGCCCTAATGATGATAGGGATAATAGGGTGTTGAACTTGTCTACAATCAGTATGGGTCATGAGATCCTCAGAAGTGTGTCTAAGAGTTGGCCAGAGATATATTTATCGTATTGACAGTGGTTAGTGTGCAGCAGTTCAATATGATGGGATTTCTTGGATAATATTTATTTGACTAGGTATAAACATACTTGATTATTAAAGTTCAATGTTTTTTTTTTTAATAGCAGCCTAAATGTTTGATTAATAAAAACATTTAGGTATGACTAGTGGTTTGAACTTTAATAATCAAGTATGATATGATGGGATGGAAGTCAACGGCTTCTATATCGATATCTGAACACAGCTGATGTCTTTTATAGTAGGCCTTCACTATGTATATAGAAATTTGTAAGTAAGTAGCTGCAGCCAACAACTCCACATTAGTTCTCAAGATGTCTGGTCGAAGCATTTATTTGAAGTGAGAATTCATATCAGGTGGATTTATTGAAGTTAAATGGGGAACAAAAACAATAGCGGCCGCATTAATGCAGCCACGGAAGTCGATCACTTTAAAGAATCATAAAAAATACAATATTAAAGCTATATGTGACATACGGTAATCAAAAGACGTCTAAAAGACTGCTCATTCTGACAATGGCAAAAACCCTCTTTTGCAACCTTTACCAATTTTTTGTACCATTCGATCAGGAGTTTACGGCTTCTTGTTTTACAACCTTTGAGGCTATTAAAAGCTTCTGGCGAATTTAGCCATGTTAGAGAAGAAGAAAGTAAGGACAGATAGTTAGCTACCTGTGCAGCCGTTTTCCTTAGGGTTAGAACTGTAGAAAGTAATGATGGAACCTCAGGGAAGCCAGTATAATCAAGCAGTACTAAGTCCAGTAGCAATAGATGTCTACCTAATACAGGTATTAGTAGGAAGGGGTGATGAATCTGTAATGATAGAGAAAGAGTGCTAGGAGTGTGAGAGCAGCAAGCAAGAGAAGGTTTGATTCAGTTTATTTAAATGTTAGAAGTGAATGTCATACTATTCTGTGTTGAAACCACTTTATTTACCTGTATAAAGTTGGGTTTTATCTATAGCCTTACTTTATACATTAAAATATGATGGGAAGAGAAATGTATTTTATTTTATCACTTTTAAAAAGTCACTGATGAAGGCTACATGGAGCCGAAACATTTGAACTATTATTACAGGTACTACAGAAATTAATAATAAATATATTTTAGTATGAAGCTGTATATTTTTATGTAGTAATAATGAATCTTTATGTAATACTTAATTAAGTTATTTTACCATCACTTCATCCTTGGTCGTAACTTGTGATACCTAAATTTTTAATCAGTGAATGAGTATTGATCAAAACTGAATCCTGTCATTCATTAGTAGTGTATGCCTGTGTGTGTGCAACTAGTTTCCTGTGTAGGAATGTTTCTTCTATAATATATAGAGCTGACGTTTCTTCCCTGTCACTAACCTCTAAAATTAATGTTGTTGTGGTTTTTTACCACACTGTCTTGACCGTTCTATTTCTGCATTATACTACAGTATGTGTTCATGCATGCCTCTACCTCTTGTTGTGTTACAACTGACTCCAATCTAATAATCCAGAACCAACCACTGTGTTAGTGAATATTTTTAAGAGACTATACCTCTCAGCTAGAGTTTGATAAACTGTTTCTAACAATTTCTTGGGGGGATCAGCTTGCAGAGTATAAGTTGAATTTCAGGATTGCATTTATTCACTTCAGTGTGTTTTCTTTTTCTATTGCTTTTCCTTGTAGTGGGAAGGAGTGGGTGAAGCTGCTTTCGATGTCTCTGACTTAGACTAGCTGTGAATGATGGCTCAAGAAGTGTCAACATTTGATCATAGAGTTACCTGACATTGCTGAAGTGATGGCAAGGTGAGTGTTCTCTAGAGTGTGTTTGTAATAAGGAAGTATTGATTCCAATAGGTGTACATTGCTAGAAGGTATCACCAACACTCGGAGCAATTAGTGGCTCTGGCTAGCTTGTTGTGGTCACCTAGGACAAAAGTGTGCGTGTGTTTGTGTCAATAATTAGATATGTAAATATGTACGTCAAGTAATGTAATCAGATGTCACTGTATATGAGACTAGTACTATCGCAAGATGTTGATAATCTTAGTGATCTGAATGCTAATCCGTACTCTGGCAAGTTTCTGAAGGCTGATCTTATGCAATATAACCTGTGATTTCCCCCAAAGTGAATTTGTGCCTCCCAAAAATTGCCGATTTAATTCCTGGGGAACACTATCGCAGTAACAAGGAGTGACTAATGCAGTAACATTAACACATGATCCTGTGACTATTCTGTTGGAAGATGTCTATTATATCAGCTAATTTTATGTGTAATCTGACCTTCAGTGGCATTGGCATCAGCAGTGTCTAGTTCAGTTCTAGTTAGGAGGTTATGCATCCATGTATTCTACATAGCAAGGAGTCTATATGTAGGATAACAAGTTCTGTTCGGTTAGTCAGTTTTGTCATTTAGTTGTTATGAGTTTCATATCACTAAATTACCAGCTGTAGCTGTACCAAGTAGAACGCTTGGTTTCCCTCAGTTAGAACATCTCTAAAATATTCCAGTCTGCGGAACGTTTTAGTTCTTTTAGAACCTGTCAGAGGAGCCCTGCAATGGCAGTCAAGTGTGGGCACATCTGAACAATTTTTCAAATTTTATCCATCTGTGTCTCTGGCTTGTAGTTTATAAGCACATTATTTATTCCTGACAGGCTTTAGAGTAGAGGAAGGAACTGAAGTTTGTCAGTGTGTCTATATATTTTTTCAAAGATATAGTTTGAGTGGCGTAGGAAGGGGGGGGGGGGGGGGGGTAGGGCATAATATTTGACACAACTTTAAAATGTGATTTCTCGCATGAACACCTGCAAAGCACAAAAAAAACTTGCCTTTAGAGCATAGTCTCGCGTAGCCAGACCCTTTACCAATCGCTACGCGGGAAAAGGGTCTGGTAGACTGACCTTGAGCAGTTTGTTCAGTTCCCCTTGCTAATTGGGGAGACCGCAAACAATGTGTGACGTAATATCCTGTGACATATGACTGCTCAAACTTTTGCACGTGTAGTATTTCTGTGCACAACTCTCCAACAGCCGTGTCAAAACTCTTCCTTTAGGTAATGCCATTAGTTATGCTAAGCAGTGACTTGAACTAGCTTTTTTTAGGATATCTGCAGTTGGAAGTTTCGCTTAGCAGCAAAATACAGTTGTTGCTTTGTGCACGGGCCATTGTGTATGCCATGGTACCACCTTAGGTTTTTGTCATGCTTGCACAAGTAACATTTCTTCATGGCAATACAGAACAAGCTCTGCCTACTGATCTGAACAATTCATGCACCTGACAATATTTAACAATTTACACCCACACTAATCGAACCACAGATAACCACTTGCTGACTAAGCAAGAACAAACTGCTCAATGTCAGTCTACCAGACCCTTTTCCCGCGCAGCGATTAGTAAAGGGTCTGGATACACGAGACTACTTAGAGCCCACCCATACCGAATCATCTTCCTACACCACTGTTTTCATTGCTCTTAAATTTACTACTTTTGCATTGTTTGTAACAAGAGGAGTCCATCTGAATACTTTCTGACTGGCAAGCAACACCCCATTTTTGTAATTAAAGCAAAGTTTAGTGAAGCCATCCAACATTTTGATGCCATTTGTACAGGATCCTGATAGATATGAGCACAATGTTGCAATCATAAGTACTGGTACTCTCTGTATCACATGCACATACATGAACAACTGTGGCATGTAAAATCATTGAGAAATGATAGTTTCAATTATTTCAAATTATTGTATCAGCCCATGAGTAAATTGTAGAGCTTTTGCTGCTATGTCTGTACAAATTAAAGTTTTTGTTGTGGGGTTCGTCACACCTGCTTCCTCATGCACAAACTCATATATTGTATACACTTACACATGTACATGTGTGTAGTATATAAAGTGCCATTGTGTCTTTCATTCATCTTAGTAAGAGGTACTTTCTTGCTTTTTTTTCCTTCTTACATTCATAATGTATATTTATTTTTCTAATTAAGCATTCCTATTTAATGGTTATTATTGAGACCTTTATCAAGTAGAGATGAGCAGTGTAACATCAAGTGCTATACTGTACTGTAGTGAAAACAGCATTGTGTTCCTGAAAGGAGCACTGGACCTTTGGTAACATGTAATTACTTTCCCTTTTTTGTTACAGGTTTGAGATGCAAGAGTGTCCAAGGAATTGCCATGGATACGTTTCCAGTGACGATTCAATCTTTGTTTGAAGGAAAATCTAACATTGAGGACAACTAAACTTATCACTGACACTGTCATAATCCAACTCTTTAAGAGCTTCTTCATACTGGAAATTTACAGTATTTTATTTTTATGGAATAGTTCATCAGTATTTTGTCAATGGCATTGGGAATGTTATACTAGCATACAAACAGACTGCATTTTCAGAATAAAGTTGACTAACATAGTACTCAAGGTTTCTTCAGTTAGTGACCTCTTAGTGCTGCCTTGAGTCATCACGTCGATCGTACTTAAGTTGTATTTAACTAGTAATACAATGCTACCATTTACTCTAACACATTGGAGAAACATTTCTATGAACAAATTGGGGTGGGGAAGGGAGGGGGGGGGGGGGGGGGGGGGGGGGGGGGGGGGGGGGGGGGGGAAGGGAGGACGAGGCGAGTGAGATGCATGGACCCAGGAAAAGTACTTGTATGTTGCTCTCACTGTCGCTACATGTAGTTTGTTCCATTCACTTTATGGAGTTGTGGTCTGTCGACTTAAGAATATGTGTCACCAGTATAACATTTGCTTCAACTTTTAGAATAAGCAGTCACGCCCAAAATTGAAACCACACCCTTTGATTGTTGTGTGAACAAGTATTATGATTATAAAACTACAGTTGCAAAATATTGATGTGTACCCATAGCTATTTTTCCAAGTGATCATGTACTAGCATGATTGAGGTGTTGCTTGGGGTGGGTCGATCTCTGTCGGCACACAAATGGTCAGCCCCGCAGCGACGGTCAGCTATATGCGCATGCGCACGTGCTTAAGGTTCAAAGTTCATTTGATGGCCGCGCTCTGAGGTGAAAGGTGAGGGTTAGCCGTTCTGCACATAACGCGAGCCATCCCGCAGTTCTTATCAAAGAATTCTTCTGATTGGTCCCCTAGCCCTAGCCCTCGCGCGGCGCTATAATTGGTCACGCGCGGCGCTATAATTGGTCACATGATTTGATTAACCAATGAAATGAGTTTTTTGATAAGAACTGCGGGACTGTAGCATAACGCCGTCCCAATTTATCACGCGAACTGTCTTCATTAAGAATTTTGTAAACAATGAGCGGCTTCTTCTCAGATTGCTGTGTTTCTAGCTTTATATCGCGATTAGCTTAGGTTGCGAGTGTGGAAACAGGATAGACGGAGTGTTCTGTTGTTGCAGAGGGTACAGGACCACCTGATAAGATGTTGGTATGATTATTTGTCTACCTGTTCAATAACAAATGTCATATAGCCAATATATTTCAGTGATATAGCTATCATTTAGCTAGCAACTTGTAATACAGCCACACTTACGCTGTTTGCCATTAAATTGTGTGCTTGTCAAAGCCGTGTTTATGCCAATTCCTTTTCTTCACTATGATAGATGCCATTTATTGTAAGAATTAGGACCAACTCAGGCAGAACTCCACCTTCAACTCGGATCACAACTATTTTTTGTATGTGTACTACTTAAATTCTATCATTTCTTTAATTTTCATATAGAAAGAATTGATAATTTTATTTAACATGAAAGTCTAGTAATTTCAGCTACAAGTTTACAGTGCTGTACTGCTGAATCCTGTGAATATCAGAATATTTCTTGGGACACAGTAGGTAGAATCCACTGATATTAATCCTGTCTCTTTAGAAGAATTCCCACCAGTTTGCGTTTTCCATCTACTGTACATTATCTGCGCATAAGGAACATAAATATCATTGAAAACAGACGAGATGAGCTGTACAGCGCCCGAAAAACTCCATAAACTTCACTAAATTTCTTTCTTTCAATAGTTACAGTATTAATGCGCACCTGTGCTACCGCCCCTTTTTCACGTGCAACGTTGACGTTTGCCCGCTTAATTGACTTGGATTCACATGACTAAATTGCTTCCGGTAAAGTACTAAATACATTCCTCAATTACCGCTCTTGCGGTGCCAACTCAACTTGGACATACTATAGCTGAATTAAAATCCTATATATTAAATCTTCGCCTAGTCTAGCCTGTCTTCAAACTCACTGACCTGCCAAACCTGTACAGCACTACATTAAAATAGAAGGGGACATCCACTCTATCTAGCTCAAAAAAATATTGGAATACTCTCCAGACATAGAACCTCATAAACTAGGGCTAGTTACCAGTGCTGATGTTTAATCTGCTTTGCGAAATGCACATGAGTATGATTCAGACTATGCTAGTGATACTGCTCATCTAACTAATTCTGTACCAATGTCTCTTTTGGAGCTAGTTGTGCACAGTTAACACTATCAACAACCCCCCCCCCCCCCCCCCCCCCTCAACCTGTCCTCATGATTGTACAGTTACTGATGCACAATGGTTGGGTAAGATTTCAGGAAAGTCAGACTATCAGCACCATGAAACACAACATAATGAAATACAAGTGTGAACTTGCAGATGATTAGTATGAGTTCCACCTCTCAATGGTCTAGAGAGTCTGGGAATATATTGGACCATTTTTTAAAACCAAGAGTCACTCTAGCCTGTAGGAAACCCATATGTTATGGCTACAAATAGGGCTGTAGCAGATTTGTATGTGTACGAAGGCTTCGCATTGCCGAGCTTTGTCTTTGTTGTGGATTTATACAGATGAACTATTGTAATAATGCTGTAACCACATGCTGTTCCAATTAATCAATATTGCTAATCCTACAATAAACTTTATTTAGAATAACCACAGATATGTAAAAAATGGCGGTTATTTTGAAAACAAGGTGAAGTTTTTATTACAGGGTGAATCTGCAATGTTTATATAGCCCAAAACCTTAATCAGGGTGTATTCTAGCACAGTATCAATTTTCATGCTTTAATCATCAAAGGCACAATTCTTTCACATATAAGCTGGACTATTATTCCTCCTTAATAGTTTAATTTTTGAGTAACAAAAGTGTATACAGAGATGATGACGTGATTTACTGCCAAAGGAAAAAAAAAAACCCTGGTTCACTGGGCATGTCAGGATTATATGTCTTGACAACCACTGGTGAAACATAGTAATAATATCCAATGGTAACAGTCCACACACGAAATTCACATGGTCATAAAGAAAGTTCTAGAATAAAGTGTTTGTGTGTGTGATTAACTAAGGAGGTGATAGTGTTGTGTATGAGTTATGGTTCAACATGGAAAAATACAACAAGTAAAACAAGAAATTGCTAGCTTCAACCACTAAAACAACTGTCACTTGCCAACACAATTATGATTATCATGACAATAATTGTGAGGCTAACTTTGATAATTTGCAGATAAAGGATAACTTTGAATATGCTAAATTTTATATATCATGTACAACACAACAGCAGAGATTATATAAAAGAGTGATATTACAATCAGCAACAACAATGATGGGCGCTCAGCTATAATTACTAACCCTGTTCATTCACCTTTTCTCTTTCAATTTGACCTACCTCAAAACATGTTGGATAAACAACAGACAAAGAATTCTTTTAGAAGCAATGTTGTCTGAAACAACATTTAAAGTGAAACACACTTTCTTAAGAAAACACAACGAAAGAAAAAACACATATCAAGTGACCAAGTCACCTGTTACATGCACTTAAACTATTAACCAATAACTCCAAGCAGGACTGAGCCCTCCTTCCACTAACCCAACCAAGTAGAAGCCAATCCTGGAGTCCATGACAGCATTTTGAATGATCATGTTCATAAAGACGGCAGTAAAGTTACTCTTACAGAATAATAAGTTTGCATCGGAGTATATAAAAATTTGGCTCTAAAATATTCTTCATATACTCTGCTTTTCAAAACCACGTGCTATGGCAATGTCTTAAATTCTGCTTGATTATACATGGTCTTCTACACTACTCACTCAGCCTCATCATTCCAAGAATACCATAAACTTAGCATTTACACAAAAGTTTCTGGGGTCTGCTGCATAGCTTCTCCAATCACCTCCTGAAACACATATGCCCATACATGCACATGCAATTACACTGTCAGTGCATCATGAGGTCCCTCTGTTTGGGTGTAACACATACAGATTATCATATCTTGTCTGAGATTGAGACTCCCATGCCATATTTAAAGAGAATTCCAGTCTATTGGTTACTTGTAGAGGACTTGGAGCTGTCAGAGCTACCTTGCAAGAGTTTCTTACATAACAGATGCAGCATCATCACAATTCTTACAGATAGTAGGCACAAACTATTCTTTGTGTATAATAACTGCAACCCAATGTAATAAACCTTTGTTGACATGGCAGCTGTGGAAACCCAGACAAGCACTGCTTTAACAACCAACAATGGACCATCCAACCTCATCAAAACAGCTAAACCAAATAGCTAAGTTTTAGCATCAAATTTTTTTTTGACACAAGAAAAAAAAAGTTGTCTAGCATAAAAAGGAATACAAGTAACACATGAAATTTAATGTCAGTTTTCTCTTTCTATCATACACTATAGTATGTCCAAGTTGAGTTGGCAGCAAGAAAAACTTGAATAACTCTAGAACGAAAGCTGCTAGCATCCAGGGTTTGCACCACTGGAAAGCTCGCGCCGAAACGGTTAAAAATATTCCCTCAGTATACTCCAAAACCGGAGAGAAAGTGCTATTCCAAAACTCAATACAAAAGTCTATGGGAATAGAAAAAACTACAGGTTTCCCGCTCAAAACGCGCCCACGTTTAGTCACGCAGTACGGCTCATTGGTCACGTGGACTGTCTTCATTAAGAATTTTGTAAACAATGAGCGGCTTCTCCTCAGACTGCTGCGTTTCTAGCTTTTATGCGATTAGCTTAGGTTGCCAGTGTAGAAACAGGATAGGCGGAGTGTTCTGTTGTCCCAGAGAGTACAGGACCACCTGATAGGATGTTGGTAAGATTATTTTGTCTACCTGTTCAATAACAAATGCCGCACAGCCAATATATTGCAGTGATATAGTTATCATTTAGCTAGCAACTTGTAATACAGCCACACTTAAGCTGTTTCAGTTAAATTGTGTACTTGTCAGAGCCGTGTTTATGCCAATTCCTTTTCATCACTACTATAGATGCAGTTTATTGTAAGGATTAGGACCAACTCAGGCAGCACTCTACCTTCAACTCGGATCACAACTATATTTTGTGTATGTGTACTACTTAAATTCTATCATTTCAACAATTTTCATATACATATTATAAATAAATGAAACAATTGATAATTTTATTTAACAAGGAAGTCTAATAACTGTAGCTACAAGTTAACAGTGCTGTATTGCTGAATCCTGTGAATATCAGAATATTTCTTGGGACACAGGTAGAATTGACTGATTTTAATCCTGACTCTTTAGAAGAACGCCCCACCAGTTTGCGTTTTCCATCTGCTGTACATTATCTGCGCGTAAGAAACAAATATAATTGAAAACAGACGAGATGAGCTGTACAGCGCCCGAAAAACTCCATAAACTTCACTAAATTTCTTTCTTACAATAGTTACAGTATTAATGCGCACCTGTGCTACCGCCCCTTTTTCGCATGCAACGTTGACGTTTGCGCGCTTAATTGACTTGGATTCACATGACTAAATTGCTTCCAGTAAAGCTGTCTCAGTTTTCAAGATGAGTTCCAAGAAGAAGTAGGGTGGTTAGATAACCATCACCAAATTTCACTCCCAGGAATTCCAATAACCAGGGCTGAAAATCCAAAACTTTCGCTATCAGCAGTTAGTAAATTTCATAATAAAGCTATTCCTGTAATTTGGAAGCTCTGTGCAGCTTGGCGCTGGTGCTACAGCAAAAAATAGTCCAAGCGGTCAGCAAAACTAATACATTTTCTATGGGACACGGTGTGCAGTGATACCATCGGTGGGTTTGGCAGGATGTTACGTGATGTCATCATGCAAATCCCCTATTACCACGCTTGCGGTCCGTGCCAATGTCACAATACAGACAATAATATGTTGTATGTTATGAATTCACAAGCTATTTATAAAAATACAGCTGCATAAAAAAAATTATTTGAGTTTCTAGAATTTAATGTTAGTATACAATACAACTGAATATAATAATCATTTTACTGTGAATCCAGGCAATACCAAGAACAACTGGGTATAATCCTGAAAACACTGCTATGATTATCATTACCATGAAATTGAACTCAACAGGAACAGTGACGGATATATAAGAGTAATCCATTCCAATCCATAGCATATATATGTTAGCCAATAGAAGCAAATAAAAGGCAAAATAGCTAGTCATTTGCTTGAAATTGTGTTTGAATGGATCAGCTAATATAGTTATAATTGCTCCCAAAGTTAATACTTGAGTTATGTAAGGCAGCAATATAGCAGTGTTAAAGGTAAAGGAGATCATTATAAAGAATACAAAGCGAAGAATAAATGGAACTGTAGAAAACCACCGACAGTCTCTTGTACCTGGCTCAGTGCCATCTTTGTAACGACCTTGCAAAGAGTCCACTATTAATCGAATAAAAATTTGCCATCGATGTGGAAGCATGTTAAGACCCTTTTGAAAGAATGTATAAGAATATAGAAACAGTGTGACTACTGGACCTACAATAAACACTAAGCCTATCAAGAGTGAAGGAATTGTGTAAAATAAGTGGCTGTAGCCAAAATAGGAAAGAGAGGCATCCATTAATAAAGCAATACGGTGTTTGTTCTTCACCCTGTGTATTGTCACAGGAACCAGGAGATCCAAGCAGACGTTAAAAAGTTTAACATATGAGAGGAGCATGAATGTGACAAAAGCATCTATTGTGGAAGTTTTGATATCCTTTGAGTTATTATGGTTACCACATTTGTTGGCTAAATAAATGGGTACTTTACACATGAGATGAACTGCTTTAAAGTTATAATGATGCAGAAAAATTATCAACCATGTAACTGAAATAAGGAAGAAAGAGAATAAAGCAACGAGGATATCTAAAGAGAGCACAGTTAAAGGAGCTATTCGAAAGCATATATCAAGATCTATTAATCGAAAAAAGTCTAGATTCCAGATGCCAAAAATAGTACCAAAAACTTGCAATACAGTATATGTCTTTGGTTTCCTCCTTGTAGTAAATGCAGTAATTAACACTCGAAGTATCATAGGTGATATAACCATTTGACAAACCATTACAAAACCCTGAAGTCTAGAAGATGGAATGTTAATTCTGCAAAGTAAGATAATCAAATAAAACACTGTAAGTGGCACAAAAGCAACCAAGATATATTTCAGTATATTAATCCAACCTCCAGAACATGTAGTGCAAGACATATCATAAGAATAAGCTCTCATATACATCCCATCAACACATTGACTGCACAATGTTCCAGTACGATTCAGTCTACCACACATTTGTGTATTCAAGTCTGTCACGTTTCTTGTTAATGTAGTGTAGGCACCATTTAAACTGAAGTAGTTTCTGTGGTAAATCTTGCAGTTATAAAGACAATTTCCTTCTTCTGTCTCATTTGTATTTTCGTTCCAAGTCATGCAATAGCACTGAAGTAAGCCTCCTTTTTTCATATCCTCACTACACAAGACTACATAATTTCGATCATAGCATTCACAAGTGCTGTTGTTACTACAGTAAGACCACGAGGGACAGGATAATCTATTATCACAAGTACCATAGTTGGGTGGACAGCCATTAAAGGTCTCATTTGAATTTTCCACATAGTGAAGTGTAGCAGCGATAATAAAGACTACAGCCGCATACATTCTTGAGTCACTCAAACAGATCTATAATACTTCTAATTATCACTATAATTCTTTAAATACAGTTTAAACTCTTTGCAGGAATAGTAAGTTGACATTGATAATGTTTTAGTTTGCCAGAGTACTTGCAACTAGAAACCAATGTGTGTAAACACTAATGTAGCAAACTACACTTAGCAATATTTTTAGCTTCTTTCACTTTTAAGGGTGCTGGGACAACTCCCACGCAAATATTCACAATAATTGGATTTTGGTTGCTAGGGATAACTAACTTTTTTCTTGGTGTTTGTAGAGCTCCAACTAAGGGTGGATTCTAAAGAGTACTGCTAATGGACTAACTAAATAAAAAGAACGGGCATTGGGAGCTTGTTTCGTTCAAGTTACGAGCTCCTCAGCCTCAAGTATATAATCCACAACTCCTCCGCGGGTGCCGTCGCTGACGAGCCCATTCTTCGTATACTGCTACATTTGTTGATTGTCTTCAAAACCTTCGTTGTACTTTTTCTCAATTCTGCTTTGTTTTGTCTAGATGACTGTGCTCATTGATCCTCGCGGCAGCGCGCCCGAATTTTTTTCTTTCAAAAAAAATCGCAATGAACATTTTGTAGCTAAGGTCATAGTCAGCCTGTGTACGAAATTTGGAGTCTTTTCTACTCGTAGTTTCTGAGAAGAAACACAAAATAGACTCCAGGACTAAAAATTAGTCCACGCGATCTTTTGGCAGAGACTTGATTGCAATCAAACCACACCCACAACAGATTCAATTGATTCCGCGGGAAAGTGAGTTCCAGGTGCTCTCTAACTTTCGGGAGCCTACCTGTTAGCAAACCAGTTTTCTGGCCGCCTCTCCTTCTCAATGATAAGCCCTACCGAAACGAGTGTGAGGAGATTATTGTAGTCTTGTTAATAGTGTTTTTCTGGGCATGGTCAGGTAAGGTAAGCCTTTTATCAAGCTAGCTAGATGCATATTCAGTGTGTGTATGTACCTGTAATAGATTAGTTAACCATTTTTGCTGCTGGGAAACTCTACAGTTTCAGTTTGTGTACAGTTTTCTGTACTTAGCTATTCACTTCATTTTTTTATTCATCCTTACTTAGCTAGCTACATCACAAAATATTCATCTAGCTAGCTATATTTAGCTGGCTATTTCAAAATATTTTTTATATGAAATAAGTATCATTATAATATATACATTCATAAAAATTATCACTGGTCATCACATTACTGTAAAATAAAAAAATCATGAGTGATATATCAGGAAGAAGTTTTGCACAAGAACAAAAAATTAAAATAATGGAGTCATTAGTGAGGTATTATTTACCTGTCAAAGCTTGGAGACAATCTGGGAGCCAGTGTCTGCTCTAGGGAGAAACAATACTGATAAAGTAAGCCAAGAAATACAATATCAAACAGCTGCGCTCTTTACAACTTATAGCGGGGGCGGGGCCTCGGTTAGTTTTATCAATTGGTGGGCGGGAAGCTTTGAATTACCCGCGCAAGCTAAGTTAGCGGTCGTTTTTACTATTGCGAGCAAAGCGGATTTTTGTGGTTATTTGTGGTGCGTGCGGGTGCGCGCGCGTTGCTATGTCCCAGCACCCTTAAAAACATAAAACTTGGCATAATAATGGTGATATAATAAGTTGGGAATACTTAAAACATATTATGAGATATGTATTGGTGTACAAGAAAATCAAACTAAAGAACCAATAAATGTTAGACATGTATGTTCATATGGCTAATTATCCATACTTTTTAAATTTCATCCCCATAAATTGCCCCTTATGAACTATTTAAACAACAGGTTATGGAAGAAAAGTGGAGGCAGTTATCCTGACCATTCTAAACCAGTCAATTATATAATCATTTAATTTCTTGTTCCAAGTTATGCAATAACGCTGAAGTAAGCCTCCTTTTTTCATATTCTCACTCCACAAGACTACATAATTTCGATCATAGCATTCACAAGTGCTGTTGTTACTACAGTAAGACCACGAGGGACAGGATATTCATTCAATAATTCAAATTGCTCTCTGTATTTCAGAATTTTTAGCCTACTGGTATATATGTGGGTAAAAGTGTAACAGGTCTTCTCTTTCTGGTCACTAAATATGTATGATAAGCATGAAGTGGATTGAAAATAACTGAATTATATATTATATAAATGGGACTTTAGATGGTAGCTAAGTAGCTAATCTATTATTAACATTTGAATTTTCCACATATTGAAGTGTAGCAGTGATAATAAAGACTACAGCCGCATACATTCTTGAGTCACTCAAACAGATCTATAATACTTCTAATTATCACTAATTCTAATACAGTTTAAACTCATTGCAGGTTTAGTAAGTTGACATTGATAATGTTTAGTTTGCCAGAGTACTTGCAACTAGAAACCAATGTGTGTAAACACGAATTTAGCGAACTACACTTAGTAATATTTTTTAAGTTTCTTTCACTTTTCAAAGTATAACTTCGCATAATAATGGTTGTCGGGGCGTAACTCCCTACACAATAACAAATGCACTTAGAAGAGCGGTAGCTTCACAAATGCACTTAGTAGTGTTCGAAGGACCATGTGGGCCAGCCCACATAAACTCTCTGTCATTCATATAACTTGTACTATTAGCATAATTAGTCTTTGTTATTTGTGTATCATGTAACCCTGTGCAGGTTGTAGTTTCTCATGGTATCGAGTTTCGTGCTAGCTTGTGAGTGCTATAGCTGTGAATGTCCAGCTGCAAAGCAGGAACTATGCACCATGTGTAGGAGTGGTTTGTGTTCTGTATTTAAGTTGTAATTGTCATATGTCAGAGTCAGTCAACATTCTATCCTGTGCTTGTGTGCTTCATTGTGTGTCAGGGTATGCCCTGCATTAAAGCTTAATCCAACTTACCTTTGGTTATACGTAGCTTGAGGAGTTAGGACAGCCAAGCCACACTATCTGTTTGACTCTGGTGGCAGCAACCTCATCCTGATACCAGCCCACCTGTGAGCCCAAGCGTCTTCCGAGCGCCCAACCAAGCCCACAGACCAGATCACTGAAGTGATCAAAAGTAAAGTTAACCTGAACAGGCTGATCAGTTAGTTATAGGTAATTAGAATAGACACAAGGTAACTTGATCTTTACAATAACTGACAAAAACAACAACTGAAAAAACGAGAATAAAATAAACAAATTATAACTTGGAAACGAGTTCCGAACATCGACGATTGACGAACATCGACGAAATACGACAGAAATAATAATTCAATAAGTGGAATAATGAAAGAAAATGATACTACAACAGGTGAATGAATAAGTAAATGGATAAGTGAAATAATGATAATAGTTATTTGATGGCTGCTTCTTGACATCAGGGAGGAAAACTTGAAGAGACTGCTCAGCTGGCCTGAACATACTCCGGGGGCGAAAGCTGGTCCTCTTCCAGCAGGACCAGTCTATTGGTTGATCTTCTGAAAATCTTTCCCTGGCAAATTAAATCAACTGTCCTCACCAGACCATCTTCTCCTGGATAAGTTTGTTCAACACGAGCTAGTGGCCAAGTTCGATGAACCAGAGTCTCATCCTTGATGATCACAACATCCCCTTTCTTAAAATTCCTGGAGGTATGTTGCCACTTACTTCTAGCTTGCAAAGATTGAAGGTATCTGGCACTCCATTGTCGCCATAGGTCTGTATGAAGAGACTTAACAAGGTTCCATCTTCTCAAAATTGGAATTTTGTGAAGATCAGTTGGTGTAGGAGGAGCTTTAAGAGGCCGACCAATAAGAAAATGTCCTGGTGTGAGTGCACAAGATCCATCAGATTCCATGGAATCAACTGGTATCATAGGCCGACTATTCATGATTGCTTCAGCTTCAGTCAGAATAGTATGAAGCTCTTCAAAAGTTAGCAAGTGTGGAGCGACTAGTTTCCTTAACAAAATTTTCATAGCCTTGACTCCAGCCTCCCAAAGTCCACCAAAATGTGGAGCCCTGGGTGGTGATAGGTGCCACTGAATGTGGGAGTTGGTAGTGAGGTGAGATATTCCGATTTTTGTTGCTTTAGCTGTAAGCAGTTTCTGTAGCTCTTCTAATTCGTGCTTAGCTCCCAAGAAGTTGGACCCGTTATCGGTATATATGTGTGAGGGAGAACCTCGTCTACAACAAAACCGGTTGAGAGTAGCAGGAAATGCCTCGGTAGTTAAATCAGAACAAAGTTCCAAATGAACTGTACGAGTTACAAAACACACGAAAATAACTCCATAAACTTTAACTTTCGTAGGCTTTCTAGGATTGCCACGTCTAATAATAAACGGGCCTGCAAAATCTATTCCCGTTCTGTCAAATGGAGGGGCAAATTGCGTTCTGGAGGCAGGTAGATTACCCATTCTCTGGTGCATTGTTCTTGCATAAGCCCGCTGACAGGTAACGCACTGACGGCTTACAAGTTTTAAAAAAGCTTTAACTCCTGGTATGTAATAGTCTTCTGCCAAAATAGCCATAAGTGTTGATGTTCCTGGATGTTTGTACTGGTGATGCAGAGTACGAAGCAAAAGTTTGGTTAAAGGAGATTTGAGGCTTAAAAGCAAATGAGACTTGGTGTGCGGAAAATTCTTTCCATTTCTGACTCGCCCCCCAACGTGCAAGAGCTGATCGGCGGTCAAACGTACATCCATTCTTGAGAGAGGATTTGATTTGGGAAGCGACTTTCCTGCTCGAATTAACTTGAGAGTCTCACAGTAGATGTGTTCCTGAGACTTTCGTAGCAGAAAGGTTCTGGCAATAGCTGATTCCTCAGAGGTAAGAACAGATGATAGAGATTGATTCTCCTTAGCACAGCGACAGTTGTTAATAAACCGTTTAATCCAGGCCATAACGCGAACGAGACGATGGAACGATGACAGTCGAGTCCATAGTGGATAGGTATGTGGTTCACTCTGAACAGTTGAAGCAACAGCACGTAGGTCAAGCAAATTCTTTGAAATGGTACAATTTTGAAGTAGTGGCCATTCAGAAGGTGGTCCATTAAGCCATGAAGGTCCATACCACCAAAGAGAGGAATTGATGAGCTGTTGAGGAGAAACTCCACGGCTGGCAAGATCAGCTGGGTTGTCTTTTGAAGCTACATGTCTCCATCTAAGTGGAGGTACCATTTCTTGAATAGCTGCAACCCTGTTAGCAACAAAAGTTTTGAGAGAGGAAGGTACTTTAAGAATCCAACACAAAGTTATTGTTGAATCAGTCCAAGCAAATACATTGGAAGAGGGTATGCCCAAGTCTGATGCTACAGTCATGAGAAGTTTGCTCAGTAAATGAGCAGCAGAGAGTTCCAAGCGAGGAATTGTAACTGGTTTGAGAGGAGTAACACGAGCTTTGGAGGTAACTAAGGTAATTGTAACTTCAGAATTTGAGTATACAGTTCTGAGGTAAATAACAGCACCATAAGCAGAGTTGGAAGCATCCGAAAAACCATGAAGTTGCTGATTCAAAATAGGTAAGTTCAGAGGGATCAAACGTCTGTCCACAGGGTGTGCAGACAGATGATGTAAGTGGAGAGTCCACTCTTTCCAGAGGTTGGAGATATCCTCAGCTAAAGGTGTATCCCAATCTAGTGTGTTGACATGGCTAACGTTACCTTCCTCATTTGTAGTGGTGGTTACAACACTTGAACTAGTTGCTGTAGGTGGTTGGTTGGTTGAAGTTTGTTGATTATTACTTGAAGGTTGTTGGTTAGTTGAAACTTGCTGGGTAGTTGAAGGCTGCTGGTTAGTTGGAGTTTGCTCTCGGTGGAGAAGAGTATGGTGTCTAGCTCCACAGGATTGACAATTATGAGTTGACTGACAGTCCTTCAAATTATGGGCATGGCTTAAACAGTTGAAACAGTATTTGTGTTCTTTTACTGCCTTATGTCTATGTAGAGGATCCCAACTTAAAAAGGTTTGACACTTAGCAAGAGAGTGTCCCTCATGTCCACAAACCGCACATTTAAACAAGTTAGTGCCAACTTTGTAGACTGGACGACTCTTCCGCACAGGAGTAGGTGCTGATGAATATGATTTCTTAGTTTGTTGGTTAGAGGTAAGAGGTTTGAAAGAAGTATCATCATCCAGGCTAAACTCTCTTTTCCTAAAGAAATCCAGAACATCTCGAATAGTTGGTGGGTCGGTAAAATCAGAGGCATAGGTAGACCATTCATGCTTCATACTCTTATCAAAGCGCTCTGTTACAACCGTAGCTAAAAACTGTTCGAGGGTATTGCCATTACAGCGTTCGAGGCCCCTGAGGTGCATTTCCCAGGTTTACCGCATACGTCGAAGACTCTTACGGTCATAGGTGTAGTTGTCGTTAGCTAGAATAGCTTTGACGTGATGGGGATAGACTAGACGTGGGCGACCGTAGGCGTCCTCGAGAGATTGTAGAGCAGCCTTGTAGCCATCCTTGCCAGTAGACGCAAATTGTACAATACGTCTGGATTCCTCACTGGACATAGCTTTCAAGAGATGGCACGACTTTTCCTCATCGATGAGGCCGTGGCCATGTTTGTCGATAGCCGCGGTAAAAAGTAGTTTAAAATCAATCCAGTCGATAGGTTTTCCGGAGAATTTGGGAAGATCAAGGGTTAATTTAGAAGAGTTCTGGACAATAGGTTTCATATACACCTCGGAAGGAAGGTCATGACACTTATTAGATTTGTCAACTCCTTCTGAGCTGTGGAAATTTGTTCATTGATGTCTTTCATTGTGGCAGATATTTCGCCACGGAGTCTACTAATTTCTCCATCAGATGAATAGAACAAAGAATCTTTTCTAAACTCAGAAATGTGTAATTTTAGTGTTTTAAACTCAGAAAGGATGACAGGTGAAGAAGGTGTTTCAAGGTCTAGGAGTGCAGACAAGGATTCTAGAATTACAAAACCAGTAGAGTAAATATGTACTTTTTCCATAAGAATCTTTAGCCTTTGAATGGAAGCATTGTTCTCTGAGCGGACAATTTCACCTTGAGCTACCTCTTCCTCAAGGTTGAAGTCAGTCAGCTCACTGGACAGTTCTTCATACCTCTCTTGCAGGGTATCGAATAGTGAAGATAAGAGGGTGGCTTCCTCCAGTCGGTCTTTAACGTCTCCAGGGCGAATGGAGGCAAGCGGTGTGTCGAGCAGAGAACGAATCGCTGCGTCCATCCTTGTCAACTGTCCCTTCCGGCTAGTCCTCTTGGCACGGACCTTAGCCGGGTCCATTAGAGCTTGTATTTGCTTGATTTCCTCTTCCAAGGCAAGAGGCATTGTGGTAGAGTCCACGAAGAAACTAAGGTGAGGTAGAAGCGAGGTGAAGAGGTTAGGTACGAAGTGAAACGAAAATGGTTAGGTACGAAGTTGGTCAAAAAGGTTAGATACGAAGTTGACGAAAAGTTGATGAACGAAGTGAAGGTTGGTAAACAGTTGTTATGGTATGACAAAATGAGGGAGAGCTAGGTGAGGTTCGTCTTCCAAATTAGGGGTATCCGGCTCGAAGGACCAAAAATTATGTCGGGGCGTAACTCCCTACACAATAACAAATGCACTTAGAAGAGCGGTAGCTTCACAAATGCACTTAGTAGTGTTCGAAGGACCAGATCACTGAAGTGATCAAAAGTAAAGTTAACCTGAACAGGCTGATCAGTTAGTTATAGGTAATTAGAATAGACACAAGGTAACTTGATCTTTACAATAACTGACAAAAACAACAACTGAAAAAACGAGAATAAAATAAACAAATTATAACTTGGAAACGAGTTCCGAACATCGACGATTGACGAACATCGACGAAATACGACAGAAATAATAATTCAATAAGTGGAATAATGAAAGAAAATGATACTACAACAGGTGAATGAATAAGTAAATGGATAAGTGAAATAATGATAATAGTTATTTGATGGCTGCTTCTTGACATCAGGGAGGAAAACTTGAAGAGACTGCTCAGCTGGCCTGAACAATGGTTATACAATAAGTTGGTAATACTAAAATATATATTAGATATATACATCCTGGTGAACAAGCAAAGCAAACTAAGAGAACCCCAAAAATGTTAGGAATATATGTTCATATACATGAACATTATAATATGCTATAGCTAATTATTCTTTTTTTTTAATTTTGATCCCTATAAATTGCCCCTTGAACTACTTACAACACCGGTTGTGGACGAAAAGTGGAGACAGTTCTCTTGACCATTCTAAATCAGTCAACCCCATTAGGATTCCCAGGATTAGGATTCCCAGGATTAGGATTCCCAGGATTAGGATTCACAGGTTCAGAGATACATTTGTAGCCCAGTACATAGATAGCTCAAGTACGAATAGTCATAGTTGGCTAGCTTCACTGCTAATCCTGTGAGGTCAGTTTAGTCTATTCTGAAGTACTTCTGGAAAGCATTACTCCTCCATCTGTTTAAGTCTTTCATAATAATTATAATGACAGATCTGCAACACTCAATTCTAAAACTGTGATTCAAGTTTAAGTATCCTATGCTGTTAACTCCAGATTTTCCCTGATGCACTTAGTCGTGACCTGGTAAGTGGTTTGCCATCCTCAAATCCTCTTTTTCTCTACCAGGTATGCCAACAATGCCATTACTGGACATAACATTGTACCAGTCCAACTCCGATAGATGTAGGCCCCTTCCCTGAATTGGTCCATATTAGATGCCTTAATGATCCTCCTGGATGTATCGACATTGGTGACTTCCACGTCTTGGATCAAAACTTCCCCGTTCTGGAGGTGTAATCTCCCTGATCTCTAACAACTGAAGTAACAGTCAAATAGCTTCCCATAGAATGGTTTCATTCCAATCACTATATTTTTCCCAGCTTCCCCATAGTTTCAAGAGTATGCTGAGTGCCTGACCTTATCATTGCCATCTTGTTCCTCTCCGAGCTTCCTGGTGCTCCTCAGAACTTGCACCAGCCTTGGCATACTGCCCCAGTAGTGGTCAAGTTTACCACGCTCAATTTGGGCTCGCATTACACATGTAAGATAAAATGTTATTGAGTTGGCATCCTTTTATTTAGGAATGGCCAGCAGCTGCATTTATGGTGAGGGGGTGGGGGTGGGACAAAGAAGGGGCGGATATTAGAATCCCCTAGAAAGCCTTTGGACCCCCTAAAACATTTTGATTCTACTACATGAAATGAGCATAGCTTTTCATATGTTTCTATGCACTGCAAGGGTCTCTTATGATTCTGTATTTTTACATTCATTAGCCCTCTTAATTTCTAAAAAAAGTTGCCCCACCAAGATTCAGTTTCTGTATGCAGCCCTGACTCGCTTGATTCTCTCCCCCCCAAATGCAACAGCACTTCCTTAGTAGTTCTTTCTATGTCAGAAGTAAGAATCTGAAACTAGTGAATGGGATCAGCCAATAGTATAGTAACGCAGTCCTGACCAGATGAATGTCATAAGTAAAACAAGTAATTGCTAGCTTCAACCACTAAAACAACTGTCACTTGCCGACATTTGATAGTTTGCAGATAAAGGATAACTTTGAATATGCTTAAATTTTATTTATCATGTATAACACAATAGCAGACATTATATAAAAGAGTGCTATTACAATTAGCAACAACAATGATGGACGCTCAGCTATAATTACTAACCTTGTTTGTTCACTTTTTCTCTTTCAATTTGACCTACCTCAAAACATGTTGGATAAACAACAGACAAAGAATTCTTTTAGAAGCAATGTTGTCTGAAACAACATTTAAAGTGAAACACACTTTCTTAAGAAAACACAACGAAAGAAAAAAACACATATCAAGTGACCAAGTCACCTGTTACATGCACTTAAACTATTAACCAATAACTCCAAGCAGGACTGAGCCCTCCTTCCACTAACCCAACCAAGTAGAAGCCAATCCTGGAGTCCATGACAGCATTTTGAATGATCATGTTCATAAAGATGGCAGTGAAGTTACTCTTACAGAATAATAAGTTTGCATCGGAGTATATAAGTATAATTTTGGCTCTAAAATATTCTTCATATACTCTGCTTTTCAAAACCACGTGCTATGGCAATGTCTTAAATTCTGCTTGATTATACATGGTCTTCTACACTACTCACTCAGCCTCATCATTCCAAGAATATCATCAACTTGTCATTTACACAAAAGTTTTTCCAGGCTGCTGCATAGCTTCTCCAATCACCTCCTGAAATATTAACACAAACATAAGCCCATACATGCATATGCAATTACACTGTCAGTGCATCATGAGGTCCCTCTGTTTGGGTGTAGCACCTACAGATTATCATATCTTGGCTTAGATTGAGACTCCCATGCCATATTTAAAGAGAATTCCAGTCTATTGGCTACTTGTAGAGGACTTGGAGCTGTCAGAGCTACCTTGCAAGAGTTACATAAATAACAGATGCAACATCATCACAATTCTTACAGATAGTAGGCACAAACTATTCTTTGTGTATAATGACTGCAACCCAATGTGATAAACATTTGCTGACATGGCAGCTGTGGAAACCCAGACAAGTACTGCATTAACAACCAACAATGGACCATCCAACCTCATCAAAACAGCTAAACCAAATAGCTAAGTTTTTAGCATCACATTTTTTTTTTGACACAAGAAAAAAAATGTTGTCCAGCATAAATAGGAATACAAGTAACATGAAATTTAATTTCAGTTTCTGAATAACCAACTAATCATATTATTAAAGCAAGCTACAATAAAAACCAATCGTATATTGTACAGTTTTAGTTATTATGAGTTTGCCTAGTATAAGTAGGATATATACAACTAAATGAGTCGGCAGTTAAGGAACTAGGGTTGAACTCGTGGCTTGATCACATCAAATGAACCGTTCAGTATCTCTATAGCTAAAAATTGACAGTGGAAAATTAGGTTAAGAGAGAGTAGATGGAATCCTTCTCTTTCTATCATACACTAGTGTACATTGTCACAATACAAACAATAATATGTTATATGTTATGAATTCACAAGCTATTTATAAAAATACAGCTGCATTAAGTTTCTACGAATTGAATGTTAATATATAATACAACTGAATAAAATTATCATTTTTCTGCGAATCCAGGCAATGCCAAGAACAACAGGGTATAAGAATCCCAAAAACACCGCTATGATTATCAATACCATGAAATTGAACTCAACAGGAACAGTGATGGATATATAAGAGTAATCCATTCCAATCTATAGCATATACAGTATATGTTAGCCAATAGAAGCAAATAAAAGGCAAAATAGCTAGTCATTTGCTTGAAATTGTGTTTGAATGGATCAGCTAATATAGTTATGATTGCTCCCAAAGTAAATACTTGAGTTATGTAAGGCAGCATAGCAGTGTTAAAGGTAAAGGAGATCATTATAAAGAATACAAAGCGAAGAATAAATGGTATGGTTGAAAACCATCGACAGTCTCTTGTACCTGGCTCAGTGCCATCTTTGTAACGACCTTGCAAAGAGTCCACTATTAATCGAATAAAAACTTGCCATCGATGTGGAAGCATGTTAAGACCCTTTTGAAAGAATGTATAAGAATATAGAAACAGTGTGGCTACTGGACCTACAATAAACACTAAGCCTATCAAAAGTGAAGGAATTGTGTAAAATAAGTGGCTGTAGCCAAAATAGGAAAGAGAGGAATCCATGAATAAAGCAATACGGTTTTTGTTCTTCACCCTGTGTATTGTCACAGGAACCAGGACATCCAAGCAGACGTTAAAAAGTTTAACATATGAGAGGAGCATGAATGTGACGAAAGCTTCCATTGTGGAAGTTTTGATATCCTTTGAGTTATTATGGTTACCACACTTGTTGGCCAAACAAATGGGTACTTTACACATGAGATGAACTTCTTTAAAATTATGATGATGCAGCAAAATTATCAACCATGTAACTGAATAAGGAAGAAAGGGAATAAAGCAACGAGGAGATCTAAAGAGAGCACAGTTAAAGGAGCTATTCGAAAGCATATATCAAGATCTATTAAGTGAAAAAAGTCTAGATTCTAGATGCCAACAATAGTACCAAAAACTTGCAATACAGTATATGTCATTGGCTTCTTATTTATAGTAAATGCAGTAGCATATACTCGGAGTATCATAGGTGATGTAGCCATTTGACAAACCATTACAAAACCCTGAAGTCTAGAAGATGGAATGTTAATTCTACAAAGTAAGATAATCAAATAAAACACTGTAAGTGGCACAAAAGCAACCAAGATATATTTCAGTATATTAACCCAACCTCCAGAACATGTAGTACAAGACATATCATAAGAATAAGCTCTCATATACATCCCATCAACACATTTACTGCACAATGTTCCATTACGATTCAGTCTACCACACATTTGTGTATTCAAGTCAGTCACGTTTCTTGTTAATGTAGTGTAGGCACCATTTAAACTGAAGTAGTTTCTGTGGTAAATCTTGCAGTTATAAAGACAATTTCCTTCTTCTGTCTCATTTGTATTTTCGTTCCAAGTCATGCAATAGCACTGAAGTAAGCCTCCTTTTTTCATATCCTCACTACACAAGACTACATAATTTCGATCATAGCATTCACAAGTGCTGTTGTTACTACAGTAAGACAATGAGGGACAGGATAATCTATTGTCACAAGAACCATAGCTAGGTGAATGGCCATTAAAGCTAACATTTGAATTTTCCACATATTGAAATGTAGCAGTGATAATAAAGACTACAGCCACTACATTCTTGAGTCTCACTCAAACAGATTTATAGTATTTCTAATTATCACTAATTCTTTAAATACAGTTTAAACTCATTGCAGGTTTAGTAAGTTGACATTGATAATGTTTAGTTTGCCGGAGTACTTGCAACTAGAAACCAATGTGTGTAAACACTAATTTAGCAAACTACACTTAGTTAAGTTTCTTTCACTTTTCAAAGTATAACTTCGCATAATAATGGTTATATAATAAGTTGGGAATACTAAAATATATGTTAGATACGTCCTGGTGAACAAGCAAAGCAAACTAAGAGAACCAAAAAATGATAGGCATATATGTTCATATACATGAACATATAATATGCTATAGCTAATTATACATTTTTTTTAAAATTTTGATCCCTACAAATTGCCCCTTGTACTACTTACAACACCTGGTTGTGGAGGAAAAGTGGAGACAGTTCTCTTGACCATTCTAAATCAGTCAACCCCAGGATTAGGATTCCCAGGATTAGGATTCCCAGGATTAGGATTCCCAGGATTAGGATTCCCAGGATTAGGATTCCCAGGTTTAGGATTCCCAGGTTCAGAGATTCATTTGGAGCCCAGTACATAGATAGCTCAAGTACGAATAGTCATAGTGTGTTGTCACAATTTGTTGCTAGCTTCACTGTTAATCCTGTGAGGTCAGTTTAGTCTATTCTGAAGTACTTCTGGAAAGCATTACTCCTCCATCTGCTGAAGTCCTTCATAATATAATGACAGATCTGAAACACTCAATTCTAAAACTGTGATCCAAGTTTAATATTCCTATGCTGTTAACCCCAGATTTTCCCTGATGCACTTAGTCGTGACCTGGTAAGTGGTTTGCCATCCTCAAATCCTCTTTTTCTCTACCAGGTATGCCAACAATGCCATTACTGGACTAACATTGTACCAGTCCAACCCAGGTAGATGTCAGCCCATTCCCTGAATTGGTCCATCTTAGATGCCTTGATGATCCTCCTAGGTGTATCGACATTGGCGACTTCCATGTCTTGGATCAAAACTTCCCTGTTCTGGAGGTGTAATCTCGCTGATCTCTAACAACTGAAGTAACAGTCAAATAGCTTCCCATAGAATGGTTTCAAAAGACGACGATCCATGTAGGTTGAAAATGTGGTCCTATGCCAGTTATGCAGCAGCAAATCTGCCTCTTATTACACACACCTGTCCACTTGGGATCCTGAACTTTCAACCAAACTCCGGGCCATGGAGAAAACGATCATAGTTGACAGTTGTATTTGTCATGCATGTGAAAAAGACATAAAGAGAAAAATTTATTCAGGTGACAAAGTACCGCGCTGGTCATTACGGAACGCAGAAAACATACAAAATTGCTTACTTCCTCACTGTAACACGCTAAATCCATCGTCCATTCAGGACTTGTCACAGCTAAACATATAAATGATATATTTAATGTAGCAGTTAACACTGATGGGAAGCTAATTCCACTGTGCCAGGTTTATTATAAACAAGTGCATCGCACAATCAACCCTCAAGTATACATGCATGAGAAATGCTTCACATGTAGTGCTAACATAAAGGGGTTGTACAGGCACTGCCCTGACACTATTGCCATTAAATATCATTTTTGTCAAGTCAGTGATATGGATTTCAACATCACTGAAAATAATAAAATATGCACAAGTTGTTATAATAGTCACCTCGAAATAATTGCTAATTTTAAGTAAAATAGTCATGATTATGAATTATGTGTCCTTTTAAACAATATTACTCCAGCACATTAACAAGTGTGTTTTCAGAAATACAGATGTTTGGAGACATTCTTCTGAGAAGAGTAGTCATCTTATCAGAGTTATTAACCCTCAATGAGCATGCGTGAGAGGGTTATAGTAGTCGTCCTGTCTGTTTGTCGCTCTGATATTGGAGATTACTGACAATTAACTGATGATTTAAGACCTTTTATTGTGCTTACATTTTTGAATTTTGGACTAATCGTTAAGAAAACGCGAAGCTTTCTGCTCCGCGTGGGTACCAGCTTTTATGGGTAACGCCCCCTAGCGTCATGCTATAATCACGTGAGCAAAGTTAACGAGTTGAAATAAGTGAAGTTTCGCGTTGAAAATGTATATCGGTTAGTCCAGTGTTTCTGGCTAGTTTAGCTTCTCTGAAGACAGTGTTTCCATGCACCATTTTCATTGCTTCAGCTATATTGATGCCTCATTAAAGTAGCTAACAGATTATGTTGTAATAGCTAGGTAGTGTTAATCGCGCTGAAGGTTGCACCTTGGGTGCTTCATGAAATAGTAATAACAGAGTCTCATTCCTCACACATTGGTTGCAGCTGTAAGACAGGATGTACTATAGAAAGAATGGATGAAAAAATCAGAATGTGTAATAGAATAAAAATTCAAAAGGATCCTAACTAGTGATGTGCTTGAGCACAAATGGCAAGTGAGCCTAAAACTACACTCTTGTACTTTGAGATTCAAGTGTGTCAAGTCTGGTCGGCAGTGCGGTCCAGGCTGTGGATGCTGCTAGTGCCAGAATCAGTCTAGAGAAGAAGGTAGAATTCACTACATGTCAATTTAATTATTTGGTTTACGTGCACATGTCATTTTCAGGGTTGAATTTAGACCCTTCTGACTGTGAGTCAGAAAATGGACATAATAAGTTGGATGTTCATACATAAAATACTTTCAATGATTCAGTCATTCTCGGCTGAAATAATTATAATAATAGGAAAATTTTCTCTTTTTGACAGCCAATATTTTAATTATAACTTAACCCGATGTTTCGACTTCTTGCCGAAGTCCTCTTCAGGGGTCAACTGAGGGCGAACTCTCCACAATGATATAATAACACAAAATAAACAGCAAGATTTCTGGAGGGCACGCTTACTGTTTATTATATCCTGGAGGGTGATTTGCACGCAGCATGGACAGCCAGCATCCTGGAAGCTCTAAACCTATGTCTCTATTAAACTTGACAACAACAAGAGAATAAATTTCCTATTATAAAATACTTTGCATATAATGCTTATGTGCCTTATTCCAGACTCAATCCAGAAGATGCAGTAATGGAATGAGATTATAAATTGCCTCTTGTTTCCTGTCGAGGACTTTACTTTGTGATTTAATTACATTTTATATTTATTCATTGTCTTTTCATTTAACACCCTTTGAGTTGTAAATGCATGTGCAAGTATTTATCTGTTCATCATATGTGTTGTTTTTTCTTAACAGCCTGTAACCAATAGGCAAATTAGCAGTAGTTCTTAACAGAATCAGGAAGTCCAACAGGAAACAAAAACAATTCGGGACTTGCAAAATTTGCAGCAACTACTCCCTTTTATACCATGTCATCACTAAACATACTATAATAGCTATCTCTGAAATTAACATTGTAACTGCAAAATGTTCTTACTGTTAGTTATGATCAGTTATAATTTTACTTCTTTCTTTGCTGAAGCCAATACCTGTGATAAAATACTAGTAAAACTTTCAATTTTTCTGGCATAGAACAAAAAAAAATAGCGCTATATACTTTTTAAAGTGTCTTATGTTCTCTTTGGACACAAGAAAACACAACCTACTAGTGACAGAGCAGAGCTATACCCCAGTCTAATTTTTGTCTTTGTACTGTGACCCAAACCATGAATCATTGGTTTTCCACAAAAGGAAACCGAGAATTACGCGGGTTGGCTACAAGATTGGAGAGAGTAGATGGAATCCTTCTCTTTCTATCATACAGTGTACATTATCACAATTCAAACAACAATATGTTGTATGTTATGAATTCACTAAGCTATTATATGTAAAAATACAGCTGCATTACAAATAATAATTTGAGAGTTGCTATAAACTTAATGTTAATATATAATACAACTGAATAAATTGTAATTTTCTGTGGATCCAGGCAATGCCAAGAACTGCAGGGTGTAAGATTCCTGAAAACATTGCTATGATTATCAATACCATGAAATTGAACTCAACAGGAACACTGACTGATATAAAGGAGTAATCCAGTCCAATTAATAACATGTACACAATAGCTGATAGTAGCAAATAAAAGGCGAAATAGTTAGTTATTAGCTTGAAATTATTTTTGAATGGATCAGCTAATATAGTTATAATTGCTCCTAAAGTAAATGCTTGAGTTATGTAAGGCAGCATAGCAGTGTTAAAGCTGAATGAGATCATCATAAACAATACAAAGCGAAGAATAAATGGAACTGTAGAAAACCATCGACAGTTTCTTGTACCTGGCTCAGTGCCATCTTTGTAACGACCTTGCACAGAGTCCACTACTAAACGAATAAAAATTTGCCAGCGATGTGGGAGTATGTTAAGACCCTTTTGAAAGAATGCATAAGAATATAGAAACAGTATGGCTACTGGACTTACAATAAAAACTAAGCCTATCAAAAGTGAAGGAATTGTGTAAAATAAGTGATTGTAGCCAAAATAGGAAATTGAGGCATCCATGAATAAAGCTATATAGCTTCTGTTCTTCACCCTGTGGATTGTCACCGGAACCAGGACATTCAAGCAGACGTTAAAAAGTTTAACATATGAGAGGAGCATGAATGTGACGAAAGCATCTATTGTGGAGGATTTTATATTGTTTGAGTTATTATGTCTACTGCACTTGTTGGCCAAATAAATGGGTACTTTACACATGAGACTAACTGCTTTAAAATTATGACGATGTAGCAGAATAATCAACCATGTAACTAAAATAAGGAAGAAAGGGTATAAAGCAACGAGGAGATCTAAAGAGAGCACAGTTAAAGGAGCTTTTCGAAAGCATATATCAAGATCTATTAAGTGAAAAAAGTCTAGATTCCAGATGCCAACAATAGTACCAAAAACTTGCAATACAGTATATGTCATTGGCTTCTTATTCATAGTAAATGCAGTAGCATATACTCGGAGTATCATAGGTGATGTAGCCATTTGACAAACTATTACAAAACCCTGAAGTCTAGAAGATGGAATGTTAATTCTACAAAGTAAGATCATCAAATAAAACACTGTAAGTGGCACAAAAGCAACCAAGATATATTTCAGTATATTAATCCAACCTCCAGAACATGTAGTGCAAGACATATCATAAGAATAAGCTCTCATATACATCCCATCAACACATTGACTGCACAATGTTCCAGTACGATTCAGTCTACCACACATTTGTGTATTCAAGTCAGTCACATTTCTTGTTAATGTAGTGTAGGCACTATTTAAACTGAAGTAGTTTCTGCTGTAAATCTTGCAGTTATAAAGACAATTTCCTTCTTCTGTCTCATTTGTATTTTCGTTCCAAGTCGTGCAATAGCACTGAAGTAAGCCTCCTTTTTTCATATCCTCGCTGCACAAGACTACATAATTTCGATCATAGCATTCACAAGTGCTGTTGTTACTACAGTAAGACCACGAGGGACAGGATAATCTATTGTCACACGAACCATAGCTGGGTGAATGGCCATTATAGCTAATATTTGAATTTTCCACATATTGAAATGTAGCAGCGATAATAAAGACTACAGCCACATACATTCTTGAGTCACTCAAACAGATCTATAGTACTTCTAATTATCACTAGTTCTTTAAATACAGTTTAAACTCATTGTAGGTTTAGTAAGTTGACATTGATAATGTTTAGTTTGCCAGAGTACTTGCAACTAGAAACAAATGTGTGTAAACACTAATTTAGCAAACTACACTTAGCAATATTTTTGTTAGCTTCTTTCACTTTTAAAAGCATAACTTTGCATAATAGTGGTGATATAATAAGTTGGGAATACTTAAAACATAATATGAGAGATGTATTGGTGTACAAGAAAATCAAACTATGCGAACTAATAAATGTTAGACATATATGTTCATATTCATATATGGCTAATTATCCATATTTTTAAAATTTCATCCCCATAAATTGCCCCTTATGAACTACTTAAAACAACAGGTTGTGGAAGAAAAGTGGAGGCAGTTTTCCTGACCATTCTAAACCAGTCAACCCCAGGATTAGGTTTCCAAGGATTATAGGTTTCCCAGATTCTGAATTTCATTTGGAGCCCAGTACATAGATAGCTCAAGTACAAATAATCATAGTTGGTTTTCACACTTCGTTGCTAGCTTCACTGATAATCTTGCGAGGTTAGTTCAGTCTATTCTGAAGTACTTCTGGAAGGCATTATTCTTCCATCTGCCGAAGTCCCTAATGACAGATCTGCAACACTCAATTCTAAAAACTATTATTTAAGTTTAAGATTCCCGTGTTGCTAATCCTAGCTTTTCCCCCAGGTTTTTTTTTACATGCTGCACTAGCCGTAACCTGGTAAGTGGTTTGCCACCCTCAAATCCTCTATTTCTCTACCTGGTATCCCAAAAATGCCATTACTGGGCATAACATTGTATCCGTCCAACCCAGATAGATGTCAGCCCATTCCCTGAATTGGTCCATCTTGCCTTGATGATCCTCCTGGATTATCAGCATTGGCGACTTATACATCTTAGATCAAAATTTCCCTATGCTGGAGCTGAATCTCCCCTGCTTTCAAACAACTGAAGTAACAGAGGCAAAAAGCTTCCCATAGAATGGTTCCATTCCAATCGCTATCTTTTCCCAGCTACCCCATAGTTTTAAGATTATGCTGAGTGCCTGACCTGATCCTTGCAATCTTGCTCCTCTCTAAGCCTTCTGGTGCTCCTCAGAACCTGCACCAGCCTTGGCATGCTGCCCCAGTAGTGGTGGTCAAGTTCACCCAGCTCAATTTGGGCATGCTTTACACGTGCAAGATTACATGTTACTGAGCTTGCATCCCTTTTATAGCTAGCACTGCTACAAACTGTGCTCCTGATATTATTAATGGATGCGCTCCTTTTACCATACAACACTTCCTGTACCTGATTGAGTTCTGGTCTGGCTCGGTTCTTGCCACCAGATTCAGGACCTACTCTGGAATCTTTACTGGTGTCCTTTCTGTAACCTGCAGCAACCAACTGAGCTCTGTTCCTAGAGAGACTATATGAAAAGATTCACTTTCCTCCAATAATGCTAAGCTCCTTCTGAGATGCATGTTTTCTGGCTTCCTGCAGGCTAAGTTCAACACTGACTGACGGTCACACCATGCCCTTACTATATTGCCTGCCAACTATGACCCTGTATTGCTAATGCAACAACAATTGGCACATAGTAGCTAGACCTGGGCAAGATCGAGGAGGTCAATAGGCAACATAGAAGGGTAAGGCTTAGGTTTAGATGCAAGTGGAATGGAGTAGCCATAATCATAGCTGTAAACAGTATAGCCCCAGAGTATAATGTGATTTTTATGTATAGTGTTTCAGCATAAAAATGTTAGGTTAGCTAAGTCTTGGTAGCGTGAGAACAGCTGCAGTGGTGTAGGGTTTGCCATTGCCAGAAGAAATCCTGCAGTTAGGAATAAGATGCAAAGAGTCACAGGAGAATGATCAGGAAGGAGTGGGAAGGACGAGCAAGGTGGAACTTCTTGCTAGTTTGGAGGACATAGAAACCTTGGAAGTCAGATATAGTGCACATGGTGAAAGGCTTGATGCCCTTTCTCAGAATACAAGCTGGTGATTTTGTGTGTTTTCAGACTTTCTGTGGGTGTTCCAGCTGTGGAGCAGGCAAACCAGGACTCAGGCGATCGGAGTCTGGTGCTTTAAGACAACTACAAAAAAGAGGAATGAAACAGATGCTTCAATGTGGGGTAACTGCTTCACTCTGTTTGAGTAATGGGAACCCGTGAAAAACCTGGGAATGAGTGCCTACAGAGAGCAACTCCTTGACCATGATACTAATCGAACCCAGGACTGCTTGCTTAATGCGCTAGTGCTTTGCCACTGAGCTACGAAAACCAGCCAGTATTTTGTTGATCATTCCTGTTTGAGCCTCATCAACAGAATGAACTTCCTTTTTCAGATGTTTTTGAGCTCATACAAACACTCCAATCCTGTGTTTATACTGATAAGGGTACTGCTATGCTACAGTCTCACTCTCAACAGACCAATGGAAGTTTCTTTTGTTCTAAGATTCCTTTCATCTGTGGATTTTTTTACCCTACTAATTTATTTCTTCACATTTCCTTTCTCAGCCTTTTTTTTTTTTAATTCATCATTAAATGTATTCTCTCTTTTTCACAGGCTTTTTAAACAATAAAGAATTTGATTAATAATTTTAATTTTGAAGTGATAAATTAGCAGAATAAACAATTCTAGTTTGGCTAGGCCACTCCTGCCTGGTATGCCAGGCTACAAACTTTCTTTCCTCCTGTTAGATCACAGAGACCCAACTCTCTACACAAATATTTGATGGTGACTGAGCGAAACAGTATTGGGGGTTATCAATTGAATTTATCAGCTGCCCTTACACAACTTTTTAAGATTCCTTTCTGTATTTTTTTTTCCAGTAAGCAAGTCTTGCTTATCTTTAGAAATGCCTTTTTTCAAGTCAAATTATTGTGGCAAGTAGTTACTATGGCATTGAAAACCTTGCACCTAATGTAATTATAAAGCTCGATCATTAACTCTCAGTGCGCATGCGCGAGAGGGTTATAGTAGTCATCCTGTCTGTCTGTCTGTCGGTCTGTCTGTCTGTCTGTCATGCTGACTATTAACAGTTAATATAGGTATGAACATACTCAGGACTTTAGACCTTTTATTGTGCTACTTTTTTGAATTTTGGACTAATGTTGAGAAAACGCGAAGCTTCAGCAGCTCCGCGGGAGGTACCAGCTTTTATGGGCAACGCCCCTAGCGTCACGCCATAATCACGTGAGCAAATAATTTCTTGCAGCCAGTGGTGTAGTTTGAACGGAGTTGAAAGAAGTGAAGTTTCGCGTTGAAATGCATATCAGGGAGTGTTTCTGGCTAGTTTAGCATTTTCTCTTATGAACACAGCGTTTCCATGTAACATTTTTCATTGGTCGAGCTAGTTTGATGCCTCATTAAAAAAAGCTAACAGATTACTTGTTCTTTTGGAAGATTATATTATTGTAATAGCTAGGTAGTGTTAAATAGTGCTGAGGGTTCACACCTTTGGTGCTTCATTTTTTAAATGTAGTTTGAGTGTTTTTTGTCAGGAACTGTACTGATTATTTGGATAATCAAAATGGCTTATTCTTGAAAATATATGCTGCTGAAGCTACAACTATAGAAAATTGAAGCAAGATAGTAATTCCATTAACTGTTCAATCGCTACGTAATGTCTTCTAAACTTGGTGAATAGGAGCTAGAACATTAACTTCAAGCAAACTAAATAATTGTAGCCTTTTTGTATTTTGCATACAGATTTGTAATGGCAATAATCAGCTTTCATCAGATTTAAGGTAAAATTTTAATGTTTAGCTACCCTGTGGTTTGAATTACTTGGGCACAATATCTTGCTCGCCATTTGTGCTAAACCACATTACTATGTTAAATTTTATGTTTCCGAATTCAATACAAATATAAGCATCTTGTTATATTCTTTGATTTGCAAAGAATGAAGATAACAGTTCACTAATTATCGATAACTAGCAAGTACCTGCCATACCATGGCACTTAACTTGTTTCATCTATAATTGTATTCCTCCAGGAAAAAACGAAGTTGCTTGTACCTGCTGTACCATGGCACTTGTATTCACTTCATCTATTTCCATTTATGTTGTATCTGATTTGGTCGTTTTTTCCTTTCTTTTCTCTTCTTTTAGCTAACTAGGCTGCTCTCTTGTATATAGAATTTTTCCTTCATCCACCCATCATATCACATTTCATCTCTTTTAATTCTCTTTGTTATATAGTGGTTGTAAAGTTATAATAATAATAATAATAATAAAGCCAGAGAATGCCATGACGTCTTTAGAAAATTGTAAAAACCATATTGCTAAGTATCATGCTTGTAAAATAGCTTTAGAAAGTTTGGATCAGTCCCAGGTGTGTAAGTGTTGGTTCTAAACGTTTATGCCCCATAAAAAAGCCCTTGAAATGCCTGAATAATCCCTGAGATGAAAGCAGGCCAAATAAAAATGCCCCAGCTGGACAAGTTAAAATTTGTGTTCATGAATAGAACAAAACTAAAACAGCTGAAAATTTAAGAACTTGGTTATTCAACAACAGTGTGATTTCTTTTGCAAATTTTTGCACTTGTTAACTAATGCTTAGGGCTTGCACTCATAGTGCTCTAGTTTTTACGGTAGTTACAATTCATTTTGCAATACATAATCTATAACATACAAATTTTGTCATTAACCTTCAGCATGCATGCATATGAGGGTTATAAGTAGTCTCTTTGTCATTTATTAATTCACTCCGTCAACAGTGACTTCAAAGATGGAGGATTTTAATTCCTTGAGAAAAAAGTCCCTTCAAATTCCCTTTTTTTTTAAATTTTGGCTTACTATTTCAGAAAACGAGACAAATGGCAGGCATTACGATGAGTGCTATATGGCCACACCCATTCACTTGTTTACTTGCCATTCAGAATTACGAGTGCTCATGTGAACATGCAAGTTTTACTACTCCCGGTTCTAACTGATTATTTCTACTGATGTATTCATGTAGGAGGTTTCTGCAGCTAGAGGTGGGATTCTTTCATCAACTGTAAATATGCCATGCTATCAAATGAAGTGTGTCCTAAGTGTCATGTAACATTTTTGGCAGAGAGTCCAGCTCCTGTGGTTATCACACATGGACTTTATTGGATGCTGAAAAGCCACATCAGTAATTTCCTCACTTTGTTAGACTAAAGTTGTCCACTCTAAACCATAGTTAGCATAATTGCTGGCTAGCTAGATAATTTAAAATTTAGATAGATTCTCTCTATTTTGTGGGCATGTTTTTAAACAATACAGAATTTTAAAAATATTTGGCTGTCACTGGTAACTGAACCTAGGACAGTTTGCTTAACACACAAGAGCTCTGCCACAGAGCTAACATTCTTTCATGGATAAAAAAAAATCCACGGATAACTATGAAAAAAATTCCAATGGTGTGTGAGAATGTAACATAGAAATAACCCTAACAGCATAAATACATAATTGGAGTGTTTGGTTGCTGGCTGGTTATCATAGGTCAGTGGCAGTTTTTAATCAGTTAAGAAGGGCCTGTGAAAGAGAGAGAATAGATCCAAATAATTAAAGAAAGCTGAGAAAAAAATTGTTAAGTTGAATATTATATTTATTAATGAAGCAACACCATTATTGTTATAAGCTAAAAATGTAGTTAACGTTTCTATTCAACAGTAGTCACTTTATTAACAAATTATTGAACAAACTAACTAGTGCTGAGAGTTTACATTCTTAGTTCTGTTCGATGTGGTAGCAAACCCATTACCATTACATTATTGTGGGATATAATACAGTTTCATAGGCAATATTCTTCTTTGGCTTAATGTCAGCTGAAGGTGAATTGCACCGGTCATCATCTTTTAATTTAGTATTTTCCATCTTGATCTCGATTTCTTCGTACATGGGAGCTTGAACAACTTCTTTTGCAGTAGCCTTTGCTTTTGCACCTTTAGAAAAGTAAAAATCATATTAATTAAATGCAACTTCAGTTATGTATATAATATTTATTCTAAGAGTCGGCTTACAATACGGTGAGATATTCATGAGCACATGCGAGTTTTTTCACGAGCTGAAGGCCATTTAAAATGCAAGTGTGAGAGTGAAATGAAACCCCCATATTGTACTGTAGTGTAATACTTTTTTAAATTATACTTTGGACTTTCCAGAGCAACACCTTTTCCTGGCCTTCCCTACCTCTTCATTTCTAATGTCCGTTGACACCCTTCCAATTGATTGTCTGTCAAAATACAATATTCTTTTCCTGAATCATATATGTGCCTATCCAAGCTTCTTGCTAGGGAAGATGAGCTACCAATTTTGTATTACTCTTCTTTACAGCCATAAACAGGTCTGTAGCCAGACCTGCTCAAGGGGGGTTACTTTGAATTAATTTTTAAATGTATACAAAAACTACACCCACTTAATAACCACATTTAATAGCCACATTAACACACACACAAAATAGACACTTATTACCAAGTTGGTAGTGAATATTTAGAAATTAAAGTTTTTTTCGCCTGTTCAAGTTTTTGTAATAAATATGAATAATTGCTGAACTACTAAATCTTTCCACAGTTTAAGTTGACCTCATTTAATAAATAGAATGATTTTTGGTTAAGTCTCATCTTTAGATTAAGGGGAATATAATTTTGCTATTATTATTGTTATTATTATTATTGATTTTATTATTATTATTATTATTATTATTATTATTATTATTATTATTATTAATATTATTATTATTATTATTGTTATTGTTATTGTCATTGTCATTGTTATTGTTATTATTGTTATTATTATTGTTATTGTTATTGGTAATGTTATTGTTATTGTTATTGTTGTTGTTATTATTATTATTATTATTATTATTATTATTATTATTATTATTATTATTATTATTATTATTATTATTATTATTATTATTATTATTATTATTATTATTATTTCAGCTGAAATTATAATAATAATAGCAAATATTCTCATTTTAACAGCCTATATTATGTAATTAAAATTTAACCTGACATTGCAACTGCTTGCCGGAGTCCATTTGACCCCTGAAGAGCATTTTGGCAGTCGAAATGTCGGGTTAAATTTTTAAGTTTAGCTGATAGAACAGGATAATTTGCTAATAGTTACACTATTAAAGTGACTACCATTAATTAAATTACTTACCATTATTTCTATGGAACACTAAACTAAATACAACAATAATTAGTGAGCAAGAACAAATGCCCAGTACAGCTATTGCCACAGCCATAGAAGTAATTACAACATTTTGTTGTTGACCTGTATGACAAAAAAATTGCAAAATAGCTACATAAAAGAATAAAGTAGGAACGTATGAGAATCAAACTAAATATTTCTTTAGCATTATCACTATCTAACTTCAAAAAAGTGCTATGTGTTGAGATATTAATTTCCTTGAGTGATCGGAATTAAAACAGTCTCCATGACTTAGTTAAAAGGAAAACATTAGTTAATATGCACTACCTTATCTCAGTTTGTTGCCAAAGTTTAAAATGCAACTTTAATAATGGTAGGACTAACTAACATTGTCAGCCAGTTGCATAGGAAATGGGGGAGGGGCTCCGGGGGCTGGGGCTCACCCATATTTTTGGGTCACAATCTAAAAAGGTCATTTGTCACATGAACACCTTTAAACACAAAAAGCTCATGCACCCCCCCTCCCCCCTCCCCATATTAAACATCTTCCTACACCGCTGAAAGCTATACTTAAAACAAAACAATTTAACTGAAATTATAGGTAGAATCAATTAATTATAATTTCTATTAAGAAAGAATATTGAAGTGCATGTCCCTTATAATTATACTCTTTTCGTGATTAAAACTCTTTCTAGGTGTATGTATAATATACAATATATCTTATACAGCAAAATATACTTTTAAGAGGAAAAAACAAAACAAAAAAGAGCAACAACAATAGACCAGATGTCACTTCAAATATGTGTTTTTATTACCAAACAGAAATACTAAACTGTGAGTAGAATGCAGCAGTAGATGATGACAACCGTTAGAAAAAGAAGCATAAAACCAACAAAACTTAGCTAAAAACAACAACAAAAAAATAAAGAAAAAGAAAAAAGAAGAAAATACAACATCTTCACATGAGGTTTTAACCTTCAATACTACTGCTACATACTTTTACTCTCTTTCTCTTTTCTATAGTACATGCCCTCATACTATCAAATTGATCTCATTAACAACTTGCCAATTGGAATATAGTCAGCAGTAGGGATGTTGTGACCTGATGGAGTAACGACTACAATACCAACATAATAATAATACTAACATTGACTAATTCATCAGCTGATCAGAGTAGGTAAAGCATTGTCATTACCTCAATTGGAAAAATCACATTGGACATAAGGGAAAAATGGCAGACAAATAAGCTTCTATCTGAGGCTCAAACCTGCAACTGTCAACAGCAGACTGCGCACAAACCTTTAAACCATTGGGAGCTAACAATTAACCTAATGTATCCTATAAAATAAACTAAACTCTTGGTCACTTAACTGAGTTATGAAAGAGTGTTAAATTTACAGTAGCTAATCACAATGGGTATAAGAAAGACAGAGAAGCAGAAAAATGCAAGGTTCAATAAAATAGAAGCAGGTGAGCAAAAGCTGACTGATGTAACTACTTCAATGAAAAATGTGAAAGAAAATACACAGAAGGACAGAGATACTGAGGAGCAGAAGAGATTGACAGGAGCAAAGGGAATCCATTAAGTTGAAAAGAGGAATAAGAAAAACTGGGATGGCTAAGGATAAAGGAAAGCAGTAGAGGTAAACCATGGATAAAGCAATAAAAGAAAAAAGAAAAATATACACTAACATTTTTATATTTGAACTCTCTATCTCTTCTATGTAGTACATGAACTCATTACTAGAAATTTATTCTCATTAGCTGTAACTAATAACTTGCCAATTGGAATATAGTCAGCAGTAGTGATGTTGTGACCTAGTGGAGTAACGACAACAACAACATATTAATAATAATGATAGTAATAATAACAACAATACTGTTATTATTATTATTATTATTATTATTACTATTACTATTATTATTATTATCATTATCATGTATATAATAAAACTCTTGTGTGTCAGATAGACGATGACAATGTTATTCATAAATAATTCATAAGTTGATAGAGTTGGTAAATAGTAACAGTATTGTTTTATTATTATTATTATTATCATTATTATTATTATTATTATTATTAGGAATTTAAGCAGCCTCTGACTTGTTGAAAGAAATACATGATATAGTTTAATTATACTACTTTATCTCAGTTTGTTGCCCAAGATTAAACTGCCACTTTATTATGGTAGTAGTAACTTTGTGAGCTATACTTAAAACAAAACAAGAACAGTTTAACTGAAAAACAAAACAAAACCAATATCCAAATAGAAGTACCAACTTCTGAGTAGAAAGCAGCAGTAGATGGTGACAACCATAGAAAAAGAACAAAAAACAACAACTAAACCAGCTAAAAACAATAACAACACCCAAAAAAGAAAAAAAGAAAGAAAAAAAAGGATACACTAACATCTTCACATGATGTTTTAACCTTCAATCTCTGTCCTACTGCTGCATACTTTTACTCTCTTTCTCTTCTCTATAGTACATGCACTCATACTATGAAAATAGTACTCATTAACAACTTGCCAATTGGAATGCAGTCAGCAGTAGTGATATTGTGACCTGATGGAGTAACGACTACAAAAACACAATAATGTGGTAGTAATAATAACAATGAATAATTCATAAGCTGATCAGAGTAGGTAAAGCAACATCACCATCATTACCTGTACTGAATAATCACATTTGACAAAAGGGAAAAAATGGCAGAAAAAAAGGCTTCTATCTCAGTGTCAAACCTGCGACCGTCAACTACGGACTGCACACAAACCATTTAAACCATTGGGACCTAACAATTAACCTAATATATTCTATAAAAACTGAACTCTAGTTATGAAAGAGTGTTCATCTACAATGGCTAACCAAAATGGGTATAAGAAAGACAGAGAAGCAGAAAAATGCAAGGGTCAATAAAATAGAAGCAGGTGAGAGAAGCGGACTGATGTAACTACTTCAATGAAAAAAAAAGTGAAAGAAAATGTACAGAAAGGGCAGAGATACTGAGGAGCAGGAGAGGTAGACAGAAGAGGAGAAGGGAATCCATGAGTTGAAAAGAGGAATAAGAAAAACTGGGATGGCTAAGGAAGAAGGAGAGCAGTAGAGGGAAGCCAACAAAAACTAACTTATGCTACTGCAATTCTATTTTTTTAAAAGTTAGTATGTCAGGTGCCACAGCGTGCTCTATAAAAATATAAATAATGCTTTATTTATTGTACAACTTGTAAAACCTACTATTGGTAGATACAACAGGTGATACTGGAAGAGTAGCTGGTCCTGCACTTTCATTAAAGTGTGTTGCATTGATTGTCAGTATCCAATCTCTTGCTTCAGGTGTTCCAGTGAAAGAAGCCACAGGGCCATATGTGTTAGAAATGTATCTCAGCAGCCTCCTGGTACTATTACTGTCAGCTCCATATCCATATAGCCTCGGACCTCGCTCCACTTGAAGGGCCTCAGCTCCAGAGAACAAAACAGTACTGAAATGATATGAGTACTGCAAAATATAAAAAATTACCTATGTTACTACCGTATATAAACATATCAAGGTGGCAACATTATGCTCCTTTTTGCTAGTTTGAACTTTTGAATTACTAATTCATAATCATTTGAATATTCCTCTGTGACTTGAAATATTTTACATTAGTTCCATTGATTTGTATCTTAGATAGTTTGTGAACTAAAGTGTACAGGAAGACATGCTGACAAGTATCTTTCTTTTTACTGCCATTATTCATTACAACCACAAAAGAGTTGTTACACAACACCCACTAACAACGGTTGGATAGAACTGTAGGCACTTATGAAGATTGAATTAAAGAAGATTTGCATGTAGTAGTATAATTCTAAATTAGAATGGTTACACAATTTCTTTGTCAAGAAAATTAAGTTAGTCAAAAGTCATGAAAAAGAAAAAAAATTCAGTCAGTCAGTCTGTCAGTCACACAATAAATAGTGGATTTTGAGGTGGGCAGTCTCCTGAAGATTAAAACAAAGCATCAAAATGTTGCACTAAACAATTTAAGTTCTTTTAATGTGCCAGAATTTTTGTTGTTTTTCCATATAATGCAAGTTATTTTTGGTAACGCCTCCTATTGTCATGCTGTAGTCACGTGAGCAATTAACTTGCTGCCTGTGGTAGTTTTGCTTCATATTCTAGGTGGTGGTTTACAGGAGTCCTGGGGTTGGAGTTCCCCATTGAATCTACCTGGTATGCTAGTGTCTTTTGCATGTTTGTCTTTTCTTATGAAGATGGGGCATTTACATCTACCGCGTTTCATTGCATGAGCTTGTATCAATTTGAGCAAGCTACATATACATTTGTATGAGCTAAACCTTGACATATTGATACTACACCAAGTTATTCTTTGAGTCTTTGTGATAGCTAGCTATCTAATTTGTATTAACACTAAAGGTTCACACCTTTGGTGCTTCATTATGTTAGCAATAGCTCAATGATAGCAAGAAGTTTTTTGAGACATTATTTTGATTCATTGAAATATCATGTACACACTAATGGCGGTCATTGCAAATATTTGAAACATTGTTTTAAAAGTTTTATAACTATTAAAATTCATTATATACAATCGCTGTAAATATACTGCTTTCCTTTGATATTGTCTCTTTATGTGATTTACAATGAAGTCAGAATATTGTGTTGCTAGCATTTTGCTTGACATGTGTTGTGCATATTTGTTATAATGCTAATGTGACCTAGCTACTTAGAACTGTAGTCATATGATTTTATGAATAAATAATCCTATACACCTTATTGATAGTGTACTGTAAATACTCAAGAATAAAGAATAAACTAAGTGAGCCGTTAATGTGATTAATTAAGTGCAAAATGAGCACATGCATAATATCTGCAACAGGATTATGATTTGTGTTGTGGTTAGCACTTGATGGCTATTGGTATTTACATATGTCCCAACTCTACTGGTTTCAGTATCAATTATCATACTTCTTGTCCCAAGTTCCGCTATACACCAGTCAATGTCCTGACTAGTACCTTCAAATTTCTGATACTAGCTACTCATCAAATTCTTATGTGCAGTTTAATGCCAAGAATTGCAAACCAACTATGAAATTAGCAAGAATAGCTAAATTGTGGTAATCTAACTAGCGGTATACAGAAAGACTTGCAAATGTTTGAATGATTGAGACAAAATGCTAATAGTACCTAGAAAAGTTGAGTAAATAAATGAATATATTTCTATTGAACTTTGAAGTTATTATCTGCTTTTTTTTTAAATGTCAAGCTAGTTCAGACTGAAGTTTTTTAAACATGTAAATCATTTCGGTATTAGTATCTTGATAAATGGTTATTATGTGTGACCAGTTGGCATGTTTGACCAAAGCCACACTGGCATCAGCCAGAAGGTCTGCAGGAGGGAGGAGTTTCTGAGAGGTTCCTCTCAAGTCCCTGAGAGGTTCCTCTCACTTCAGCTGCCAGTGGGCCAGGGAGGACTTACCAGTATCACTTTGCTAACAACCACTCCTTCTGGTATGTGTAGGATCCACTGGACTGGTTCATAGTTCACAAATGCTAAGATGAGTGGGTTATCAGACAGGGGTCCATTTACATTCAGAGTTACCGTGGAATTATAATCAGAATAATAATCATCTGAAGCTTGGTGTACACTAATTACGTGAATGTTATAGTTGTTGTTGCTTTCATTTGACAAGCAACTGTAAGTGGAGTATCGACGGCTCCTTCTAGAGAGCTTCCCTGATGTGTTAGGACTGTTGGACACTATGCTGCAGCCATCAACATTAACTAAAACAATAAATATTGCATATTAACTTAATGAATAAAATTAAATGCTTTTGACTGTAAAGCAACTTTGCATTATAAATTGGAGAAGCAGTATTTGTATGAATCTAAATTGTATCCAATTTTAGAATATGCACAAAGTTTAGATTTGCACAAGTGCAACAGACAATTAATGCTTGCTGTCATTTTGTCCACCATAATCATTTCTGAATATGCCAAATACTTTAGCTGTAGTGAGGATCATTTTTAGTACAGTGATTGATCATATATATTTTCATTAGTGATTTTAACTAGTTAGTTTTGAGAAAAGGGATAATAAAGTGCTTTCGGCACTGCTAATCATTAGGAATTTTTTACATTTATACCAGCTGATTCATTGTTATAGTGTAGAGTCGATAATTAGTAAACTGAGCTCAACTTTTTTTTTTAATTTCTGATATGTTTTGGGAACATTGTAGTATCTACTAATACATTGTTTTCTCTAAAGTAAGAGTTGACTAATTGGCAATTTCAAATGTTTTTTTCTGTCTACATTATTATAGCTTTATGGCAATAAAGTAATCACAAGAATAAGAAGAATATTCGTTCTAAAACCATTAATAGCTATTTGCTGTCTTCCATTGCTCTCTAGCTCAACATACTAATTGATTATAGAAGGCAAAGTTTATGTCAAAAATAATCTGGGGATATATCTAAATGCTACCTCACTCTTTTAAAGCATCATTCACCTTTACATATTTTTTGGTCAAGTGTTGATTCTTTATATACTTTACAATCCCTTAGCTTATTCAAGGTAATACAGACAAGCTGCAATTTAGTGATTAACCAAGAAGATTATAGTAATAAAGCCTGTCAGCTAGATTTTTTATGGCTGTTTTCAGTTGTTGCTTCTTTTTTTTTTTTTTACTTTTGGCTACACGAAAAGGAGCTGGAACATCAATTTCAGGTAATTATTAAGTAGGGGCGGATTTAGGGAGGGGGCGGGGGCGGAGCTCCACTGGTATCGTTTGAGCTGCCCCCCTTTTTTTCATAATTCACCTTATTGTATTAGCTACGTATTTCGTACATTCACTTGGAGAAAAGTATAAGTGCAATTTCGTAATTGTTCTTCCTACTCGTTAATTTTTTCCATCCCCTTTGTTTTCTTTGTCGTAGTTATTCCTCTCGTAGTTTTTTTTTCGTCCTGTTTTTCCTCGTCGTTCTTTTTCGTCGTGGTTTTTCCTCGTCATTGTTTTTCCTCTTCGTTGTTTTCTCCGTCGTTGTTTTTCCTGGTCGTTGTTTTTCCTGGTCGTTGTTTTTCCTCATCAACGCTTTCTTCGTCATTGTTTCCTTCGTTTTTTTTTCCTGGTCGTTGTTTTCCTCGTCAACGTTTTCTTCGTCCTTGTTTTCTTCGTTGTTTTTCCTGGCCTTCGTCATCGTTTTCTCCGTCGTTTTCTTCGTCGTTGTTTTCTTCGCCGTTTCTTTTCCCACTAAAAAAATTTCTTTAGCCATTTAGCCGCTAATTTTTGTATGAATGAATATAATCTTGTAGAAACATTTTAAAAAAAGTAGCTATATTTCACCCCTTCTTAAAAGAGACCCTCCTTTAAAAATTCTGGATCCTTCCTGTTATTGTATATAAAAATCAACATAAAAATAAAACAAAATAAAAATACATTAATGTTGGCATTAGTATTACATTTCTGTAAAGCAAACTGCATGAGTTTTAGACTAATTAGTAATTTCCCACTTGCATAAGCAAACTTTATATCGTTACATACCTGTGACAATCATGCATAGGTTGTATTCAATACTACTAGGAGACAACCTTCTGTCTATGTTCAAGATCCATGTATTAGATGAACGTGTTCCAGTAAAGGATGAAATAGGACCAAACATGTCAGAGATAAATTGGTAATTATTTAAGCGATTATTATTAGAATTATAGGCATAATAGTGACGTGGACCCCACTCTACTTGAGGTGTCTGACCCTTTGGGAATAGGACTGAACTGCCATGAAAGGAACACTGCAAATAAAGGAATATTAACTATAATACTTTCCAATAAATATAATGTTTATATAACGCTAATTTTGTAAGAGATTCACCAGTATGACTTTGCTCACGACTATTCCTTGTGGAATGTGGAGAATCCACTGAGTTGATTTGTAGTTTGCCAATACAATAATTAGAGGCTTATCTATGAGTGAACCATTCCCTTGTATACACACATTAGATGTATAAGTTGGGTCATCAACAAAACTCCTTGGGTTGAACCAACTAGCTCTGTAGATACTGATGATGTGAACATAATAGTTGTCATTGACTCTGCTTGATATGCAGCTATAAACTGAAGACTGCCTTGTTCTACTGCCATCAGCATCATAAGGTATTCCTACTGCATCACTATTGGAAGCCACATTGCAGTCTTCTATATTTACTAGATATATAATCAACATCAGCAGCAGATACAGCAAGATCACTAATTATCCAATGACACCTTGTCAATGGCTAATTTTACTTACAAGCAATTGCAACTGAAGGTAGGATAAGTACAATTAATGCTAGTACCATTCTATTCCAATTCTCTCACCACTCGTTATTCCAAAACATAAGAGAGGGACTTGCAGAATAATTAAGGTAATCGGCTGTTGCTCCAATCCCCTGATGTCCGTTCAGTTTGAAAACGTACAGCTCACGTGGTTTTACTCGAACTGAGCATCAAAAATTGTAAACAAAAAACGGGGCTAGTTTCAATTTGGGTGTGCGTAAGCTTTCGAGAGCATGGCATCTCAACTACCGGTGTACTTCTTCAAAAAAAACTTTGGGGAAGCCTTGACAACATAACGTATGGAATGAAAACTAACAAAAATAATTGAAAAAAAATGTTAAATGAAATATGAAGTGAAACAGATTACTTTCATTGCAATGTTGTTTTGGTTGATTGAATTATTTAATCTACCAAAACAACTTTGCAATGAAAGTAATGTTTCACTTCATATTTCATTTAACATTTTTTCAATCATTTTTGTTAGTTCTCATTCCACAGCATTGCAAGATACTTACACCGCTTGATTGCTAAGACCATAAAGTGTTAAAGTAAAGCAGGCATCTTGAAACACAAATATACTCCACATCTGCTTTACTTATAATTATCAACATTGAACTGTAAAACAGAAGAACTACAGCAATAATAAAGAAGTCTTTTTATAAAACTGGTATCTTGGGATATCTAGCTACTCATTTGCTGACTTGAATAGTATGAACTACCTATTGACTGATTGGGAAAAACAACAAAGTCTAACATTAGTCTCACTTTAAATTAAAAGGTTAGATTGTGAAAGAGCTTAAGTATACTTTGACATGCTTAATTTGATAGACTATAGTGATTATTCTCGAGAGTAGGCAATTAATTAAACTGAAATTTTCTTGGTCATTAGCTAGAATAGATTTTCAGCATGTTGTGATCAGTTAAACAAACTTGAACATATCAAAATAAAACAACTATGTGAATACTTAGTGATGGTCTCTGAAGCACATCTTGGTTTAGTTGTAGCCTAGGGAATATAGCTAACTTTATAATTTAAAGCCTCAAAAGAAAGACTGAGTAAGTGTTTTTGATGAAAGACTATATTATCAAGCTATAAAATACAGCTTATCTAATGACAATGTTTGGTATAGCTAACTAGTTGGCAAATACATAAGTGTTGTAAAAATTAATGATTTTTACTAATAGCATAAAATATCAGTTAAAAAGTCTTTAGCTACATTGTTTCTTGAGTTGCATTAATCTTTCTTTGCCATTCCTTTTCTGATGGAGTTGGTGTTCTCATACTTCGACGTAGAGTCGATGATGTTCGACCTAGTGGGTGCGGCACATGCATTGAAGATATCTGTAATTGCCTCGTCTCTGCTATATCTCTTGCAGATATGTCAAGTATTTCTCTGATATTAGAAAGCTCTTCATGCAGCAATGTAATATCCTTGGTGAGTTTATTCTCCAAACTAGTAAGTGTTGTCTCTTTAGTGCCAGGCTTTCCAATTTGACGTTGCTGCAAATTATAAAGTTAATAGATGTAAGTAAAAGCTATGTAATATATACATAATTGCCAATGCTTTGCTTTCTATATAATATGCAACATCACAAGACACTAAGACATATATATGAACATATGTAAAGAAAATACAGTGATCTAATAAAATGTTAGTTTAAGAACCTATCAAACCAGTCCCTCCTAGAGGATTCTTATTTCACTGGTTGAAATGTGAATATGATTAAGAATTAATGGTCAGTTTTATAGTCCATACGTATTAATGATAAAATGGTAGCATTAGACAATGTAAATATAAATATTGATTCAGTCATTTTCAGCTGAAATAATTATAATAATAGCAAATTTTCTCGTTCTAACAGCCAATATTGTTAATTTATTAACCCAATGTTTTGACATATTGACCCCTGAAGAGGACTTCGGCAAGATGTCAAAACGTCGGGTTAAGTTGTATTAACAATATTGGCTGTTAGCACAAGAAAATTTGCTATTATTATAACTATAAACATTAGTCTTAGAAAACTTTCAAACATGTGACTCTTGTTGCTATAGAGGTACTAACTCATTAGCTAGATGGAGGATATATAATTCTTAACAAAAACTTATCAAATAGCCTCAAATATTCAGAAAATAATTAGTAGATACAGACCATTACCTTTAGGTCTGGCAGTGCAATATATTCAAATTTGACATCACACTCCTGCACTAAAGGATTACAGTTATTAGTTGGTGTTGGACAATTTCTATTACATGTGAGTTGTACTTGGGAGGTGTGACGGCGTAGTCATAATTGAATTAGTGGCAGTCATACTTGGGAGGTGTGAAGGTGTAGTAATAATTGAATTAGTGGCAGTCATACTTGGGAGGTGTGAAGGTGTAGTAATAATTGAATTAGTGGCAGTCATACTTGGGAGGTGTGAAGGTGTAGTAATAATTGAATTAGTGGCAGTCATACTTGGGAGGTGTGAAGGTGTAGTCATAATTGAATTAGTGGCAGTCATTCTGGAGGGGCCACTAATTAAATTATGACTACACCTTCACACCTCCCAAGTACAACTTGTGGTGAAATACCCTTCCCCACATACTCACTACAGGAACACCTTCAGTAACATATTAGATTATTAACTATAATTAGCCTACCTTGCCATTCACTATTCATGCATCTCACATTTCACCCTATTCACTCCCATTGCAACTTCCCATGTACTCAAATGCACCACCCTTGTATGCTCTCATCACACACAATTCCTGGTTGGTTTTATATATATTGGCCAACCCAACTTGTAAAGTTCAGTTCGGATTGTATAAGCATTTGACATCTTGTGAGAGCTGTCTATAATATCAGGTGACTCCTAATCATTAACATTAAAGTATTAAACCACAATACATTATAATAAACAATTTATATTGAGCTCTTTTACATAATTAACTGTTAATCAAAATTTCACACTTTAAAAAATTTGTTTAATTAAACAATTTTTTTTGGCACCCCTTCTGATACTGTTATATATGCCAAACCGAACCTGCATACCAAGTTTCATGCTTTGGTCCACTCTGTCACAATAATTTTTCTTATCTGCTGGACTAAATGAACGGAGAGTCAGCATCATCCATCTGTTACAATTTAGAAACTTGAGTTTCTTAACCCCCTCACTGGCAGATAAAAATTCAGTGATTACCATGTTTCTAGATTAATGTTAAAATTAGTATAAGTCAAGAGTTAAAAAAAAAAACACCTAACAACCCTAATTATATCAGGTGAAAGTACATGTATTGTTTAACATTTGTGGTCATATTTGGTTGCCTAACAACAAACCACAAAGTCACTATGGTGACCACAACAACCTATCATCATAACAATATGGTCAGTATGCATTGCAGTACAATATTAGCTATTGCTTTGTGCACACTTAGATATTGCTTTACTGTTATTGTAATCAGTCATCTAGGTTAGCAATGCTACAACCTATACCTGGAGAAGTGTAATTGCAAGCTTAGCAAAAGAACAATAGAATATTTCCCTAACAATTCCAGTCTTTCTCCTCACACTTACACTACTCCCTCTAGCAGTTCCTTTAATGATACTTTTCATTTCCCATCACCCTATCAAAATTTTAGTTTCCAACTTAATCAGTATCATCATCATCTGAATATAGTGAGCTTACAGAAGAAAAGAAATCATCCTTTGAAGGAACAGAAGGTCAAAGTAATTCAGAGAGTGAAGACATGTATATAGTTTTATATAATGTCTGTGGTGTACTATACAACATTGCTATTACTATTTAGTAGCCTTTTCTATGATCAGAATATCCTATTCACTCCATCCTACTCTTTTGTTATCCCTTACAACTGCACTCCCTTACTTGGTCCCAGTAGCTGGCTCCATGATTTAAGTGTATCCCACTTCATGCTATCAATCCACACTTTATTCAGTTCTAATGCACCATATGTGGTAGTTGTTGTTGTTTTCTCCTCTAGTCATACTGAGACCAACAGCATGCTAAATTTCTTCTAAAACTTTTTATCCCAGACAGTCTTGCTTATTCAGTGAATGTTTTGTTGCATTCTTCTTTCAAGATTAATGGAACCCTTTATGAACACCACAATCCTACCCAATGGCATACCTATAATATTCAGTACTTACAACATGTCTTATTGAAGTGATTACTAATGTAATGACTTCTTCCACAGCTAGTAGCACAAACAGAATGAGTAGCACAACCTGAAATGTAAGTTAAAAGAGATTATTGCTAATGAACTTCCTGAATTACTGGTACTGTAAATTGAATTGCCACAGCTTACTTGTAATATTATTCTCCATATATCTTGAGGGATATTATAAATGTGTTGTTCTTGAACTGTAGGATACAAGATTAGCAAAGACCAGAGGAGGAGAAATACTGAATAAATCGTGAAGTGAGCATAGAATCGAAATCTGGCAAACTTCCATTTAACTTTAGAAAATGCCAGCATGACTGAGTGGACCAAAATTGTTCTTCTTCTATCTGATACTGCAGTGTTATACTAAACAAAAGTCACACATTAAACAGAATTTTACATGAGACTCTGAAATATGTAACTTACTGGAGATTTGGTTCCTTTCTCCTGCATCTTCTCTTGTTCTACGTAAGATAAAATAAATCTTTCTGTCCTGGTGGTCATATTAACATCATGAAGTTGATCAAGAGCCTTCAAAGCCTGAAATTAATGCCAATACAATAGTATAATAGAGTTAAAAAGTAAAATTGGCAACCCATACTTAATATCTTCATTTTTAAGGCCTATCCAATTAACACTTTAGTTTGCAGTTCACCCAAGCCTGAAGATTGGGTGACGGATGGGAAGTATACTATTATTTATCAGTAGAGTAGGAAGTGGGAGGGGGGGGGCACAATGGCCTCTCCAATAATTTTCAAGGGAAGCCTGCCCCCCCCCCCCCCAATATTTTCTTATGCTTATAACTACATTTCTATAAAGATCTTATTATCTTTATAGAAACTTAGGATGTAGATTATATTGTCTGAGAAAGCTAGCAGCCACCAATAAGCTAGTTCAGATTTACCACTTTCTTATTTAGCTACACTTACAAAGTTTAGTACAATTTTACCTATGGGCAAAAAAAATATTAGTGCTATGATCTTCTCCAGTATATATTTTTTGGATTCTGACCAGAAAGCAAGGCTTCAAACTTAGTACACTTTGACTTCAGTAGCAATGTCTTAATTGATCATCTGACTGAATTCAAGAAAAGAGATTGGATACATATCACGTTACAGTTATTTTATGTGACATGGCATGGGAAAGCATTAATACTTTAACACTTAATAATGTTTACAGCTATTTTATGTGACGTAGCACAGAAAAGGGTGAGATGTGTACAAGGGAAAACATTATTTTGAGATAATTCAAGTTTCAGGTGTGCCATGTACTCAATGAATGTCATTCAATTATAATAATACTTGCATCTAAAACAGATGTACCTCAATAGCACAATTAAAAAAAAAACAAAAAAAAAAACAAGAAAGAAGTGTCAAAAATCTCAAGAGGTTCCTCACTCTTCTTATGCCAGTCATATTATTTATATTATATTTATAATACTTATTACATGAGTCAGAGTGTGATATGGTGAAATATTTTATGAGGCTAATTCATTTTCACAGTCAGAGGTGAGTGAAAATAAAGCCTGAGAGTGAAATATCTTGCCACATCACTCTGATGAGTGTAATAAGTGGTTTATTGAACCCTAGATAACTTCACTACTGTAGTATTTTGTACTAGAACCTTAAGTCACACAAGTTGGCTGTAAGGGTTCCCCAACCTCCCAGCTGTTATTTTAGCAGCTGCTCTAACACATTTGGTAGGCTACACCAGAGGAAGGTAGCTGTAAACACCAGGAAAGAGGTGAGCTTGGCAACTTGCTATAACTACTTGTGCTTGTGCAATAAGCCTGAATAGGGTGTAGTATATATATATATAATATATCATGGAAATACTTCAAAGGTATTGTAAGAGGGAGGGAGGGAAGACCATTCCCAATATTATTCATCTTCAAACTCCACTATTTATTATATACTGAACAGGGCCTAGTAACAGTTATCACATAGGATGAAATGCATTAAAGTAAAGAGGATGTGGCTTGAGGCAGCATGAAAAACTATAAAAATATGCTGATGTCCCCATAATTAGCTTTCCTAGTCCTTCAAACAGTTTTAAAAATTAGGCATTGTAAAGAATAGTAAATAGTAAATCCTTATTGTATGAAAGTGTACCTAACTAGGCTAGCTCACCCACCTTTTGTGCTAATGCACACCACTAGTATACACGGTGCATTATAAAAATAAATATTCTTATATATTATATTATATAGCTAAACTTATATTAATGTGACCTACTACATAATTTTTCATAGCATTTTAATTGTAAATAAGTCAAGTAATAAAAAAAAACACCATAGATATTTATGTATGTACCATTCTAGGCATAGAATGTATCATTGCTGATATTGCCATATTTCCATCCTTGTCTTTCACTCTGACATCTGGAGGTGTGGTCAGGGAGAGGAGATAGTTGGTAGACATAACTTTTCCAATATTGATGGCTAGGTGAAGTGGTGTACGAGATTGGTAATCCTTAGCTTCTATATCAGCTGAAAGCAAGTGGTAATAGTTAAAGCATGCATTGGTGATAATTTGATGAATACTAACTTACATTTTTTATGTGGGGTAAAAAATTATGTTATTTGTCTTCATGTTGCAACTAATCTTACCTCCTTTATTCAGAAGGATCTCCATTACTTCTATGGACTCAAACCTCGCAGCATAGTGGAGAGGTGTCTGCTGTTCTGTAAAAGTCTTTTCCTCCATTCTTGCCTCATGTGATAGAAGCCATTCAACCATGTCTGTGTTGTTTACTCGTGCAGCTTCATGCAATGGAGTCCTGCCATTTTTATCTTGGGCACTAACATTTGGATTATGCTCACAAGATTGCAAAAAATGTTCATGAAACATGGCCATCAGATTCAAATCCCAGTAAGTAGCCATCTTATGGAACAAGGTCTCACCAGTTTCCTTACAGACATAACTAAGGTCTGCATTTTACAACAATGACTGAATTGCCTCTATTGCTTCCTCAGGAAGACAGTCCACAGCTACTTCAATGTAGTCCAACAGGGTTTGTGATGTTTGATCTAATTGATTATTGACCAACTCAACATTTAGCAATATGTTGTTGTTTTTATGTTATTATTGGTATTTTCCTGAATTTATTCTAACCTTGCAGATTTATTGTCACCATAAAAACTCATAACGAACTAAGTAAATAGATATAAACTAATTCAATGACATTCATTCCAGCCTCTATCAACCAGAATTAGCTATTCAAAGTTGAGAAATTCATGCCAACTAGCTAGCCATCTCTTGGTTCATACCTGCATTGCTTGCTTCAGTGACCAAGGTAGACGTTATCCAACTTCAAATAAAACTTCAATTTTGCTTACGAATTTTGCTACTCTCTGTCAAATTTATTACGATAGCAAAACTATAATAAACATTGTGTAAAGATAGCCTCTTATTTAGCTATATTCATCCAGGAAGTTCAGTGTTTGTAATCCACCCTATTTCGTCGTTAATAGTAATGCTGCAGGTCATATTGCCTGAGAATTACTGGTAATAGGAGGAAAACATTCACAGACTATGCACATTCATGGAATTATAGGAATTTTGTTTATTCACAGAAACCATAAGAAGCATTCATTATTAGAGATCAATAGGATTATTATTTATGCTATGGAGCCATTTTAAAAATGAAAGCCATGCATTGGACAGATCATCTGAACCACACTGTACTTAGTGCATACTTGTTGCTCTTCTTGAAATGCTCTGTCTATACTTATCCTGCACATTTTACTTTTGTTTCATGAATCACATATAACTAAATATGCAGGCCTCAGTTTAAACAAGTTTTTGACTAGTTGTGAAAATCATCATGTAAGTTATGATGCCAATAAGAGTCATTCATCCACTCCTGAACAGTTACAATAAGATAGCTATGATGCGATGGGTTTCAAGGAGTCCTGCTGCTCTCTGAGTTTGTCATAACTTAGACAATTATATTATTTAAAAATACTATCTATTCATGATAACACATTAAGAAGAAAATGACTGAGAGCTGATAAGCATAAAAAATATTTTTAATGTAAATATGTATGACAAATTACTATTTTTTGTAATTTATAATACAAATTATGCCAACAACTTTGGAGTAAATCATTCCAAGAAAGTCTGGTATAAATATCAATATAGAAAATTGACAACACTGAAGAAGTAATCCACTCCAATCAATAGCATATAAAAGTTGGCCAGTAGTAGCAAATAAAAGGCAAAATAGCTAGTCATTAGCTTAAAATTGTGTTTGAATTGATCGACCAATATAGTTACAATTGCTCCTAAAGTAAATACTTGAGTTATGTAAGGCAGCATAGCAGTGTTAAAGTTGAATGAGATCATCACCATAAAGAATACAAAGCGAGGAATAAATGGAACTGTAGAAAACCATCGACAGTCTCTTGTACCTTGCTCAGTGCCATCTTTGTAACGACCTTGCACAGAGTCCACTACTAAATGAATAAAAATTTGCCATCGATGTGGGAGCATGTTAAGACCCTTTTGAAAGAATGTATAAGTATATAGAAACAGTGTAGCTACTGGACCTACAATAAAAACTAAGCATATAAAAAGTGAAGGAATTGTGTAAGGTAAATGTCTATAGCTAAAATAGGAAAAATTGGGATCCATGAATAAAGCAATATGCTTTCCGTTTTTTCCTCTATGTATGGTCACAGGAGCAATAATGTCCAAGCAAGCATTGAAAATTTTAACATATGAGAGGAGTATGAATGTAACAAAAGCAGCTATAGTGGAAGATTTTATATCGTTTGTGTTACTGCCACCACACTTCTTGGCCAAGTAAATGGGTAACTTACACATAAAATGAACTGCTTTAAAACCATGATGATGTAGCAGAATTAACCATGTAAATAAAATAAGGAAGAAAGGATATAAAGCTATGAAAAAATCTAAGAAAAATACAGTTAAAGGAGATATACGAAAGCATATATCCAAATCTAGTAAGCGAAAAAAGTCTAGGTTCCAGATGCCAAATATAATACCAATAGTTTGCAGTATAGTATATATTATTGGTTTTGTCCTTATAGTAAATGCTGTAACATATACTCTGAGTATGATAGGTGATGCAGTCATTTGACAAGCTAACACAAAGCCCTGTAGCCTTGAAGATGGAATGTTAATTTTAAAAAGTAAGACAATTAAATAAAACACTGTCAGTGGCACAAAAGCGACTAGGATATATTTCAGTATATTAATCCAACCTCCAGAACATGTAGTACAAGACATGTCATAAGAATAAGCTCTCATATGCATCCCAGGGATACACTTGCTGCACAATGTTCCAGTACGATTCAGTCTACCACACATTTGTGTATTCAAGTCTGTCACGTTTCTTGTTAATGTAGTGTAGGCACCATTTAAACTAAAGTAGTTGCTGTTGTAACTCTTGCAGTTATAAATACAATTTCCTTCTTCTGTGTCATTTAATTTCTTGTTCCAAGTCATGCAATAACACTGAAGTAAGCCTCCTTCTTTCATATCCTCACTACACAAGACTACATAATTTCGATCATAGCATTCACAAGTGCTGTTGTTACTACAGTAAGACCATGAGGGACAGGATAATCTATTGCCACAAGAACCATAGTTGGGTGGACAGCCGTTAAAGGTCCCATTTGAATTTTCCACATATTGAAGTGTAGCATTAATAATAAAAACTACAGCCACATACATTCTTGAGTCACTCAAACAGATCTATAGTACTTCTAATTATCACTAATTCTTTAAATACAGTTTAAACTCATTGCAGGTTTAGTAAGTTGACATTGATAATGTTTAGTTTGCCAGAGTACTTGCAACTAGAAACCAATGTGTGTAAACACTAATTTAGCAAACTAGACTTAGTTAAGTTTCTTTCACTTTTCAAAGTATAACTTCACATAATAATGGTTATATAATAAGTTGGGAATACTAAAATATATATTAGATACGTCCTGGTGAACAAGCAAAGCAAACTAAGAGAACCAAAAATTGTTAGGCATATATGTTCATATACATGAACATAATATGCTATAGCTAATTATACTTTTTTTTTAAATTTTGATCCCTACAAATTGCCCCATGTACTACTTACAACACCTGGTTGTGAAGGAAAAGTGGAGACAGTACTCTTGACCATTCTAAATCAGTCAACCCCAGGATTAGGATTCCCAGGGTTAGGATTCCCAGGATTAGGATTCCCAGGATTAGGATTCCCAGGAGATTAGACATTTGATAGTTTGCAGATAAAGGATAACTTTGAATATGCTAAATTTTATTTATCATGTACAACACAATAGCAGTCATTTATAAAAAAGTGATGTTACCTGCTCAGTTATAATAACTAACCTTGTTCGTTCACCTTTTCTCTTTCAATTTGACCTACCTCAAGACATGTTGGAAATAAATACACAACAGACAAAGAATTCTTTTAGAAGCAATTTTGTCTGAAACAACATTTAAAGTGAAACACACTTTCTTAAGAACACACAACGAAAGAAAAAATACATATCAAGTGACTAAGTCACCTGTAAACTATTAACCAATAACTTCCACTAACCCAACCAAGTAGAAGCCAATCCTGGAGTCCATGACAGCATTATGAATGATCATGTTCATAAAGACGGCAGTGAAGTTACTCTTCAGAATAATAAGTTTGCATTGGAGTATATAAGTATAATAAACCACGTGCTATGGCAATGTCTTAAATTCTGCTTGATTATACATGGTCTTTGACACTACTCACTCAGCCTCATTATTCCAAGAATACCATAAACTTAGCATTTACACAAAAGTTTCTCTGGGCTGCTGCAGAGCTTCTCTAATCACCTCCTGAAATATTAACACAAACACATGCCCATACATGCATATGCAATTATACTGTCAGTGCATCATGAGGTCCCTCTGTTTGGGTGTAGCACCTACAGATTATCATATCTTGGCTCAGATTGAGACTCCCATGCCATATTTAAAGAGACTTCCAGTCTATTGGCTACTTGTAGAGGACTTGGAGCTGTCAGAGCTACCTTGCAAGAGTTACATAAATAACAGATGCAACATCATCACAATTCTTACAGAGGGTAGGCACAAACTGTTCTTTGTGTATAATGACTGCAACCCAATGTGATAAACATTTGCTGACATGGCAGCTGTGGAAACCCAGACAAGTACTGCATTAACAACCAACAATGGACCATCCAACCTCATCAAAACAGCTAAACCAAATAGCTAAGTTTTTAGCATCACATTTTTTTTTGACACAAGAAAAAAAAAGTTGTCCAGCATAAATAGGAATACAAGTAACACATGAAATTTAATGTCAGTTTTCTGAATAACCAACTAATCATATTATTAAAGCTACAATAAAAACCAATCGTATATACAGTTTTAGTTATTATGAGTTTGCCTAGTATATTATGTAGGATATATGCAACTAAATGAGTTGGCAGTTAAGGAACTAGGGTTGAACTCATGGCTTGATCACATCAAATGAACTGTTCAGTATCTCTATAGCTAAAAATTGACAGTGGAAAATTAGGTTAAGAGAGAGTAGATGGAATCCTTCTCTTTCTATCATACACTAGTGTACATTGTCACAATACAAACAATAATATGTTTATGTTATGAATTCACAAGTTATTTATAAAAATACAGCTGCATTAAAAAAATAATTTGATTTCTACGAATTGAATGTTAATATATAATACAACTGAATAAAATTATCATTTTACTGTGAATCCAGGCAATGCCAAGAACAACAGGGTATAAGAATCCTGAAAACACCGCTATGATTATCAATACCATGAAATTGAACTCAACAGGAACAGTGATGGATGTATAAGAGTAATCCATTCCAATCCACAGCATATATATGTTAGCCAATAGAAGCAAATAAAAGGCAAAATAGCTAGTCATTTGCTTGAAATTGTTTTTGAATGGATCAGCTAATATAGTTATAATTGCTCCTAAAGTAAATGCTTGAGTTATGTAAGGCAGCATAGCAGTGTTAAAGCTGAATGAGATCATCATAAACAATACAAAGCGAAGAATAAATGGAACTGTAGAAAACCATCGACAGTTTCTTGTACCTGGCTCAGTGCCATCTTTGTAACGACCTTGCACAGAGTCCACTACCAAATGAATAAAAATTTGCCATCGATGTGGGAGCATGTTAAGACCCTTTTGAAAGAATGTATAAGAATATAGAAACAGTGTAGCTACTGGACCTACAATAAACACTAAGCATATAAAAAGTGAAGGAATTGTGTAAGGTAAATGTCTATAGCTAAAGTAGGAAAAATTGGGATCCATGAATAAAGCAATATGCTTTCCTTTTTCTCCTCTATGAATGGTCACAGGAGCAATAATGTCCAAGCAAGCATTGAAAAATTTAACATACGAGAGGAGTATGAATGTAACAAAAGCAGCTATAGTGGAAGATTTTATATCGTTTGAGTTACTGCCACCACACTTCTTGGCCAAGTAAATGGGTAACTTACACATAAAATGAACTGCTTTAAAACCATGATGATGTAGCAGAATTAATAACGATGTAAATAAAATAAGGAAGAAAGGATATAAAGCTATCAAAAAATCTAAAAAAAATACAGTTAAAGGAGATATACGAAAGCATATATTTATATCTAGTAAGCGAAAAAAGTCTAGGTTCCAGATGCCAAATATAATACCAACAGTTTGCGTACATGCTGGTTGTCATAGCTCAGTGGCAGAGCGCTTGTGCATTATGCAAGTGTCCTGGGTTCGATTTTCAGTGGATACAATTATATTTTTAATTCTGTACTATTAAAACAAAAACCTGTGAAAGAAAGAAAATACATATAACACCATAATTGTTTCGATTTGTGAGCTGGGACCATAAAGAAAGAGACAAGACACTATTTTTTCGCTTTATAGGCGGTTCAACTACAACTTTCTAACTCAGGCTATTAGCAAAACTCCCAGGCAAATTAAGGCAAAAAAAATAGCATTAGATAGCTATATTATTTAAATTTTTCTTTGTGATATTCGTAATAGTAGTTGTAACGCACAATACTTTCACACAACTGAACATACCTATGCATGATTCGTCTAGTGGACAATGAATTTTCAAGTAAATGCTGTTGAGTAGGGCTTATAACTGTGACAAATAGCGTATTAACTTACCACCGCCACTAACTCGAATAGAAATGGAGCTCCCATAAGTTTTTGCATTTTAACTGCACCCGCAAAACAATTCAAAGCGGTAAACAATTCAATTTCTAAGGTGATACGGGTAATGATCAATAAACCAGAGGATTCTGTTTAGTGAAGTTTGGGACGGGGTCGAACGCCAAGCGAACACAAAAATACGGAGGGTCAAAGTACAAAATGACATATGTACGTCCAAACATATATATAAATGAACTAGTGGTGTGCTTGAGCACAAATGGCGACCGAGCCTGATAGTTAGGTAACATAAAACTAAGTATTGTTACTATGTTTTAGCTTAGTTCATGCAAACACTGTAATAGCAGTTATGACCTTTTATTTAAGCAAACAAATACAAAATCACTCTTTTACCTGATTAATGGTAACTTTTGTAGTATCAAACATCTGCCATTCTGATAATCTCAGTTACCAGTAACTCTTGAACTAGTTCTCAGCTACGATAAAAAAATTAACCAGTGTTATTATTTGTAATTTTAGCCAACAAATATGGAATTACTACTTATCTCAATTTCCTGAGTATTGCTAACTTCAATTTAACTTACTTTGACTATCTGAATTACCTCGAATTCTTGACAACAAGCTCTCAGCTACAATAACAAAAGACAATAAATTTTAGCACACGAACACAAAATTACTTTCTTACCTCATTTTCTTGAGCAGTGGTAACTTTTGTAGTACCAAATTTGAGCCATTCTGACTACTTGAATTTACCAGTCACTGTTGATGTCACCAATATTAGTGAAGCCAATGATCTGGCCTATAAAATATTAATCATTATAAAGAATTATGAATTTAGATAAGAGTTACTATATATATTTACCTGAATTTTTGTCATACACAAGGTCTTCTCTAACATGAATCTCATCAAATATTATAACCACATTCTTTTCTCTTTCTGGGCAATTGAGAATGTTGGCTGCATCCATCATCTGTTGGTCAACACTCACGGAGAAACCTGTTGTTGCTTGGGTATAGTAGGTGTAGTCTCTAAGTGTTCTTTGAGATGGTAGCTTCAATACACCACTGTTGCGAAGCAAGTCATTATGCTGATCCAGAGAGGTGGCGTAGATAGAGGCACCACCTAAATTTTTTATGTCCACACATATACAACAAGAGTCATGGTCAAGACAAAGTCTTGGATCATCTAAATATAATTAGTATTTTACACATGCATTAATTTGAAGCCCTCAACTCCAAACAACAAGTAAGATTTCTCCCTCTGTAATGATTAGAAGCTGCCAGTCCCTCGAACTGGTAAAAGTTCTGAGGATCCCCTTCACTAATGCTCATTAAATAGAAAGTGACTCAAATAACTCATAAAGGTTCTGCCCTTTGTTTTCCCCACATAATTCTAGCTTGTACCTGATCATATTTTTAAGACTTGCTGCATGCTGTGATTACTGTTGCAAACATAATACTTGTCTGGAGTGTTGAGATAGCGAAAATTTGTATGGCTATTAGTCTGAGTGCCATCCTCTACTTTCTCCTTGAGCTGTCGAGACACCATAGAATTCAATACTTTTCGATAAGCATTACAGGAGTTACAACGAGAAGAGGAGGCAGATGAGACCAAAATATGACAAAATGTGCTTGAATACAGCACTAAATAATATACTGACCAGTTGAATCCCTGAATATACCTTTCCTCACAGCCTGAATGTCAAAATACCGTTCATCATCGTTTCCGATACATAGCTTGAGAACATGCAGACCAGTAAGTAATGTCTTCAGTTCACCGACTGTGTCCAGTTTCTGTGGAAGAGAAGCTAGGAGTTCAGCATCTGATGACAATTGACGTCCTGCTACCACTAATTTCCAAGAAAGGTCTTCAGATATTTCAAGGAAAAATAATACCTACATGTGTGTAATTCAAATCAGGATTTATTTCAGTTGTTTTCCCAGGTGGGGGGGGGGGGGGGGGGGCAATTATATATCTTTTGAGAAAACCTACAATATTCCTTGAATATGAAAGTATTTGGACAAGAAGGGTGCCCAGAATGTGAAGATCAATATTGTAATCAAATCCTAAAAAGCCGGAGGGGGGGGGGGCGCAACACAAGTCCAAGGGGAGGAATAAACTGTGCAAATAAAATGCAATTTGTGTGGAGTTCTTACTTGATGATCAGTGATCTTGCTCAATACCAGTAGCTCCATATCATTTGGGCTGGTATTCACCCACCCTAAATAAAAAATATGTACATCAAAGACCCCATAGGTATTAATTCTTAATTAATATTTTTAGTGAATATGCAAGTACCATAATATGTATAAACATATACCGATTTATTTATTCAGTTAGACCCGAGAGTGTCTCGCTCGCTCGCCAACAAGATGGTGGTTTACAAATTACCTTGAGGAAGTACTGACAGTGCTTTCATTCTTTTTGTTAACTTAGTAACATTGACCACAGGCAAGTTTCACATTAAAGTAGTTGGTAACATCTGGACACCCTCAATGGCAATGTTCACTTTCATGGCTGTTTCAAGAACTTGTGGTAAATGATTAAGAAGTGAACTGTTTGAATCAAGATGATCACCAGAAATCAGTAGATACAAGTGAAATGTCTCTCCAATCACAATAGTGTACTTTACCTATTACAATATATAACCTTTACCTATTACAATATATAACCAGCTGTTATCACCACACTATTCTTTTGTTGTGTTGAATGTTTTACCAAGACAATGCCATCCTTGACCTCTACTTTGGTAAGAAACAACTGGCCAGAGTCACTATTAGCGACTACCCATCCTATGATAACATTATTATCTATAATCATTTATATAGTACAATGAAGCACATAGCAAATGGAAGCACAGAGAGTTCTTTCAATCTCTTCTGTAGAACAGCAAAAGTACTTGCCCGCAACTCCCATAATAAATTTATGGGAAGAGAGATGGAAAAGCTTGGTCTCGTCCACTCAAGGGTGTCAAGTGACAAAGGGACATGACTAACTGCCACTGAACGTCCACGTCTCTTTCTAGGGCCATTCTTGATGGGTATGGAGAGCCTGAACTTTCTAGGCATACTGCAGATGAAATGTATTTATAATAAACAAAATTTACTGATAATATGTGACCCACATCATAGTAAGTGAAATTTATTTATCAGTTGAATAAATTTGTTCAACCATTGTGATCCTACAGGGGTACACAAACTTGCATCTTTCTTGGCCCAAAAAACACCTTCATAAGCATGTCACAAGCACGCATTGGCCTGCAAAAATTTTTTGAATGGCCTATATGTAACTAATTCCAAAAATCATTATCAAAAGGCATAGTTCTCAACGTGCCGGTTTCTAGAACCCTACAAAATGGTGAATCCTTCCCTAACACCTAGTATGTTCAGACAATAGCTAAAACTACCATCAGAACAAACCTACCTCGCAAATAAAGTCACAGTCAAGATGAATCTTCACCGCAAAAACTAGTCTACCTCAGTGACACTCTTAGTAAAGCTGGATCAAACTAGACCACTATGACAGTACTATGGCTTCTTCCCGCTCAAAACCTGACAAAAATGTTTGCGAATAACACGGATGGCCTCTCATTGACGTAATACAAAATCATTCTTAAAATTATTTCGTTTCCAATCCCACTTTCGCGTTGTATATCTATGCTAATACTGTCTCGCTCGCTTCGCTCGCTCACCAATTAGTAGTGTGCTTGAGCACAAATGGCGAGCGAGCCTGATAGTTAGGCAACATAAAAATGTTACTATTTTTAGCTTACTTCATGCAAACACTATAATAGCAGTTATGACATTTGATTTCAGCAAAAAAATACAAAATCACTCTCTTACCTGATTAATGGTAACTTTTGTAGTATCAAACATCAACCATTCTGATAATCTCAATTACCAGTAACTCTTGAACAAGCTCTCAGCTACGATAAAAATAAACCAGTGTTATTATTTGTAATTTTAGCCAACAAATATGGAAAACTACTTACCTCATTCTTGAGTATTGATAACTTCTGTAGTATCAAATTGAAGTTACTTTGACCATCTGAATTACCTTGAATTCTTGACAACAAGCTCTCACCTACAAAAAAAAAGACAATCAAATTTAGCACACAAATACAAAAATTACTTTCTTACCTTGAGCTTTTGTAGTACCAAATTTGAGTCATTCTGACTATTTGAATTTACCAGTCACTGTTGACAACAAGCTCTTAGCTACATAAAAGAAAGGCCAGAGTTATTTTTGCATATTTAGCTAACAAATATGGAATTACGTACTTACCTCAGCTTCCCTCGAATAGTAGTAGGTTCCTTAGCATTAATACTACGACATTTTGACTACCAATGACTCTTGACAACCAACAAGCGGCACTCCGTATCCCCCCCTAAAACGGCGAAGTTTTGAATTTAAATCTGGTGAAGGGTTTTCAATGCCATAGTAACAGGTCGTAGCAACTTTTTGTTTCTTGAAAAGCAAGCGTTTTCGCAAGAATTTTCTCACACTTCTGCGCTTAACTATAAAGTAAGGCCTGCTTAATGCTGTAGTTTCAGAATAAACTGGGGTCAAGCCTATAATGACGTGCTTTTTTTGGAGAAAAAAGTTTCCCGCACGCGCATTTTAGGGGCATACGTACCATCCTTACACACATATATACATACTAGTGATATGCTTGAGCACAAATGGCGAGCGAGCCTAAAGACTATACTAGTGGTGTGCTTGAGCACAAATGGCGAGCGAGCCTGATAGTTAGGTTACATAAAATGTTACTCTTTTTAGCTTTCTTCATGCAAACACTATAATAGCAATTATGACATTTGATTTTAGCAAACAAATACAAAATCACTCTCTTACCTGATTAATGGTAACTTTTGTAGTATCAAACATCAACCATTCTGATAATCTCAATCACCAGTAACTCTTGAACTAGCTCTCAGCTGAGATAAAAAATAAACCAGTGTTATTATTTGTAATTTTAGCCAACAAATATGGAATTACTACTTACCTCATTCTTGAGTATTGATAACTTCTGTAGTATCAAATTGAAGTTACTTTGACCATCTGAATTACCTTGAATTCTTGTCAACAAGCTCTCACCTACAAAAACAAAAGACAATCAATTTTAGCACACAAATACAAAATTACTTTCTTACCTCATTTTCTTGAGCAGTGGTAACTTTTGTAGTACCAAATTTGAGCCAATCTGACTGTTTGAATTTACCAGTCACTGTTGACAAAGGCCCGAGTTAATTTTGCATATTCAGCTTACAAATATGGAATTACGTACTTACCTCAGCTTCCCTCGAGAAGTAGCATTAATACTACGGCATTCTGACTACCAACGGCTCTTAACAACCAACAACCGGCACTCCGTATCACTCCGTATCCCCCCATAAAACGGCGAAGTTTTGAAATTAAGTCTGGAAAAGGGTCTTCAATGCCATAGTAACCGGTAGAATCAACTTTTTATTTCTTGAAAAGCAAGCATTTTCGCAGAAATTTTCTCACACTTTGGAGCTTAAGGGTGCAGTACCACTTGAAACCGCAGCGCTAAACCGCAGACGGAGGAGTTATGCTATGTATTTATTTCTCGTTGTCTGTTCAATGTATGCTTACTTTGTTGTTGCAGTTGAAACAGACACCAACAGACAGCTCTTATAAACCAAGTTTCAAGAAAAAAGACCGACCAGGAACGGAGAAACAACGGTACAAACCTTACGGCTATTCAGCGAAATAAAGGGGCGACCGTTGCAGTTACGAAGTCGATTTTTTTTCCAGCGGTAGCCTAGGGGCTTCCCCACAACATTACAACGCCGTATTTTTGATATTAGTATTTGTTTTCCATTTTTTTAAATATTTTATATTATTTTTTTTGGTATCCTATTTAAAAGAAAAAACTCGTTGTAATGTTTTTTTAAATGTGGCTTGTACCCCGTGTACAAAATATGAGTTCATTCTGGCCATCCAGTACTTCTGAATATCGATTTTTAGGTACGAAAGCTAACTATTGATTCGTATTCATTTGATTCTTCAACTCCGCCCCCCAACTCTGAGCGCGCAATTTATTGTGGGCAAAATTCCGGGTGGTGGCGGCTCTAATTAGAACTGGTAAGCAAACACAAAAGAATAGTTACTGTGCGAATGAGGCCCGCGGGGAAGAGTACAAGACTTCTGGAATGTACTGAAGGATCCTAGACGATGAAGAAGCGGCGGCGTATTAATGGCGCCTGGAGTCACTCGTTTAGAATGGATATATCACGGCTCACAGCTGCGACTTGGAAGGAAGAATCTGCTTTGGTGTCTTTGGAGAGCTTGATAGAAGGTTGGTGTAGCGGGTAGAAGTTAGAAGCAGTTTCAGTGTGTTAACTTCAACTTCTCAGGAATTTTTGGTGCTATTTTTTTTTCTATCCCTGTTACTGTTGTGACGGATGAATAATAAATATATATATATGATATTTGCACACCATTAAAAGAAAATGTGAATTATTACTTTTATTTACTAATGTTATTTTCTTTCTACAATAATATATATTTATCAATTAGGCTGTTTATTATCAATTATTATTTTATTGATTTATTTAAAATAAGACCTGAATCATATTTTAGATCATAGTACTTTGTCTAATCTACCTCAACAGGAGATGGCATGCTCTTCATAGAAATAGATGAGCTCCCATTATGGGAAGGCACAACTCCTTGGTTCTAGGGTACAACTGGCAGGTTCACAACAAAAGAGCAGAAGACATGGCTTCCTTGTTTTCCAGAGGAGAGAATAGTAGACCTTCGGCACTCCTAAGAAGTCATGCCTCCTGAAGGGAAGAATACTACATCCTGGTTATTTAGAAGAGAGGACATGGCACTCCAGTAGAGAGGTTAATGAGAAGGCACAGCTCCTTGGATCTCCTTGATAGTATTGCATACTTCAGAACCTTTGATTTTGTTCATTTCATATTGTATTTGATTATGGCCCTGCTACTATGGAGTTATGATTTTATAATATTGTTTAGTAATATTTTTTAGAAAGTGAACAAATATTAATTATCTACACTGCTGCTTCTGCCCTACATACAGTACTGGTAGTCCTTTGAGGTGAAAGCTCTTTGTGGTAAATTGTTTGGTACAGTTAATTAGTACGTGTTCAAATTGTGCGCGAGTCGCGTACAATTGTTTTTTTTTTTTTTTTTTTTTTTTTCAGATTTTTTTTTTTTTAATCACACGTGTGCACATACACTTTAATATGGGACGGGTGTGGTGGAAATTCTCCAAAGGCAAAGCAAGAAATGTCGCGGAGAGTAAATTGGATCGAGTTACGGGCGGGTTTTGTGGTATTCTACTGAATCGCTTAATTACCGCAGGTTCCGGTGGTACTGCACCCTTAAGTATAAAGTAAGGCTTGCTTAATGCTGTAGTTTCAGAATAAACTGGGGTCTAGCCTAAAAAGCCGTGTTTTTTGGAGAAAAAAGTTTCCCGCGCGAGCGTTTAAAGGGCATACGTACCATCCCATATACATATACATATGTGACCGTCTACAGGAAAATCGGGCACAACGCGGCCCGACGAAAAATAATTTTTTTGCACTTACGCACTCCTCCGCATCCAGATATTAAGCTCTCCAAGTTTTATCGTCGTAGCTTTAGCCATTCCCGCTATATATCACCTAACCGTTCCCTTCGTTAGGCTTATTTAATACAATTTTAAGAACTAAATCGATCTTTTTGAGTTTTTTTTTTAAATTGTAATGTCACGTACCCACTACCACAGGTATTGTAACAGCATATATGAATAACCAAATGGCCATCATGAGTTACAGCACTTTCACTAAAATGATCGTGAGGCATATATACAACTGGTTAAAAGAAAAAGACAATAAATATACAAAAAGTTCAGGCTACACCGTCCAGGGAGGGGGGTATGGTGGGGAGACGGTGGAGCCACAGCGATGCATTGCCCCGCCATAAAGCAATTGCCACGTGGCCAAACAGGTGACTGGTAGTTGGGGTGGAGTCAGAAGTGCCGCAGCGATTCTCGATGGCCCTGCTGATGATGGTGATGGTGCGGATGGTGTCCTCAGCCAACCCACCTAGTGTCTCAGCCACAAGAGGGACGAAGTCCGTCCCGGTAGAGCGGCAAGCTGAGAGGTTGGCTGCAAGCTTCCTCTGCACACCAACTTGGAGGGCATGGCCAGGTGTTTGGGCAGCCTGAGCGATGGTGAGCTCCTGTAGCGGGCTGATGACAAGCACATCAAAGGCGGTCGGACGTCCAAGGCTCCAGCATGGAATGAAAATGTCTCCCGGGCGAGCCTGCGAGCCAGGCAGTAAGCCAGGGGTCTCCTTGGAAGGAGCAAGAGCAGCGGACTGGGCAGCAGCGTGGATGGCGTCCACGGACAGCATTGTGACGGGCAATGCGATCCCTATTCCCCCCGCAGCCGACCTGGTGATCACCGTACGCATCAGCAGTAAGGTGGCATTCCGGGCAGGGGTATGACGAGCTGTGGAGGGGAACCCCAAGCCAGTAGCGCAGGCAACACCGGAACTCTCGGTCGTGGAGATGGAGGCCGAGGGTGGTGGAGGGGATGATGTTCAGCCAGTCTCCGGCATGGGGGAGGCTGGAGGACAAGGCAAGGGCCCGCGAGCGGCAGGTGGGAGCCGAGTCAACGTATACCCGATTTTGCATTATCCACCCCTAATACTGTCTCGCTCGCTACGCTCGCTCGCCAACTATTTTTATATGAATGATTTTGACTTCTAACACTGAAGCTACTGAAAACAAGGTCGAGTTTTTTAATTACGCATACACTGTAAAGAGATTTCAGTACCATAGTAACAACTCGCTGCAACTGTTTGAATTTTTTTAGTTACTAGGATATAATTGTTTACTTTTATTGTTTTTGTCAGTTTTGCCATTTGACCGATATGTATAAGATATATTCTACAATGACTTATATTTAATTCTGGGCGAAGCTCATATTCTCTACTGCTCAGGTTATATACCAGAGCTGGTCCTCCTTCAGTTTCAATTATCCTTGCCTGGGAGTTACGCCCCAGATACTACTAGTTCTGGAGGAACATCCACCAGCCTAGCTCTGAGATTGGTGAAGAATAGAGCCCCAATTTGAAACATGGTAACAGTAAACTACTAGTCTTTTGAGCTGCATCAAAGGAAAATTTCCAACTCAGTTTCTACCACACAAGCTACATTTTGGGTAAAATGAGTGTAACTAAACCCAGCCAAAAATAAACAGCACTATTTCTTTGCAGTCAACGTCAATTCATTTTTAATGAAGCACCAAGGGTGCAACCCTCAATGCTATCAAAGACTAAACGAATAATTGACTTGTATTGGTATCAATGTGAATATGCCATACATTGGCTCATGCAAGTCCATATGTAAAGCTCGAGTAAGTCAATAGGTAAAGCCTGAACAAGTCGATATGCAACTCGTGTAATGAACCGGTACACCTTCTAATGCTGACTCCATGAGGAAAGCGTACGTACAAGTGACACTCACCTTACAAAAAGTTTCAACGGGAAATTCCAAGAACTCTGTAAACCCTAATCTGGCGGAGCCATATCGACGATGCGCGCTGCGCGCGGAGGTCTGCGGACATGGCCATAGCTACCATATTTGTTCTGGAGGAATGTGGAAGTGGTGAGTGCCCCACCACCTTTATACCTGAATTTCTACAGCAAATTGGCCATGATTGCTAAACACCTAGCGTTGAAAGGGTGGCTGACACTTGCTGGAATTTCTATTTGTCGTTGTATTCCCGATTATTTGCTAACGGGTAATTGACCGCAATATAATTATGTGCGGCATAACAAATTTGGCATGGCCATGTCCCCAGACCCATTCCCAGCGTAGCGGTTCGGTACAGGGTCTGGCTACGCCAGACTAGGTAACCCGCTGAATACAATGCAAAACTACAGCGGGTAGCAAACCATAGTGAGCCTTATTTTTATTTTTTTGTGACAGGGAAGACTGACAAACTGAACACTGTAACCTTCTCGCACATGCGCGCTGAGGGTTAATATACCACGCAAACATACACTACCTGAAAAGAGTCCATTGACAACCATAACAAAATCTGTAAACTGTCTTGATAATTAGAGTTGACAAAGAATTGACAAGACTGTAGATGTTATCAAGCTAGTTATCAACTGATTATATACTAATATTTATGATTTTGTTATGATAGACACTTTTGTGCAGTGATATTTCTGGTAGATTTGAATATTGAATGCACTTTTTTTTTTTGCTATTTTGAATATAAACTCGGTAGGTAATATCTTTCGATATACAAACCATGAACAGTTTCGCAGCGTTGTCTCCACTATATGAAAAACTCAATTTAAACAGTTATGAAGAGCTTAAGGCTTGCTAGCCAGTCTGGTAGGTCTCCTTACAGCGTTGATGCGTTGTACGGCAAATAATTCACCGCGCATGCGTGTTCATCAGTAGACTATAAAATCCCTGGCGTCTGGTTAGCGTTTGCGGTAAAACGCAGGAGGGATTTGGAGGTTGTCGCTGTTAAGACTGCTGTGACTTCGGTGGGACTGATATGAAGTTTAATATTTGTTACGTGCTTGTGGTGTTGGGTGTACTACCTTCTATTAACGGAAAGAAATGTTGTAATAACGACTGTACTAGTAAGAGTTGTAATTAAACTGATAGCTAATTTTTAATCAAATATTATTATATTTTTATTAGCTGCCATTTCTAAGGGACATGCCACTACAACCTTTCAGGAGAACGTTCCTGGATTCTTGACCTATTTCTCTGGTGACCTGATAATGGTGCTAAGCAAGGAGGTGATTGAAGGAATCGAGTTTTGGGAAGCTGAAGTGAGTTGTTATTGTACAGTTTTGCACGTCAATTTGTGTATATTTGTTTGACAGATTGGAGGTAAAATAGGTTACGTTGAAGCGGCATCAGTTGAGGAATATTCTGTCATGTGCACACCTGTTGAAGTGGTAAGATAGTTTTGATGGCATTACTACTGTACCAATGATGTACTTTTGCTATAGAAGAATGGAGTTCCTCTTCTCTCCACAAAGAGAAACTCCAAACAACATGGAGATAAAGTCAACATCTTCTCATCGGAACTTATCTTTGGAAACCATCATAAAGATGAAAAGGCTTGGTACAGCATTGTGTTGTGTGCCTTGAAGAAAGAATTTTTTCAAGCCTTGGAATCTGTTCAACTTCTAAATATTGACTCTGTCATTAAGATTTTGATATACTGTGCACAAGTAAGCTCAAATCGATTACTAACATAATGGTATAGAACTTGACAATTGTGATTTTATGCAGGGAAATGGAATTCACTGGATCATTGTTGTTTCTTTAATATGTGGTACCTTGTTGTCAAACCTGTGGCTCAGAAAAATGACGCAACAGAAAGACAGTGAGTATTCCATGACAACATGGCTGCTGTATATAATTTCAAAATGATTATTTTCTGTTTTAGTTCAACTTATGAAATTAGTAGAAGGTGCAGCACACATCAACTTTAAAAATGATGTCTTAAGTGCCGACATGGCGGACATGACAACTGCTGCAGAAGAATTAGAAGACAACTTAAATAGTCTTTCAGTTGAGAAGGAAGACCTGGAACAGAGAGGTATCACTTTGAAGGTAACTGTCTAGGCTCATTCAGTGAGTAAAAAATTATTACACTTTATAATTTCTCTGTGCAGAATAAAGAAGCAACCCATACTTGGAACCTTTCATATCTTCAAGACCTAATACAACAGCTGGAAACTCACACATTGGCTATCCAGGGAGAAAATTCCAGACTCGTTCTTGGAAAAAAGCACTGCATGAAAATAATGGCGGATCTGAAGTTAGAAGTTGGAGGACTGAGAGCCACAAATGACCAGCTAGAAAGTGATAGGCATCGATTGGAGACACAAGTGAACTGGAAAGGAAAGCAACTTGAAGAGGTGAGAATATACATGCATGAGTTAGTACGGCTTTGACTACTTTGTCACTATCTATGTAGGCTAAAGGAAAGAACGAGGACATGAAGAGAAGTATTGCCCTGCTACAAGATGAAGTAGGTAGAAAATACAGCAGAGTGAAAGGGAAAGATCTAGAGACTGTAGCAAAGCTATTTAAAGAAAGTCTAGCTACTCATGTTAATCTTTACAATACTTGGATGACAGAGAAGTTACTGAAACATGAAGTAACTAACCTTACAGAAGGAGACACACAACTTCAGAGAATCATGGAAACATCAAAGGTAAAATAACCAGCAAGAGTAAACTCTCAAGTATTATATTTTTGTTATCTTATTTATAGGCAGTGGAGCAGCTTGTCGAAGCCAAATGCCAATGTGAGATCTACAAATCTAGACTGCAGAAGGCTACAAGACAACTTACAACTATTAATAGTGAGTCTTTTATTAGGGTTTGCACTTATTTATTAATTTTCATTTGCTATCTGTATTTATTTCAGGTGATAATGGAAACCTTGAAGTGTGCTTGCAGAAGATTAAAAAAGAATTGGAAGCGTGCAGGTCAAGTATTGCATTAGAAAAAGCAAAATCAATAGTCATTCCAAAGTTATATAAAGATAATGGGCTCAATGCACATTACTCAGAGCAGACTAACTGAACTGCAGTCTTTATTAATTTTTCACCTTTTTTATTTGGTGTTATGTCATGTTATCAAATAATTAATACTTGAAATGAAAATCTGTACCAAGTTTTGATCATTGCAAAGTTTAATATGTGTTTAAGATATTCACTTACATTGAAGTTATGAAACGTTTATATTATTATGGATTTGCCACAATTTACTAAAATTTTTATTTTTATTAGCTGTAACTAAACATGTAACAAACAAAAATGTTCAACATATTTTCTGAAGAAATCTCTACATGTCTTTGCTTCCTAGTGTCAGCTATGTGAGGCCAGAGAGGTAGGAATACTGAAATTGGGAATTTTATGTGTTTTTTATGGCGCATACATTTCACCCCCTGACACACACCCCTCCAAATGTTTGTTAGGGACAGCCCCCTTGAAGGACTGGCCATCCCCGGCTAGTCAGACAATAACATAGAGGGGACTATATCACTTCATTCACATTTAAAGGATCACCTAAACACCCATTAGGTGTTGTGACTCCAAGTTCATTCACTTGTGTATATAGGCTTGTGATTTTTGTACATTAGCTATTACAGTCTGACTAAAGTTAGAATAGCTAGTTGCACATTAATTTTTGTAACTAAAAATTTCCAATGAACTAGCTATTTTTATCTATAAAGATTGCTTGACTGATGAGACTCAAATATTGTATTGCCAAAGAAGCTCTTACCATTGACTGACAAGACTCGCTACAGTTGTAGTCTCGCTGGCCGGATCCTCTACCTAATCGCTCGACTAGGAAGGAGCGATGAGGTACAGGGTCTGGCCCGAGAGACAACTACATTTGGTGACAGCGGTACTTATCTACGATATACATTGGACAGATACTTGACGCTGATAATGCTTACATGTCTTGGACTCTTTGATCAAATAACACAGCAAAGGATTCAGTCCAAGTGCCAAGTGTAGATGGATACCTCGATATGTTATTGGTTAGAGAGCGGAGCGAGCCATACACTCTCAGGGGTAACACAATTGAAAACCGGAGATATTTTTGTTGGCGAGCGAGCGTAGCGAGCGAGACAGTATTAGGGGTGGATAATGCAAAATCGGGTATATGTTATTCAGCGGAGTGAGCGAAGCGAGCGGAGCTGACTCTCTAATGAGTTCGCGATATATATATATTTAGGTCTAGAAATTGTTTTTGTTCTCGCGTGGGCGTACGTGTGTACCCTTTCTCCTACGCGCTTGCGCGGGCCGGGTAACCTTCTTAGCAACATTTTGTTTTGTTTACCCGCCGTACGAAGTAGCGATGCCCGTAGACAAAACGTTAGAAACGCTCGGTCAAGAGCTTTGAGTGCGTTAGAAACTCCTGAAGAAAAATTAGTAAGGAGAGCGATAAGAAATGAAAAAGACAGGGCAAGGAGGAGGAGAGCTAAAACGAAACAGAAACAGGTAGCAAAGTAAAGAATCTGACAGTATTTTGTAGCCACACCAAGCATGCATGGAATAGCTGCAATTACAGGGAACATGCGTCGCTCGCTTTGCTATTTTGTGCTATTAGAGCACATCACTAGTATGTATATATGTATGTGGGATGGTACATATGCCCCTTAAACGCGCGCGCGGGGAACGTTTTCTCCAAAAAAACACGGCTTTTAAGGCTTGACCCCAGTTTATTCTGAAACTACAGGATTAAGCAAGCCTTATTTTATACTTAAGCTCCAAAGTGTGAGAAAATTCCTGCGAAAATGCTTGCTTTTCAAGAAACAAAAAGTTGATTCGACCGGTTACTATGGCATTGAAGACCCTTTTCCAGACATAATTTCAAAACTTCGCCGTTTTATGGGGGGGGGATACGGAGTGCCGGTTGTTGGTTGCCAAGAGCTGTTGGTAGTCAGAATGCCGTAGTATTAATGCTAAGGAAGCTACTACTTCTCGAGGGAAGCTGAGGTAAGTACTAATTCCATATTTGTTAGCTAAATATGCAAAATTAACTCTGGCCTTTCTTTTTTGTAGCTAAGAGCTTGTCAACAGTGACTGGTAAATTCAAATAGTCAGATTGGCTCAAATTTGGTACTACAAAAGTTACCACTGCTCAAGAAAATGAGGTAAGAAAACAATTTTATATTTGTGTGCTAAAATTGATTGTTTTTGTTTTTGTAGGTGAGAGCTTGTTGTCAAGAATTCAAGGTAATTCAGATGGTCAAAGTAACTTCAATCAGAAGTTATCAATACTCAAGAATGAGGTAAGTAGTAATTCCATATTTGTTGGCTAAAATTACAAATAATAACACTGGTTTATTTTTTTATCGTAGCTGAGAGCTTGTTCAAGAGTTGCTGGTGATGAGATTATCAGAATGGTTGATGTTTGATACTACAAAAGTTACCATTAATCAGGTAAGAGAGTGATTTTGTATTTGTTTGCTGAAATAAAAGGTCATAACTGCTATTATAGTGTTTGCATGAACTAAGTTAAAACATAGTAACAATACTTAGTTTTATGTTACCTAACATCAGGCTCGCTCGCCATTTGTGCTCAAGCACACCACTAGTTTATTTACTGTATTTGGACGTACGATGTCATTTTGTACTTTGACCCTCGCGTATTTTTGTCGCTCCGTGTTCGACCCCGTCCGAAGCTTCACTAAACATAATCCTCAGGTTGAGGGGAACGGTTACTATGGCCTTTACCGCATTATGCGTAATTTAACACAACTTGACTTTATTTTAATAGTTTGAATGTTAGTTGTTAAAATCAACAGTTTAGCAATAGTGTAGTTAGTATAAGAATGAATGTATGTATGGATGGTGCGTATGCCCTTTAAATGTACTCGCGGGGAACTTTTTTCTCCCAAAAAACACGGCTTTTTAGGCTTGACCCCAGTTAATTCTGAAACTACAGCATTAAGCAAGCCTTACTTTATACTTAAGAGCAGAAGTGTGAGAAAATTTTTGCAAAAATGCTTGCTTTTCAAGAAACAAAAAGTTGATTCTATAGGTTACTATTGCATTGAAGACCCTTTTCCAGACTTAATTTCAAAACTTCGCCCTTTTATGGGGGAATACGGAGTGCCGATTGTTGGTTGTCAAGAGCCATTGGTAGTTAGAATTAATGCTAAGGAAGCTACTACAACTCCAGTGAAGCTTAGGTAAGTACGTAATTCCATATTTGTTAGCTATATGCAAAAATAACTCTGGCCTTTCTTTTATGTAGCTTAGAGCTTGTTGTCAAAGGTGACTGGTAAATTCAAATAGTCTGAATGGCTTCAATTTGATCCTATGGAAGTTACCACTGCTCAATAAAAGGTAAGAAAGTCATTTTGTATTTGTGTGCTAAAATTGATGGTCTTATGTTTTTGTAGCTGAGAGCTTGTTGTCAAGAATTCACGGTAGTTCAGATAATCAAATTAACTTAAATTTGATACTACAGAAGTTATCAATACTCAGGAAATTGAAGTAAGTAGTAATTCCATATTTGTTGGCTTAAATTACAAGTTTACTGATTTTTTGTTTATTGTAGCTTAGAGTTTGTTCAAGAGTTACTGGTAATTGAGGTAATCAGAATGGCAGATGTTTGATACTACAAAAGTTAACAAATCAGGTAACAGAGTGATTTTGTATTTGTTTGCTGAAATAAAAGGTCACAACTGCTATTATAGTGTTTGCATGAACTAAGCTAAAACATAGTAACAATACTTAGCTTTATGTTACCTAACTATCAGGCTCGCTCGCCATTTGTGCTCAAGCACACTATTAGTTGGCGAGCGAGTCAGTATTAAGGGTAGTTAATGCAAAATCGGGTATATGTTACATGTATATATGTATGTATGGATGGTACATATGCCCTTTAAACGCCCGCGCGGGTGCTGTTTTCACCCTAAAAACACGGCTTTTTAAGCTTTACTCCACTTTCTTCTGATACTACAGCTTTAAACAACTCTTACTCTTTAAACTTGGGCTCCAATTTGCGAGATAATTCCTTCGAAACACTTGTTTTTCAAGTCCCAAAAAGTTACTGCGAACGGTTACTATGGCATTGAAACCCTTTACCAAACGTAATTTGAAGAACTTCGACGTTTTCGGGGGCTGCTAAATGCCGCTCGTTGGTGTCAAGTGCCGCTGGTAGCCAGAGTGGCTAAATATTAGAACCAAGGAAGCCACCATTACTTGGGAGAGGCTGAGGTAAGTACGTGGTTCCATATTTGTTATCTTAAGTTACAAGATTAACTCTGGCTATGTTTTTTTTTTGGTATTGTTGCCAGTTTGTTCACTAGTTACTGGTAATTGAGGTAGTCAGAATGGCATAAATTGGATACTACAGAAGTTATCACTATTCCTGAAATTGGGTAAGAGAGTAGTAATTCTATATTATATGGTCAACTACTATTTACTTTTTTGCATGAACTAAGCTGAAGTATATTATATAACAATTCATTGATGTAGAAAGGATTTTTAAATTGGCCAATCAAGCGGTCAATTTCCATGCTTACAATATTGGGTGGGGTTTAAATTGTTTAAATATAACTTAATAAGTTGCGGGAGCGGTTACTAGCTCTATGGCATTGAAACCCCTTTACCGCACATACTTAATTTATAAACTCGACTTTATTTTAGTAGCTTGAGTGTTAGTTGTTAAAATCAACAATAGTGTAGTTTAAGGCTCGCTTGCCATTTGTGCTCAAGCACACCACTAGTTTTATTGCAAAATTAGTCTAGTGGGAAATTGTACTTTCGTGCGTATGTCATTTTGTACTTTGACCCTCATGTATTTTTGTGTAGCTCTGCTTTCAACCCCGTCCCAAATTTCACTAAACAGATTCTTCTGATTTAGCGATCATTACACATATCACCCTAGAAATTGAATTGTTTACTGCTTTGAATTGTTTTGCGGGTGCAGTTAAAACACAAAAACTTACCGGAGTTCCATATCTATTTGAGGTGGTGGCTGTGGTAAGTTAATGCGCTCTTTGTCATAGTTATAAGCCCTATGCTACAGTATTTACTTGAAATTCATTGACCACTAGACTACCATGAAAGTAAGTCTGGTGTAGTTATGTTCATTTGTGTGAAAATATTGTGCATTACAACTAATATCACAAAGAAAATGTTTAATTAGTGTGACTTGTTTATTGTAGCTTTATTTTATTTTTTTTCAATTCAAAGAGTTGCGGTGAGTGGTTACTATGGCAATGAATGTACGTAATTAAAAAACTCGACTTTTTTTTAGTAGCTTGAGTGTTAGAAGTTAAAATCAAAGTTTTAACAATAGTGTAGTTTAGGCTCGCTCTCCATTAATTTTGTGCTCAAGCACATCGCTAGTATGCTAACAATACTAACACTAGTAGCCCATTTGTGCTCAAGCACATCCTAGTATGCTTAGTAGCAACGAGGATGGGTTTCAAAGAACTGTCTATAATAGCTCAAGGAAGATCTGGACTAAATTGTAAGACTTACCTCTAAATCTTACATTATATACATTCATATACATATGTATTGTGTATATCAGTGTCTCAGAAGTAAAGTCTTTTAACTATGGAGTAGCTTAATAGAGATTGCTGGTCCTCTCCATTATGTACATTTTATAAGTTCATCACGGCATTCCATTTGTACTTTCCCTTTGACAATTGGTTTCGAGTTTTTCCTCAACCAGTCACACTGGCAATTTAATCAGGGCATGAATGTGTCTTGGTTCTTTGTTCTGTATTATATTATTGTGCTTATTTTGAATTGTAATTGATTGACATAATGTTTCACAGGTACTAAACCTCCCCGCAAAGTGGGAAGAGAAAGCAGAAGTTGTCGAGTGTCCTAGTCTGCCTTCTTCATACAAGCGTCTAGGAAGTGCTAGCTGGTCGGCTGATCTGTTCGGTGTTTCTGGCATTGTGGTCCATTCGCGGGAGTGTTTGTCAGTAATGGGATTTACAGAGACTCTTCTGCCGAGCATCCTGGAGACAGAGTGAGTAAACACTCGAAATTTGTAGTTTACTGAATATATAAAAGAATAAATTGGCCACTACTTTAGAAAGTGTATAAATATTAGACTGGGACCATTCAGTTTCACTTTAGTACACAATATTTTTTTTACTTACCAGGCTTTTGTTAACCTATTATATTATGAATAGTAGCAGCAGTACTAGTAGTAATAGTAGTAGTAGTAGAATCTGTGATTATTTTTAAGAGCATAACCCTCACAGATGCGTCTTATCTGAGGGTTTGGTTTACATTAATAATATACTATAGCGTCATTTCTTTCCCCCACCCCTCTTCTCCTCCTCCCACCCTCCATCTTTCCCCTCCATTCCTGCTCTCTCTTCCCATGCAGGACTGAGTCTGTACTGGTGGAGAACATGTATGTAGTCATGCACTCTCATTTCGGAGGGATGGACTACTGGAAGGTTAGTAGTGTAGTGGAGGGTGTGCTCTAGCTTACAAAGCAGGATTTATTTGAGAACTGGTTAGAATAACGATTATATCAACCCTTAAATTTCAGAGCCAAAGACCATAGGAATAATGGAGTTAAACGATAGCCTTGGGAAGTATTGATAGTACTGCCATTCTGATGCATTTTGTTTTTTGCTTCAAGGTTTATTTCGTTTTGTTTTTCTTCTAACTCTCCCGCTCCTTTCATTCTTCCCTTTCCACCCAACCTCCAAGTCTAAGTTGCCTGCCTATAAGACCCTATACATTATGACACAGATCCTTAAATTATCATAATCGAGTAGAACAGTCCTGTGAATCCTTGTTATCCACTCTATCCAGAGTGTATCTGGAATTTAGTTTTATACCTAATTACTTGTAGATACTTAGCCTTTTTTTTTTAACTCGACACATCACCTGTCATCATCGAATCACATTACTAATATCAATATCAATAACATCTGGATAAATAGATTACCAAACTGCTTTTCACATATGAATAGTGAATAATTGGCTGCCATTGTAAGTACAATTACAATAAATATATTTCTGCTCTCTCTTGCCATCTTCCTGCCTGTTGAGTTGGTAGTCCAGGTCTAGTATGGTATATGTACTCCACTTGAGAGAGGCAGGGAACAACTTCATGTCTGCTACTCTGAACTACAATCCTGGAACTGGGAGAGTACCAGTACCATCGGAGGGGGCGGAAATTACCTGTCCGTCCATTTGCGCAGAGGGGATTACCTCTATCCCAGACCTAGTCAGTGAAGGAAACTAAACTTTTTGGCCATATAAGTAAAGAATACTACTATAAAATTTGGTTGATTTATTTCATTTTCACAATATTTATCATGAGGTTTCATAGCGCATCTATTGAAGTTACTCCTAAGGCTAACTTGTACCACTATTATTAAAGTTAAAATGAAGTCATGGTCAGCATTTGTTCAAAATTTTATTAAATTAAATCTTTACAAATGTCTTGTGTGTGTTTGTATTGCTGTTGTAGTTGTTGTTTGTTTTTTGCGTGTTTTGATTTTTTGTTGTTGTTGTTGTACATATGTATAGCTGACATTCCTTCAGTGGCTGGAGCTGCCAATCAGATCAATACATTGCTGCAGAAACACAACTTGAACACTTTATTTCTGGCTACAGATGCCACTTCTAAAGGTAACTTCTGAACTAGTTATTGTATTTTTTTATTGTGCATATCTAAACAGCTGAAATTAATTAGTTCTGGCATAACTTCTGTCACATCAATTCATTGTTGTTATAAATTGTTATTTTAGACAAAAAAAGAGATCAAGAAGCTGGTGAAAGGCCATGTGGTGTGGTTTTCTCCTTCAGATTCAGTCCTGAATCGCTATGGCGATGAAGAAGTGGCCATCATTGACCAGTGGGTAGCAGCTCATGGGAAAGTTTTTGTGGGTAAATCCTATAGACTGGAGGTGGGCAGGTGTCGTGTGCGTAAATCATGAAATGTGTTCTACCCATGGTGAAGAAACAATCTAACACAGTGGAAGCATTATTGTTCAACATTAATTATTTTAGAAGTAAAATGCTGTACAAATCTACAATATTTTGCTTTGTTTTGTGGCTTTCTTTTTTCCTTTTGAGCCGCAGTGCATTTAGAGTCACCACAAGTAAAACTTATAATATGAAGTAGCAACAGTATATAACTTTTTATGTGTTAAGAGTATTCAGTTAGATCAGTAGGACTGAACTCCATTCATTCATGTAAAATGAATTATCACACCTGAATCTACATTACATGCATATTTGTGGCCTGTGCTGAAATAAACATACTTGTTGTCAAGGACAATAAATCTGGTGCACATGAAGTGTTACAGTAAGGAACAGTTTGATACATTTGGTAGCAATGGTTAAAAAAAAAAAAAATGGCGAAAATTGACCATTGCAACTGAGGGCATGATTTTGAATTTCTGAAGAAACCTTTAGGTGGCAAGGTGGTATAGAACAAAAATCTCAGCTCAAACTGGGCTCACCACTCATATCTATCTTAGTTTCTGTGAAAAGATTTGTTTTTTACAAACTCCCACTGCTACTGTTGTTGAGGTCAACAGGATGTTTAGAAATAATGGACTTAAAGTCGCATATTCATACGTTGAATTTTGACTCTTTGTGGAGACTATAAGTTCAACAGTACTTTATCCATCCAAGTTGTAGTGCACAAGAGATTCTCACAATTTTTGCACGCAAAATGTTGTGTGGACAGATTTGGTATGGTTTCACATAAACTGTCTGAAAGTTTTAAGTTTTATATACAGATAATGTATTGTAAACCATTTTCTTTTTGCCTTACAGGATCTTTTAAACCAACATTCTCCTTTCGTATCAGAGAAGACAGGCAATTGATGGGCTTCTCTAAGGAGAGCACCTTCAACCAGTTGTGTGGAGTCAGGAATGATAAAGATGACCCGTCATCATGTGATCCTCCCACTTATTGGAAGATGCCGAATGAAATTCATTTTACTCAGCCTGAAGCATACCTCAAGAAATCTGAACTCTAGACCTACACCTTTTTTAGGTTTAGTTATTATTGTTGTGTTTTTCTTATTTTTGTTGTTGTGGTTGTTTGTTTTTTGTTTGTTTTTTTTTTGTTTTTTTTATCAATACTGCTCCATTCACTATTTTGCATCTCCTCCCTCCTAATAAATGAGTTAATTTAAGGATCAGCTATTAGATATTACTGCATGGTAGCTAGTTTATTATGTGCTGTAGCTAGCTAGATCATTTGTTGATTATTTTTTTGTATACTCTGTGTAATACACACCACTCAGTTGAGTTCTTGCACATCCAACTGGTATAGGGTGAATTACGTCAGTGTGTTGGGAGAAGGATACTGTGTCTGGTCCTAGTTGTTGCTGTTTATGGATCTGTCAACAAAGACAAGCTGGAGTATATTAGTGGTGGTGGGCTACATTCATACTTTATTGGCCAGCCTTATGAGCTATCATAATAATGCCAAAATATTTCCTAGTCCATCGTACAGGAAAAGTGGCATTGGCTGTTTGCTACACATGGAGATGTCCTTGTAGCGAATTGTTTTAATGCATACTCCAGTCTGCTTTATAGTAGATTAATATTTTTTTTGGCTGAATGTTTTTGTCAGTAAGTTAACATGATTGTAAATTATTTACATAATTGGTGAGCATGGTGAGGTATTTATGGCAAAAAAAAGCTAAAGTACTTCATGAATCTAGCTAAGTGTACATAAATTTTGAGGCAAATGATAAACCTTGCCTCCTCCACTTCTTCTCTCCTTCTCTCCTTTCTTCCTGTCTGTTGCTCACTTTTTGGGGGGGTTAGTGTTTAGATAATAACTAAATGTCTTATGGCAAAGTAGTGACAGTAGCTATATGTTACCTACTTCTCATTTAAAGCTATTATTATCTATTTATTAAAGTTATATTTATTTATTCATTCATTTTTCATTACAGTAATTCAAACAATCGTCCTAATCATGTAGAACAGATAGTGTGAATGTTCAAGCTAAAAACATAATTGATACAAAAAAATCTACATAGTAAGTCCATTGATAGCTATACAACATTACAAATTGTTCTCTATTTAGTGCACACGACACAGTTTAGTTCTTGTTGATTGATGTATTTCCCAGCTCTGCAAGGGAAGCCAGTATGACAGTTAATTTCCACATGGTGAAAACGAAAGATATTATTACTTGTTTGTTGTGTTGTTACCGTCCCAAATGATTTGTCAACACAAACAAACATAGTTCGTCCACGAATGCCTTGATTTTGCCGGCCCTTATGCTCTGTCATAAGGTACCCAAAGTATTCTCTGGTCTAACCTGTAGGACAGGTAGCTTTAGCAGGGATCATAACTGAACTAGATCTCTTGTTCGTGCGACATGCTGCACATGCAGCATCATGCCCGTGCCCTCCTTGTAGAGGGTTGTCATACTCTACTCCATAAATATATGCTTGCCCAGTTATTCCATTTCTATACCGTAGCTCAGTGCTGTATTCAGGGTCAGTTGGCATGCACAAATAATTGGCTCCTCCTCCTTCTTCATTGCATTTAGTTCCTCCAGAAATACCGGAATAAACCTGTTCAGTTCCTGCTGTGGTTGGACAAGAAAGACTCCCCCAACGAGTGTATGTTGCCCCTCCACTCTGAGGTCCAGTGGGTCCTTGCTCACCTGGAGTTCCATCTTTGCCAGGGGGACCAGTAGGTCCCTGAATTCCATCTCTTCCTGGAGGTCCATCTCTTCCTCTTAGCATTTCTATGAAAATCTTAGAGGAATTGTTCTGAGAGACTTTAAGTGTAGGACTATGTTGAGCTACTTCCATTGTGTTAGCTTTAATAATAATAATAATAATAATAATAATAATAATGATAACAATAATGATAATAATAACAATAATAATAATAATAATAATAGCTAATAAAATTCACTAAAATAATAATAATGATAATTAAATTTATTAGATAATAAAAGAGATGATAAAATTTTAAATAAAGCTCATGGTTTGTAGAAGAGTAAAGTCGTGATGATGTAGGTAAGCTAGTAGAAAGGTAGTTATGTGAGACAGCTACTGCAATATTTTCTTATAATAAACAATGGAGACGAGAATGGTTTCACTGGCAATGAGAGGAATCATCTTTAGTTTCGTGTAGTGAACACAATTTTTATTACCACATCATAACAAAATAGAATCAAGATTGAAACTTCAGATATTCACCATAGTTTCATTGATAAAAGGCACCATCTAACAATATAATTTCCCCATGTCTCACTGATCTCTTTCAGTCTTTTAAAAGGTGTGGGAAATGAAGCATGTTCCTATTTTGCTGGTTTCATCTTGATCCTCAGACTGTGACCAGATGGTTGAAAGAAATTGTAAGGAAGAAAACCATTCATTTATAAGAATTGGGGAGGGGTGTATGAAATGGGATGGAGAGGAGTGGGGGGTGAATGGTGAGGTGAGGTATCGAGGGTGAGGAGGCGTCAAAAAGTAAAAACATGAGCCAGGCCTGGAGTGGTTTGTTAAGATGGTCTGGCTACAATTAAGACCAGGACAAGACAAGAATGTGTGCTGTTTTGTTTAGTGTGGGTTCAAATTGTTGTTACCACTAATAACCCTTAACACGTTCACTGTTCATTTACTAAAAACATCAAAACATAATTCTGATATTATTGTCCCAACTAGCGTAAATATACGAGGGCAGCGCAATGCTCGAAGACATTCAAAAGAGCAGGCTAAACTGGTAACAATATAAACTAGTCATTCATGAATTATAACAGTTCAAAGTTCAGCTACATAATGTGGTAGTTCTATTAATATGCCCAGCATATGACTAATTCTCAAAACTTTATGATGTATTAAAAAATGAAGAAAAGCATTCAACAACAAATTTTTGGTGATAATAAATTATTGTTAAGGCAATTTATATATGTATATAATATTCATTCTAATGTGTCTCTTCCCACATATAAGTAGCTGTAAGAATATTTTTGAAGAAACGAGTGAATATACCGGAGGAAGGGTAGAGAGAAATGGAGGAAGGCCAGAAGCTAGAGTTCCTCCCTCCAACCTTCCTACCCTTTCATTTTAGGGCCACAGAGCCACTTTGCTATTTAGCTATAGCTAGAACATCAGCTTGAGCAGTGACATCACTTTGAAAATGGTCTGTTTGCCAATGTTAGATAGCTAATGCAGTAGCTATGAGGCTTCAACAAAAGTAGTTTCATTTAGCTAAACACAATTTACTGTGAAATGACAGATTAAATCCTGACCGACTAGCTAGACATGCAAAATGTGCTGGTATTGCGTCAGGTGTAATATGTATGGCATTGATGCCTTAAGCACCACTTCTGGCATTATTTGTATGCTAATGTCTACCGTGAATGCTTCAGGACTATCTAGCAAGATAAGATTACAACAAACTTGCAGAGATAGCTATAATATTTTCAATAGTTTTACTCCAAACTAGCTAGCTAATTTTTACATATATATTTTTTTATCTAGCGCGTACTGTGGGTGTGTACAATCACATTCTTTATGATTTTGGGAGCACCTACAGAAATTTTCTGATCAGTTACGGCGGAATGGACAGGGTAAGGCTTTTTATTGCGACAATGTTTCTATGGATATTATTCACAACTGCACCGAGTTTCAACGAAGTGCTACCTCTTTTCAGTCTTCAAAGTGAAAAGGAAACAGTAACAATTCCACTGGCTCAAGCGCTAAATCAACTCGTAGGAGCCGTTATATCCATTTTGTCCTTCGCTTTGCTTCAGTCAGTATTAAATGGGAAGCAATCGTGGATAGCGAACGCATCACTACTTTTCTTCGGCTATTTCGTCAATGCCGGTCATGGGATTCACGCTGCCTGTGTAGTGAGTGAACGATTGCCAACACGAGGTCACCAAGTCTTCAATCTGCTTCACGCCCTTCACGTTCAAGTCTCTCACAATATGTTCATGGGCGGCTATTTTGGAATGTTGATGGTTATAATGTGTGCAGAAATTGTGACTTCCCTGAAATATCAGCAATTGAAGGAGAAAGTTGGAGTAGAGCAGCCCAGGGGTCTATTACAGTGGCTATTCCAGTGGGTAGTCCCTCTTCCAGTTGGTATTTATTTCTCCGTGTTTGCAACAAGAACTGCCACAGTGCTGGTGACCAAGGTGTTTTATCTCACCATAGCCCTCATGTACATGGTAGTGTATAACAAGATGTCCTCTTTGGGTCTTTCTGCCTCAGATATATATTTATTTATTACAACTCATATGACCATATTTCATAATATAGTCAAGTCAGTATGTATAGGAACTATTTGTCTGCTTTTTATATACTAATTAATTATTTTATGATTTTTGTATCTATAACTGCAAAACAAAAATAAGGTAAATAGCTCAGTCAATTGTTGTTAGCTAAATTAATTTGTATCTATTTATGGTTTATGTCATCAGTTACTTAGAGTCCTCAGGTAACAGAGGATGCTCACAGGAACTGTGTCTTTTCACCAACTGGTCTCAACAAATGGAAGTTGCTTTGGCTACCCCTGAGTTGAGCTTATCTGTACAGTGCAGAAGTGACTTCACTCCCACACATTTTAGTATGGGTTGACAATACTTATGTTACTTTATATGGTCAGCTGGCAGTAATAAGTTGAGGTGCAATTTGTAATAGCTGGCTAGCTATTTGTCATACTTGTAGCCAATCATTTTAATAATCATGTAGTAATGTTATCTGAGTAGGCATCACAGGTACTAGCTTCCACAAGTTCTCATTGTTCTATTGTAAATCACTTGTAAGTCAGCAGTCTCTTATGCATACTAAAGCCTTATGACAATACTTAACAATACATGTAATGCCTGCTGCTACCACTTAAGACAAGTTTTATATAATAGCAAAGCGTTTCATGATAATTTCATACCAATGTGCAATCTACAAGCACTTATATTACTTTATAGCTACAGCTATAAGAAATTATCTGAATAAATTTTGTTCATGAATGACTTGAGCGGTGGCCAATGAAGTTTCACCCAGGGATTAAATAATGTTCATCTATAATAAATTAGAGAACTCATAAAACAAAAGCAAATTATGTGTTTGGCAGTATGCCAGCTTAAGTACAATATTCCACAGACTTTAAAAATGTGTGGTTTGGCGAGCAGCTTTAGTGCACTAGTGGGAGAGAATAGTCAATTATTCTGCAACTTCAGAAATTAGTAGAAGAATTCAACAGCTAGATACACACACTATGGTATTAACTTAAATTCATACTAATTTAATACTATTTCCCTTCCCTGGTAGCCTTTATGTTACCAATGAGATAAGAATAGCAAGAATCCTCTCTGTCGTGCATTATCAGACAGTAGGAGGGAACTAGTTTTAGCACTGAAACTGCAATGGTCTATAGGATAGCATTGATTCATTCATTCATACATTTCATTTTTTATCACTCATTCCAAGACATTTGGAGTTGTGTGTGAGTGTAGTAAGATGCACTGAACACTAGACACTTTTGTCTAGAACACGATAGCTATAACTTAGCTACTATGGAATTATTTACAAAAAAATGTAAACAATGAAGTCATAATTTAATTAGTGGCAGTCATTCTGGAGGGGCCACTAATTAAATTATGACTACACCTTCACACCTCCCAAGTATGACTCACATGTCACAGAAATTGTCCACCAACTAACACTCCCAGGGGCTGTGCCCCACCACACAATGATCTCATGTTCTGTATCATCTGTTTATACAAAGTTCCTTGTTCAGTCACCCTCATTCAGTTCAGTAACCACTAGAAGGCTCCACAAGCCGTAATATTATGGTTTTATTCTACTGAAAAAAATTCTCTGAAACTTGCTACACCTGGCTAGCTATCAGGTTAGCTAGTTCTATTAATTAGTCTAGCTGCCCGTAATATCAGGTGAGTCCTAATCATTAAAATTAACGTATTAAACCACAATACATTATAATAAACAATTTATATTGAGCTCTTTTACATAATTAACTGTTAATCAAAATTTCACACTTTAAAAAATTTGTTTTAATTAAACAATTTTTTTTTGGCACCCCTTCTGATACTGTTATATATGCCAAACCGAACCTGCATACCAAGTTTCATGCTTTGGTCCACTCTGTCACAATAATTTTTCTTATCTGCTGGACTAAATGAACTGAGAGTCAGCATCATCCATCAGTTACAATTTAGAAACTTGAGTTTCTTAACCCCCTCGCTGGCAGATAAAAATTCAGTGATTACCATGTTTCTAGATTAATGTTAAAATTATTATAAGTCTAGAGTTAAAAAAACACACCTAACAACCATAATTATATCAGGTGAAAGTACATGTATTGTTTAACATTTATGGTCATATTTGGTTGCCTAACAACAAACCACAAAGCCAAGGGCAGAGTGGCCAATGGCCTCTCCAATAATTTTCAAGGGGGCCTGCCCCCCCCCCCCCCAATATTTTCCTATGCTTATAACTACATTTCTATAAAGATCTTATTATCTTTATAGAAAATTAGGATTTAGATTATATTGTCTGAGAAACCTAGCAGCCACCAATAAGCTAGTTCAGATGTATCACTTTCTTATTTAGCTACACTTACAAAGCTTGGTTTAATTTTACCCATGGCCAAAAAAAAGTATTAGTGCTATGATCTTCTCTATTAATTTTATTTATTGGGTTCTGACCAGAAAGCAAAGCTTCAAACTTAGTTTACCACTTTCAAATTAATAATGTTTACAGCTATTTTATGTGATGTAGCACAGGAAAGGATGAGATATGTACAAGGGCAAACATTATTTTGAGATAATTCAAGTTTCAAGTGTGCCATGTAGTCAATGAAAGTCATCCAATTATAATAGAACTTGCATCTAAAACAGATGTACTTCAAAAGCACAGTTAAAAAAACAAAAACAAAAACAAGAACGAAGTGTCAAAAATCTCAAGAGGATCCTCACTCTTCTTATGCCAGTCACATTATTTATATTATATTTATAATACTTATTACTGTAGTAGTCAGAGTGTGATATGGTGAAATATTTCATGAGGCTAATTCATTTTCACAGTCAGAGGTGAGTGAAAATAAAGCCTGAGAGTGAAATATCTTGCCACATCACTCTGATGAGTGAAATAAATGGTTTATTCAACCCTAAATATCTTCACTACTGTAGTAGTTTTTACTGGAACCTTAACTCACACAAGTTGGCTGTATGGGTTCCCCAAACCCCCAGCTGTTATTTTAGCAGCTGCTCTAACACATTTGGTAGGCTACACCAGAGGAAGGTAGCTATAAACACCAGGAAAGGGTGAGCTTGGCCACTTGCTATAACTACTTATGCTTGTGCAATACAGCCTGAATAGGGTGGAGTATATATATATAATATATGGAAATACTTCAAAGGTATTGTGGAAAACCACTCCACATGAACATAATTATTTTGCTAAGTTATGTTTTATATCATTATCATTATTATTGTATTTTAGTTTGCACACCGTGAATCGGGCAATTCTGCTGCAGGGTACGATGTTCGTCGAACAACTTCGTCCTCGCTCCATCACCTGTATTTATTTGATTGGACATTTGAATAACTACGTCATACTCACACATTCTATTTAAGCATTGTATCATTATTCTCAGTTTAGTTCTGTCTTAGTAACCAATATTAAATAACTTAAAAGTTAGACTGTCGTTAGCTAACTTGATTGACGGAACTCGAGTGGAAAAGAAGTAACTCCTGAACAATTACAATAAGATAGCTATAATGTGATGGGTTTCAAGGAATCCTGCTGCTCTCTGAGTGTGTCATACCTTAGACAATTATATAATTTAAAAATACTGTCTATTTATGATAACACATTAGAAAGAAAATGACTGAGAGCTGATAAGCATAAAAAATATTTTTAATGTAAATATGTATGACAAATTACTATTTTTTGTAATTTATAATACAAATTATGCCAACAACTTTGGAGTAAATCATTCCAAGAAAGTCTGGTATAAATATCAATATAGAAAATTGACAACACTGAAGAAGTAATCCACTCCAGTCAATAGCATATAAAAGTTGGCCAGTAGTAGCAAATAAAAGGCAAAATAGCTAGTCATTAGCTTAAAATTGTGTTTGAATGGATCCACTAATACAGTTACAATTGCACCTAATGTAAATACTTGAGTTATGTAAGGCAGCATAGCAATGTTAAAGTTGAATGAGATCATCGCCCTAAAGAATACAAAGCGAAGAATAAATGGAACTGTAGAAAACCATCGACAGTCTCTTGTACCTGGCTCAGTGCCATCTTTGTAACGACCTTGCACAGAGTCCACTACTAAACGAATAAAAATTTGCCATCGATGTGGGAGCATGTTAAGACCCTTTTGAAAGAATGTATAAGAATATAGAAACAGTGTAGCTACTGGACCTACAATAAAAACTAAGCATATAAAAAGTGAAGGAATTGTGTAAGGTAAATGTCTATAGCTAAAATAGGAAAAATTGGGATCCATGAATAAAGCAATATGCTTTCTGTTTTTTCCTCTATGTATGGTCACAGGAGCAATAATGTCCAAGCAAGCATTGAAAATTTTAACATACGAGAGGAGTATGAATGTAACAAAAGCAGCTATAGTGGAAGATTTTATATCGTTTGAGTTACTGCCACCACACTTCTTGGCCAAGTAAATGGGTAACTTACACATAAAATGAACTGCTTTAAAACCATGATGATGTAGCAGAATTAACAACCATGTAAATAAAATAAGGAAGAAAGGATATAAAGCTATCAAAAAATCTAAAAAAAATACAGTTAAAGGAGATATACGAAAGCATATATCCAGATCTAGTAAGCGAAAAAAGTCTAGGTTCCAGATGCCAAATATAATACCAATAGTTTGCAGTACAGTATATATTATTGGTTTCGTCCTTATAGGAAATGCTGTAACATATACTCTGAGTATTATAGGTGATGTAGTCATTTGACAAGCTAACACAAAGCCCTGTAGCCTCGAAGATGGAATGTTAATATTTTTACAAAATAAGACAATTAAATAAAACACTGTCAGTGGCACAAAAGCAACTAGGATATATTTCAGTATATTAATCTAACCTCCAGAACATGCAGTACAGGACGTGTCATAAGAATAAGCTCTCATATGCATCCCACGGATACACTTGCTGCACAATGTTCCAGTACGATTCAGTCTACCACACATATGGGCATTCAAGTCTGTCAAATGTTTTGGTAAGGTAGTGTAGGCCCCATTTAAACTAAAGTAGTTGCTGTTGTAACTCTTGCAGTTATAAATACAATTTCCTTCTTCTGTGTCATTTAATTTCTTGTTCCAAGTCATGCAATAACACTGAAGTAAACCTCCTTCTTTCATATCCTCACTGCACAAGACTACATAATTTCGATCATAGCATTCACAAGTGCTGTTGTTACTACAGTAAGACCACGAGGGACAGGATAATCTGTTGTCACAAGAACCATAGTTGGGTGGACAGCCGTTAAAGGTCCCATTTGAATTTTCCATATGTTGAAGTGTAGCAGTAATAATAAAAACTACAGCCACATACATTCTTGAGTCACTCAAACAGATCTATAATACTTCTAATTATCACTAATTCTTTAAATACAGTTTAAACTCATTGCAGGTTTAGTAAGTTGACATTGATAATGTTTAGTTTGCCAGCGTACTTGCAACTAGAAACCAATGTGTGTAAACACTAATTTAGCAAACTACACTTAGTTAAGTGTACACTCAGTTAAGTTTCTTTCACTTTTCAAAGTATAACTTCACATAATAATGGTTATATAATAAGTTGGGAATACTAAAATATATATTAGATACGTCCTGGTGAACAAGCAAAGCAAACTAAGAGAACTAAAAATTGTTAGGCATATATGTTCATATACATGAACATATAATATGCTATAGCTAATTATACATTTTTTTTTTTAATCTTGATCCCTATAAATTGCCCCTTGTACTACTTACAACACCTGGTTGTGGAGGAAAAGGTGGAGACAGTTCTCTTGACCATTCTAAATCAGTCAACCCCAGGATTAGGATTCCCAGGATTAGGATTCCCAGGATTAGGATTCCCAGGATTAGGATTCCCAGGATTAGGATTCCCAGGAGCTCAAGTACGAATAGTCATAGTTGGTTGTCACAATTTGTTGCTAGCTTCACTGCTAATCCTGTGAGGCTAGTTTAGTCTCTGAAGTACTTCTGGAAAGCATTACTCCTCCATCAGATGAAGTCCTTCATAATATAATGACAGATCTGCAACACTCAATTCTAAAACTGTGATCCAAGTTTAAGATTCCTATGCTGTTAACCCCAGATTTTCCCTGATGCACTTAGTCGTGAAAGTGGTTTGCCATCCTCAAATCCTCTTTTTCTCTACCAGGTATGCCAACAATGCCATTACTGGACATAACATTGTACGAGTCCAACCGAGATAGATGTCAGCCCATTCCCTGAATTGGTCCATCTTAGATGCCTTGATGATCCTCCTAGGTGTATCGACATTGGCGACTTCCATGTCTTGGATCAAAACTTCCCCGTTCTGGATGTGTAATCTCCCTGACCTCTAACAACTGAAGTAACAGTCAAATAGCTTCCCATAGAATGGTTTCATTCCAATCACTATCTTTTTCCCAGCTGACAAAATGTTATTGAGTTGGCATCCTTTTATTTAGGAATGGCCAGCAGCTGCATTTAGGGGGTGGGGGTGGGGGTGGGGGTGGGGCAAAGAAGGGTAGGGTATTAGAATCCCCTAGAAAAGCCTTTGGACCCCCTAAAACATTTTGATTCTACTACATGAAATGAGCATAGCTTTTCATATGTTCCTATGCACTGCAAGGGTCTCTTATGACTCTGTATTTTTACATTCATTACCCCTCCTAATTTCTAAAAAAATTTGCCCCACCAAGATTCAGTTTCTGTATGCAGCCCTGACTCGCTTGATTCTGTCCACCTAAATGCAACAGCACTTCCTTAGTAGTTCTTTCTATGTCAGAAGTAAGAATCTGAAACTAGTGAATGGGATCAGCCAATAGTATAGTAAAGCAGTCCTGAACAGATGAATGTCATAAGTAAAACAAGTAATTGCTAGCTTCAACCACTAAAGCAACTGTCACTTGCCGACATTTGATAGTTTGCAGATAAGGATAACTTTGAATATGCTAAATTTTATTTATCATGTACAACACAATAGCAGACATTATAAAGAGTGATATTACAATTAGCAACAACAACGATGGCTGCTCAGTTATAATTACTAACCTTGTTCGTTCACACACACATGTGCCCATACATGCATATGCAATTACACTGTCAGTGCATCATGAGGTCCCTCTGTTTGGGTGTAGCACCTACAGATTATCATATCTTGGCTCAGATTGAGACTCCCATGCCATATTTAAAGAGAATTCCAGTCTATTGGCTACTTGTAGAGGACTTGGAGCTGTCAGAGCTACCTTGCAAGAGTTTCTTAAATAACAGATGTAACATCATCACAATTCTTACAGATGGTAGGCACAAACTATTCTTTGTGTATAATGACTGCAACCCAATGTGATAAACATTTGCTGACATGGCAGCTGTTGAAACCCAGACAAGTACTGCATTAACAACCAACAATGGACAATCCAACCTCATCAAAACAGCTAAACCAAATAGCTAAGTTTTGTTGTCCAGCATAAATAGGAATACAAGTAACACATGAAATTTAATGCGAATTTTCTGAATAACCAACTAATCATTATTATAGCTACAATAAAAACCAATCGTATATACAGTTTTAGTTATTATGAGTTTGCCTAGTATAAGTAGGATATATGCAACTAAATGAGTCGGCAGTTAAGGAACTAGGGTTGAACTCATGGCTTGATCACATCAAATGAACCGTTCAGTATCTCTATCAAGTGGCATAATTCATGCAGACAAAACCCAACTACAGCATGTGCAGAAAATATAGAGAATAAAATTAACAAGTTGAAAGTGTTTCTAAGAAATTTACCTGTCAAAGCTTGGGAGGGACAAGTTGTTTTTCTTGAAAAATGCTTCTTCTGTGCCAGACAAGCACAAGCGGATGGAAAGTCTTTCAGCAAATCATATCAATATTTAGAAGTGATGTAAACGTCCAACAATATGCTTTAAAAATGGAGGACAAGCTTTTTCTAGCCAAATTGAGTGCAGAAGATCTTATTGCACAAGATTCCAAATCATTCACAGTGCATAGTTTCACATCATAACATAGAGGAACAGAAAAAAAGAACATAAAAAAATCTGATTGAAGATGCTACAAATCATGGCATTGAACCAGCTGAATTAAAATCCTATATATTAAATCTTCGCCTAGTCTCGCCTGTCTTCAAACTCACTGACCTGCCAAACCTGTACAGCACTACACTAAAATAGAAGGGAGCATCCACTCTATCTAGCTCAAAATAATATTGGAAACTCTCCAGACATAGAACCTCATAAACTAGGGCTAGTTATCAGTGCTGATGTTTAATCTGCTTTGGAAACGCACATGAGCATGACTCAGACAATACTAATGATACTGCTCATCTAACTAATTCTGTACCAGTGTCTCTTTTGGAGCTAGTTGGTGCACAGTTAAGGGTGCTGGCACATAGCAACCGCCGACCATGAGTTGTAGTTCGTGGCTAGCCTAAAAAAACACTCGCACTGAATTCCCGCCTTCAACTTCCTTGGGTATAGTTAGCGATCTTACTCGATCTATTCTTACGCAATCCCCTTGTGGTCTGTTATATATCTGGATCCTGGGTTTTATTTCAGGGCTGGTTTTATTCTGGCAGATCAAGTTGTGGCCAATGGCTAGTAGAAGAGTCAGAGGAACAAAGAGGAAACAGTAACTTCTTGCTGCTAGGCACAAGAAAAGATGTAACCCCAGTAGAAGTAGATTGTTGCAACACACAAAAAAATAGTTCTAGCTACCTTAGCTACTTGTACACCAACTAACAATACACTCTGTCATCTGACAAAATTACTGGCAAAATCCTAAATAATCAATTGCACATCTGAGGAATTATTGACTCCTGTTAGTACATAACGTAACTACATTCTACATTTTTTACACAAAAAAAATGCGAAATTGAGATAAAAAAGTTTGTGTCAGGTTTATTATTGGTATCTCAGATGTAATATCACAGGTCCTGAATTGGAAGTGGGCGTAGGTTCATCTGTGCCAATGAATGCTGGTTCATCTGTGCCAGTAAGCACAGGTCCGTCCGTGTCAGTAAACACAGGTCGTCTGTGCTAGCAAGCACAGGTTCATATGCGCAATTCAGCATAGGTCTGTCTGTCCCAGTAAGCAGCACAAGTTGATCTGCACCAGTCAGTGCAGGTTCCCCTGAAAGATCAGGCATACACACATATGAAGCAAGCACTTTCCCCGTTGTTGGTGGTACACTTGTGGACTCGGTCTAAATCCTGCAGGTGCTGGAGGTGCATTGGAACTTGTACCTACAATTGCATTCAATAATAGCAGAGGTAAATATATTTGTGGCACAAAAAGTAACAGGATGTCTAGACAAACTTCACATTCAGTCGCCTAGCATGCAAATGAAGAAGTAGTTAGCTCAGAAGACCCTGTATACCAATGCAGCACTACTCACCTGATCCCTTGGAAAGCCCAGCATCACACCAACACAAGCCAAGAAGGTAGTCACTCAAGGCTTCGATTTCCACACTCTATTCTTCTCCGTAGAACCAGTGATACCAAGAATGCCTTCGTTGCCTCCCTGAAGCAGAAGGGAGTCAGGAGCAAGCCGCTTGGAGAGAAGTTGTACAGGGCGCTCTGCTCAACTTAGAAGTCTCAGCCCGGCGCCTTCTCTCCATTTCGTTGTCTGTGTTAATTTTTTTTTCAAACTGGCTCTTTACAGAGCCACTGCATTCCAAAATATTTCACCCTAAACAATAATCCGCGCGTATTCCTTACCTGCCCGAGGAGGGCGGGGCTGAAATTGACAAAATTGTGTGAGGAATGATTGGCTTGTTCTGCATGCTATTTCTGGCCATAAGTACGGAATGCGGGTTCATAACCATTCTATTTTTGGAATACAGGTACAGAAGATAAAAATAAAAAAATTACAGAGGGAAATTTCGTAATAACGGCAAAAAACGGATATATTTAAGGAAATGGTCGCCACAAAAATAATAACAATGAATAATTTGAAAACTAAATTGTAAATCGAAAAAAGCTTCTGTAATTGTGTCGGCAGTGAGTTCCAGAGTCCGTAGAGGGTGAGACCCCCAACTGTGGAGTTGAATTGTCGGGGATATTTTGACATTTATGTTGGAGAATGTGATGGCTTATATCCGCCATAGTAGTTGCTTTGGACTTCTAATTTCTGGTAAGCCAGCTCCTTAGATAGTTTACTGTGAGGTCCACTGTATAGGATAGCCTGCAAAACATAAGAAATATATAAAAGTAGGCCATAGCAACATAATTGATTTAGTTAATGGATTTGCGTGGGTGCATGCGTAGGCGGTGTGCGGGCACCCTTTAACACTTATCAGAAGCCCACACACCCCCCTTCAACCTGTCCTCATGATTGTACAGCTACTGATGCACAATGGTTGGGTAAGATGTCAGGAAAGTCAGACTACTGAAACACAACATAATGAAATACAAGTGTGAACTTGCAGATGATTACTATGAGTTCCATCTCTCAATGGTCTAGAGAGGCTGGGAATATACTGGACCATTTTTTTTAAACCAAGAGTCACTCAAGCCTGTAGGGAACCCATATGTTATGGATACAAAAAGGGCTGTAGCAGATTTGCATGTTTACGAAGGCTTCGCATTGTACTGAGCTTTGTTTTTGTTGTGGATTTATACGGATGAACTATTGTAATAATGCTGTAACAGCATGCTGTTAATATATTTTGAGGTCAAATTAATCAATAATGCTAATCCTACAATAAACTTGATCTAGAATAACCACAGCTATGAAAAAAAATGGCAGCCATTTTGAAAACAAGGTGAAGTTTTTATTACAGGGTGAATCTGCAATGTTTATATAGCCCAAAACCTTAATCAGGGTGTATTCTAACACAGTATCAATTTTCATGCTTTAATCATCGAAGGCACAATTCTTTCACATATAAGCTGGACTATTATTCCCTCTTAATAGTTTAATTTTTGAGTAACAAAAGTATATACAGAGATGATAAAGGTGATTTACTGCCAAAGGAAAAAAACAACCTGGTTCACTGGGCATGTCAGGATTATATGTCCTGACAACCACTGGTGAAACATAGTAATAATATCCAATGGGGACAGTCCACACACGAAATCCACATGGTCAAAAAGAAAGTTCTAGAATAAAGTGTTTGTGTGAGTGATTAACTAAGGAGGTGATAGTGTTGTGTATGAGTTATGGTTCAACATGGAAAAATACAACAAGTAAAACAAGAAATTGCTAGCTTCAACCACTAAAACAATTGTCACTTGCCAACACAATTATATCATGACGATAATTGTGAGGCTAACTTTGATAGTTTGCAGATAAAGGATAACTTTGAATATGCTAAATTTTATATATCATGTACAACACAATAGCAGACATTATATAAATGAGTGATATTACAATCAACAACAACAATGATGGCCGCTCAGCTATAAATACTAACCTTGTTCGTTCACCTTTTCTCTTTCAATTTGACCTACCTCAAAACATGTTGGAAATAAATACACAACAGACAAAGAATTATTTTAGAAGCAATGTTGTCTGAAACAACATTTAAAGTGAAACACACTATCTTAAGAACACACAACGAAAGAAAAAATACATATCAAGTGACCAAGTCACCTGTTACATGCACTTAAACTATTAACCAATAACTCCAAGCAGGATTGGGCCCTCCTTCCACTAACCCAACCAAGTAGAAGCCAATCCTGGAGTCTATGACAGCATTTTGAATGATCATGTTCATAAAGACGGCAGTGAAGTTACTCTTACAGAATAATAAGTTTGCATCGGAGTATATAAGTATAATTTTGGCTCTAAAATATTTAATACTCTGCTTTTCAAAACCACGTGCTATGGCAATGCCTTAAATTCTGCTTGATTATACATGGTCTTTGACACTACTCACTCAGCCTCATCATTCCAAGAATACCATAAACTTAGCATTTACACAAAAGTTTCTCGGGCTGCTGCAGAGCTTCTCCAATCACCTCCTGAAATATTAACACACACATATGCCCATACATGCACATGCAATTACACTGTCAGTGCATCATGAGGTCCCTCTGTTTGGGTGTAGCACCTACAGATTATCATATCTTGGCTGAGATTGAGACTCCCATGCCATATTTAAAGAGAATTCCAGTCTATTGGCTACTTGTAGAGGTCTTGGAGCTGTCAGAGCTACCTTGCAAGAGTTTCTTACATAACAGATGCAACATCATCACAATTCTTACAGATAGTAGGCACAAACTATTCTTTGTGTATAATGACTGCAACCCAATGTGATAAACATTTGCTGACATGGCAGCTGTTGAAACCCAGACAAGTACTGCATTAACAACCAACAATGGACCATCCAACCTCATCAAAACAGCTAAACCAAATAGCTAAATTTTTAGCATCAAATTTTTTTTTTGACACAAGAAAAAAAGTTGCCCAGCTTAAATGAATACAAGTAACACATGAAACTTAATGTCAATATTCTGAATAACCAACTAATCATAATATTATAGCTACAATAAAAACCAATCGTATATACAGTTTTAGTTATTATGAGTTTGCCTAGTATAAGTAGGATATATACAGCTAAATGAGTCGGCAGTTAAGGAACTAGGGTTGAACTCATGGCTTGATCACATCAAATGAACCGTTCAGTATCTCTATAGCTAAAAATTGACAGTGCGAAATTAGGTTAAGAGAGAGTAGATGGAATCCTTCTCTTTCTATCATACACTAGTGTACATTGTCACAATACAAACAGTAATATGTTATATGCTATGAATTCACAAGCTATTTATAAAAATACAGCTGCATTAAAAAAATAATTTAAGTTTCTACGAATTTAATGTTAATATATAATACAACAAATTATAATTATCATTTTTCTGCGAATCCAGGCAATGCCAAGACAACAGGGTATAAGAATCCTGAAAACACCGCTATGATTATCAATACCATGAAATTGAACTCAACAGGAACAGTGATGGATATGTAAGTGTAATCCATTCCAATCCATAGCATATATGTTAGCCAGTAGAAGCAAATAAAAGGCAAAATAGCTAGTCATTTGCTTGAAATTGTGTTTGAATGGATCAGCTATTATAGTTATAATTGCTCCCAAAGTAAATACTTGAGTTATGTAAGGCAGCATAGCAGTGTTAAAGGTAAAGGAGATCATTATAAAGAATACAAAGCGAAGAATAAATGGTATGGTTGAAAACCATCGACAGTCTCTTGTACCTGGCTCAGTGCCATCTTTGTAACGACCTTGCAAAGAGTCCACTATTAATCGAATAAAAATTTGCCATCGATGTGGAAGCATGTTAAGACCCTTTTGAAAGAATGTATACGAATATAGAAACAGTGTGGCTACTGGACCTACAATAAACACTAAGCCTATCAAAAGTGAAGGAATTGCGTAAAATAAGTGGCTGTAGCCAAAATAGGAAAGAGAGGCATCCATAAATAAAGCAATACGGTTTTTGTTCTTCACCCTGTGTATTGTCACAGGAACCAGGACATCCAAGCAGACGTTAAAAAGTTTAACATATGAGAGGAGCATGAATGTGACAAAAGCTTCCATTGTGGAAGTTTTGATATCCATTGAGTTATTATGGTTACCACACTTGTTGGCCAAATAAACGGGTACTTTACACATGAGATGAACTGCTTTAAAATTATGATGATGCAGCAAAATTATCAACCATGTAACTGAAATAAGGAAGAAAGGGTATAAAGCAACGAGGAGATCTAAAGAGAGCACAGTTAAAGGAGCTATTCGAAAGCATATATCAAGATCTATTAAGCGAAAAAAGTCTAGATTACAGATGCCAACAATAGTACCCAAAACTTGCAATACAGTATATGTCATTGGCTTCTTGCTTATTGTATATGCAGTAGCATATACTCGGAGTATCATAGGTGATGTAGCCATTTGACAAACTATTACAAAACCCTGAAGCCTTGAAGATGGAATGTTAATTCTACAAAGTAAGATAATCAAATAGAACACTGTAAGTGGCACAAAAGCAACCAAAATATATTTCAGTATATTAATCCAACCTCCAGAACATGTAATGCAAGACATATCATAAGAATAAGCTCTCATATACATCCCATCAACACATTGACTGCACAATGTTCCATTACGATTCAGTTTACCACACATTTGTGTATTCAAGTCTGTCACGTTTCTTGTTAATGTAGTGTAGGCACCATTTAAACTGAAGTAGTTGTTGCTGTAACTCTTGCTGTTATAAAGACAATTTCCTTCTTCTGTGTCATTTGTATTTTCGTTCCAAGTCATACAATAACACTGAAGTATGCCTCCTTTTTTCATATCCTCACTACACAAGACTACATAATTTCGATCATAGCATTCACAAGTGCTGTTGTTACTACAGTAAGACCATGAGGGACAGGATAATCTATTGTCACAAGAATCATAGCTAGGTGAATGGCCATTAAAGCTAACATTTGAATTTTCCACATATTGAAGTGTAGCAGTGATAATAAAGACTACAGCCGCATACATTGTTGAGTCACTCAAACAGATCTATAGTACTTCTAATTATCACTAATTCTTTAAATACAGTTTAAACTCATTGTAGGTTTAGTAAGTTGACATTGATAATGTTTAGTTTGCCAGAGTACTTGCATCAGAAACAAATTGTGTGTAAACACTAATTTAGCAAATTACACTTAGCAATATTTTTTTAGCTTCTTTCACTTTTAAAAGCAACTTGGCATAATAATGGTGATATAATAAGTTGGGAATACTTAAAACATATATGAGATATGTATTGGTGTACAAGAAAATCAAACTAAGAGTACCAATAAATGTTAGACTTATGTTCATATTCATATATGGCTAATTATCCATATTTTTTAAATTTCATCCCCATAAATTGCCCCTTATGAACTACTTAAAACAAAGTGGAGGCAGTTATCCTGACCATTTTAAACCAGTCAACCCCATGATTAGGTTTCCTAGGATTATAGGTTTCCCAGGTTCTGAATTTCATTTGGAGTCCAGTACATAGATAGCTCAAGTAATAATCATAGTTAATTTCACGCTTCGTTGCTAGTTTCACTGATAATCTTGCGAGGTTAGTTCAGTCTATTCTGAAGTTCTTCTGGAAGGCATTACTCTTCCATCTGCCGAAGTCCTAATGACAGATCTGCAACACTCAATTCTAAAAACTATGATTTAAGTTTAAGATTTTCATGCTGCTAATCCTATCTTTCCCCCCTAGGTATTTTTTTTACGTGCTGCACTAGCCGTGACCTGGTAAGTGGTTTGCCAACCTCAAATCCTCTTTTTCTCTACCTGGTATCCCAACAATGCCATTACTGGGCATAACATTGTACCAGTCCAACCCAGATAGATGTCAGACCATTCCCTGAATTGGTCAATATTAGATGCCTTGATGATCCTCCTGGATGTATCAGCATTGGCGACTTATACATCTTGGATCAAAATTTCCCTATTCTGGAGCTGTAATCTTCCCTGCTTTCAAACAACTGAAGTAACAGAGGCAAAAAGCTACCCATACAATGGTTCCATTCCAATCACTGTCTTTTCCCAGCTGCCCCATAGTTTCAAGAGCATGCTGAGTGCCTGACCTGATCCTTGCCATCTTGCTCCTCTCTAAGCCTTCTGGTGCTCCTCAGAACCTGCACCAGCCTTGGCATGCTGACCCAGTGGTGGTCAAGTTCACCCAGCTCAATTTGGGCATGCTTTACACGTGCAAGATTACATGTTACTGAGCTTGCATCCCTTTTATAGCTAGCACTGCAACAAACTGTGCTCCCAATATTATTAATGGATGCGCTCCTTTTACCATACAACACTTCCTGTACGTAATTGAGTTCTGGTCTGGCTCGGTTCTTGCCACCAGCTTCAGGACCTCCTCTGGAATCTTTACTGGTGTCCTTCCTGTAAAACCTGCAGCAACCAACTGAGCTCTGTCCCTAGAGAGACTACATGAAAACCTTCCCTTGCCTCCAATAATGCCAAGCTCCTTCTGAGATGCATGTTTTCTGGCTTCCTGCAGGTTAAGTTCAACACTGACTGACTGTCACACCATACCCTTACTATATTGCCTGCCAACTATGACCCTGTATTGCTAATGCAACAACAATTGGCACATAGTAGCTAGACCTGGGCAAGATCGAGGAGGTCAATAGGCAACATAGAAGGGTAAGGCTTAGGTTTAGATGCAAGTGGAATGGAGTAGCCATAATCATAGCTGTAAACAGTATAGCCCCAGAGTATAATGTGATTTTTGATTTATAGTGTTTCAGAGGCTCTTTTTCCTACTAGAATGGGTGACGCTGGGATCCATTCAGGGATATGGTATCATGGTCAAGGAGTTGCTCTCTGTAGGCACTCATTCCCGGGTTTTCACGGGTTCCCATTACTCAAACAGAGTGAAGCAGTTACCCCACATTGAACCATCTCTTTCATTCCTATTTTTGTAGTGTGCTTAAAGCACCAGACTCCGATCGCCTGAGTCCTGGTTTGCCGGCTCCACAGCTGGAACACCCACAGAAAGTCTGAAAACACACAAAATCACCAGCTTGTATTCTGAGAAAGGGCATCAAGCCTTTCAACATGTGCACTATATCTGACTTCCTAGGTTTCTATATCCTCCAAACTAGCAGGAAGTTCCACCTTGCTCGTCCTTCCCACTCCTTTCTGATCATTCTCCTGTGACTCTTTGGATCTTATGCCTAACTGCAGGATTTCTTCTGGCAATAGAAAACCCTACATCACTGCAGCTGTTTTCACACTACCAAGACTTAGCTAACCTAACATTTTTTATGCCTACTATACTATCATTAGATGTATTCTCTTTCTTTCACAGGCTTTTTTATACAACAAAATTTAAAATATTTTGTCACCATGGTAATCGAACCCAGGACTGCTTTCTTAATACACAAGGGCTTTGCCACTGAGCTACGAAAATCAGCCAGCATACAAACACTTCAATCCTGTATATATACTGTTAAGGATACTGCTATGCTACAGTCTCACTCTCAACAGACCAACATACAAACATTTCAATCCTGTATTAATACTGTTAAGGGTACAGCTATGCTACAGTCTCACTCTCAACAGACCAACGGAAATTTTCTTTTGTTCTAAGATGCTTTTCATCTGTGGATATTTTTACCCTACTAATTTATAACTTCACAATTCCTATTTCAGCCTTTTTTTTAAATCATCATTAAATGTATTCTCTCTCTTTTACAGGCTTATTAAACAATAAAGAATTTGATTAATATTTTTTATTTTGAAGTGATAAATTAGCAGAATAAACAATTCTTGTTTGGCTAGGCCACTCCTGCCTGGTATGCCAGGCTACAAACTTTCTTTCTTCCTGTTAGATCACAGAGACCCAACTCTCAACCCTATTATTTGATGGTGATTGAGCGAAACATTATTGAGGGTTATCAATTAAATATATCAGCTGCCCTTACACAACTTTTTAAGATTCCTCCCTGTATTTTATTTCAGTAAGCAAGTCTTGTTTATCTTTAGAAATGCCTTTTTTTCAAGTCTAATTATTGTGGCAAGTAGTTACTATGGCATTGAAAACCTTGTACCTAATGTAATTATAAAGCTCGATCATTAACTCTCAGCGTATGCGCGATAGGGTTATAGTAATCTTATAGTAGTCGTACTGTCTGTCTGTCTGTCTGTCTGTCTGTCTGTCTGTCATGCCCTGATTTTGAAGAATACTGACAATTAACAGTTAATTTAGGTATGAACCTACTCAGGACTTAAGACCTTTTATTGTGCTACTTTTTTTAATTTTGGTCCAATCGTTGAGAAAACGCGAAGCTTTCAGCAGCTCCGCGGTACCAGCTTTCATGGGCATCGCCCCTAGCGTGACGCCATAATCACGTGAGCAAATCATTTCTTTTTATGCTCAGGGAAGTTAACGGAGTTGAAAGAAGTGAAGTTTCCCGTTGAAATACATATCGGTGAGTATTTCTGGCTAGTTTAGCTTCTTCTCTTATGAACACAGGGTTTCCATGTAACATTTTGCATTGGTCGAGCTAGTTTGATGCCTCATTAAAAAAGCTAACAGATTGCTTGTTCTTTTGGAAGGAGATCATATTATTGTAATAGCTAGGTAGTGTTTAATAGTGTTGAGGGTTTGCTTCATTTTTTAAAAGTAGTTTGAGTGTTTTTTTGTCAGGAACTGTACTGATTATTAATTGTATAGTCAGAATGGCTTATTCTTGAAAATAGATGCTGCTGAAGCTACAACTATAGAAAATTGAAGCAAGATAGTAATTCCATAAATGTTAACTGTTCAATCGCTACTTAATGTCATTCTAAACTAGGTGAATAGGAGCTAGAACATTAACTTCAAGCAAACTAAATAATTGTAGCCTTTTTGTATTTTGCATACAGATTTGTAATGGCAATAATCAGCTTTCGTCACTTCAAACCACAGGGTAGCTAAAATATTAAAATTTTACCTTAAATCTGACAAAAGCTGATTATTGCCATTACAAATCTGTAAAAAAGGTCTTGTTATATTCTTTGATTTGCAAAGAATGAAGATAACAGTTCACTAATTATCGATAACTAGCAAGTACCTGCCATACCATGGCACTTAACTTGTTTCATCAATAATTGTATTCCTCCAGGAAAAAACGAAGTTGCTTGTACCTGCTGTACCATGGCACTTGTATTCACTTCATCTATTTCCATTTATGTTGTACCTGATTTGGTTGCAAATGAATTTGCCTGCTAGTTAGATGCATTCTTGGTATGGAATCTATATACCTTATTTAGTGGACTGGGTCACATTCGACCAATGGTGAGCAAAATAATTATTATCTGCAAAGAATTAAAGCACTTTGAGTGCACTGATTGAATAGTCCATTTTGTTAATTGTAAAATGAATACCTTGGGATAACAAAATATTATAGAGGCATTGACAGAAGGTAGTCTCGCTAGCCAGACCCTTTACCTAACAGCTACGCGGGGAAAGGGTCTGGTGTCCATCGTGCACCAATCTCATTTTACAGAAGTTCGTGAAAGGTTTGCGGTAATGATCAAGAATGTTATCAAAGCTGCCTCTAAACGTGCGCGTAAGTCATTCCTTATGCTATTCTTGTGGAAAGATGTTTCTACCCGAGGTAGTAGTATGTAGCAGAGACACTTAACAAAACCAATAGGCAGCGAAGCAAAGACATCTTTATCAGCTACAAACTTTGTTCAAGCATTGTTCTTGCTCTCTTTAGCCTGAGAGAGTCGGCAGCTCGAGAAATAGCAATTTCAAGGTCAAAATGTTTCGAAGTAAGTCACAGCCATGATTCTCCCAGGTGCAGCAGCTATAGGATATACAATTCTGGATCGAATGCTACGCCTAAGTCTAACACTCAAAATTCACATGCGAAAGTTGTGCAACCCCCTGCACGTAGACAGTAAGCTCCTCCAGATTCTGGAGGAGGAAACGGGATGGGTGCATGATGGACACCAGACCCTTTACCCACGTAGCGGTTAGGTAAAAGGTCTGGCTAGCAAGACCAGGCAGGAGGCACATGTAGCAGTCTACTTATTTAAATTGTGCTTATTCTTTTTTATTCTTTAAGAGTCAAAAATATATATCAGACGCTACCTCACAATTATATTTAATCCTCATTGTGTATGTGCGAGAGGGTTATAGTAGTCTGTCATTCTTTATCTTGGTCTGTCCACATCAAATAAATATGCAGTAAAGCTTATCGGTCTCTGTATTTAATTAGGCGAACAATTCCTTGCACATCACCCATGAACATTAAGTCCCTCTATCTGTCACTTGTAAGATCTCAGCTGACCTACTGTTTCCAGCTATGGTTTCCCAACAAAATACAAGACATTATTTTATTGGAAGGAGTTCAATGGCGTGCAACTAAATACATTTTTAATAATTATAATATTTCTTACAAATTAAGACTTATTCATCTCCATATTTTACCACTAACGTACTACTTATAATTACTAGACCTATTATTTTTTGTTAAATGTCTTAAGCATCCATCTGATTCATTTAATGTATTTAATCACATCGCTTTTCATTCTGGGTCCACGAGATAATCATCTAAATCGTAAATTAGAAATTAAGTTCCAATGCACCTCCACTACACGACATCGATATTTTCAATATTTTAATCGCATATCTCTACTATGAAATACATTCTCACCTAGTGATCTTTCATTGTCCTTCACTTCTCTCAAGCAAAAATTTTTGGGATCTATTTATTGCACACTTTGATTCAGACAATTTCTGCACACTTTGTTGTTTCTGTCCTTGCTCTAGATGTCACAGTCACTTTATTAATGTATCACTCCCCTCTCACGCTTAGCTGTTTTATTATCATTTATATCCTTTTTTCCCTTTCTTTTCTCTTCTTTTAGCTAACTAGGCTGCTCTCTTGTATATAGAGTTTATCCTTCATCCACCCATCATATCACATTAAATCTAAATCTCTTTTAATTCTCTTTGTTATAATAGTGGTTGTAAAGTTATAATAATAATAATAATAATAATAATAATAATAATAATAATAATAATAATAATAATAATAAAGCTAGAGAATGCCATGAAGTCCTTAGAAAGTCATAAAAACCATATTGCTGAGTATCATGCTTGTAAAACATCTTTAGAAAGTATGGATCAGTCCCAGGTGTGTAAGTGTTGGTTGTAGATCTTTATGCCCCATAAAAAGCCCTTGAAATGCCTGAAGAATCCCTTAGATGAAAGCAAGCCAATTTAAAATGCCCCAGCAGAACTGGTTAAAATTTGTATTCATGAATAGAACAAAACTAAAACAGCTGAAAATTTAAGTACTTGGTTATTCAACAACAGTGATTTCTTCTGCAAATTTTTGCACTTGTTAACTAATGCTTAGGGTTTGCACTGGTAGTGCTCCAGTTTTTATGGCAGTTACAATTCAGTTTGCAATACATAAGCTATAGCATACAAATTTTGTCATTAACCTTCAGCATGCATGCATATGAGGGTTATAGTAGTCTCTTTGTCATTTATTAGTTCACTCTGTCAACAGTGACCTCAAATATGGTGGATTATAATTCCTTGAGAAAAGGTCCTTTTAATGTGCCTTTTTTTTACAATTTAGGCTTACTTTTCAGAAAACGAGACAAATGGCAGGCATTACGATAAGTGCTATATGGCCACACCCATTCACTTGTCGACTTGCCATTCAGAATTATGAGTGCTCATGTGAACATGCAAGTTTTACTACTCCCGGTTCTAGCTGATTATTTCAACTGATGTATTCATGTCGGAGGTTTCTGCTGCTGGAGGTGGGATTCTTTCATCAACTGTAAATATGCCTGCTATTAAATGAAGTGTGTCCTAAGTGTTGTGTAACATTCTTGGCAAAAAGTCCAAATGCTCCTGTGGTTATTACACATGCACTTTATTGGATGCTGAAAGCCGCATCAGTGATTTCCTCACTGTGTTAGACTAAAGTTGTCCACTCGAAACCATAGTTAGCATAATTGCTGGCTAGCTAGATAATTTAAAATTTAGATAGATTCTCTCTATTTCTTAGCCATGTTAAACTATACAGAATTTTAAAAATATTTGGCTGTCACTGATAACTGAACCTAGGTTAGTTTGCTTAACACACAAGAGCTCTGCCACAGAACTGACATTCTTTCATGGATAAAAAAAATTCCACGGATAAAAAGAATCTTTGAAAAAAATTCCAATGGTATGTGAGAATGTAACGTAGAAATAACCCTAACAGCATAAATACATAATTGGAGTGTTTGGTTGCTGGCTGGTTATCGTAGGTCAGTGGCAGTTTTTAATCAGTTTAAAAGAGCCTGTGAAAGAGAGAGAATAGATCCAAATAATTAAAGAAAGCTGAGAAAGAAATTGTTAAGTGGAATATTATATTTACTAATAAGCAACACCATTATTGTTATTAGCTAAAATGTAGTTAACTTTTCTATTCAACAGTAGTCACTTTATTAACAAATTATTGAACAAACTAACTAGTGCCGAGAGTTTACACTCTTAGTTCTTTAGGTTAAACATGTTTGATGTGGTAGCAAACCCTTTACCATTAAATTATTGTGGGATATAATACAGTTTCATAGGCAATATTCTTCTTTGGCTTAATGTCAGCTGAAGGTGAATTGCACTGGTCATCATCTTTTATTTTAGTATTTTCCATCTTGATCTCGATTTCTTCATACATGGGAGCTTGAACAACTTCTTTTGCAGTAGCCTTTGCTTTTGCACCTTTAGAAAAGTAAAAAATCATATTAGTTAAATGCAACTTCAGTTATGTATGTAATATTTATTCTACGAGTTGGCTTACAATACGGGGAGATATTCATGAGCACATGCGAGTGTTTTCACAAGCTGAAGGCAATTGAAAATGCAAGTGTGAGAGTGAAATGAAACCCCCATATTGTACTGTAGTGTAATAATTTTTTAAATTATACATTGGACTTTCCAGAGCAACACCTTTTCCTGGCCTTCCCTACCTCTTCACTTCTAATGTTTGTCGACACCCTTCCAATTGTTTGTCTGTCAAAATATAATATTCTTTTCCTGAATCATATATGTGCCTATCCAAGCTTCTTGCTAGGGAAGATGAGCTACCAATTTTGTATTTCTCTTCTTTACAGCCGTAAACAGGTCTGTAGCCAGACCTGCTCAAGGGTGGTTACTTTGAATCAATTTTTTTAATTTATACAAAATCACACCCACTTAATAACCACATTTAATAGCCACATAAACACACACACAAAATAGACACTTATTACCAAGTTTGTAGTGAATATTTTGAAATTAAAAAAAATTCTCCTGTTCAAGTTTTAGTAATAAATATGAATAATTGCTGAACTACTAAATCTTTCCACAGTTTAAGTTGACATCATTTAAATAATTAGAATGATTTTTGGTGAAGTCTCATCTTTAGATTAAGGAGAATACAATTTTGCTGTTATGATTATGAATATTATTATTATTATTTATTTTATTATTAATAATAATAATATTATTATTATTATTATTATTATTATTATTATTTCAGCTGAAAAATAATAATAATAGCAAATATTCTCATTCTAACAGCCTATATTATGTAATTAAAACTTAACCTGAAATTGCAACTGCTTGCTGGAGTCCACTTGACCCCTGAAGAGCATTTTGGCAGTCTAAATGTCGGGTTAAATTTTAATTTTAGCTGATAGAATAGGAAAATTTGCTAATAGTTGCACTACTGAATTAACTACCATTAATTAAATTACTTACCATTCTTTCCATGGAACACTAAACTAAATACAACAATAATTAGTGAGCAAGAACAAATGCCCAGTACAGCTATTGCCACAGCCATAGAAGTAATTACAACATTTTGTTGTTGACCTGCATGATAAAAAAGGCAAAATAGCTACGTAAAAGAATAAAGTAGGAACGTATGAGAATCAAACTAAATATTTCTTTAGCATTATCACTATCTAACTTCGAAACAGTGGTATGTGTTGAGATATTAATTTCCTTGAGTGATAGGAATTTAAGCAGTCTCTGTGACTTAGTTAAAAGGAAAACATTAGTTTAATTGCACTATCTTATCTCAGTTTGTTGCCAAAGTTTAAAATGCAACTTTAGTACAGTAGTTTTACATTGTAAGCCAGTTGCATAGGAAAGGGGGGTGGGGGTTCGGGGGCTAGGGGTCACCCATATTTTTTTTTTGGGTAACAATCGAAAGGGGTCATTTGCCACATGAACACCTTTAAACACAAAAAACACATGCCCTTGGAGCCCCACCCTCCCTCCCCCCATGCTGAAACGTCTTTCTATACTGCTGTAAGCTATACTTAAAAGAAAACAATTTAACCTAAATTATAGGTAGAATCTATCAACCATTATTTCTATTAAGAAGGAAAATTAAAGTTCATGTCCCTTATATTTGTGCTCTTTTTTGTGATGAAAACACTTGTTAGGTGTAAGTATATACAATATATCTTATGCAGCCAAATATAATTTTAGGAGAAAAAAATGAAACCTAACAAAAACGACCAATCAGAAGTACCAAACTGTAAGTAGAAAGCAGTAGTAGATGGTGACAACCATAGAAAAAGAACACATAGCTATTGCAACTAAAATAGCTAAAAACAACAACAACAAAAAAGAAAAGAAAAATACACCAACATCTTCACCCGATGTTTTAGCCTTCTATCTATCCTACTGCTACATACTTTAATCTCTTTCTCTTCTCTTAGTACATGCACTCATTACTAGCAATTTATTCTCATTAGCTCTAACTGATAACTTGCCAATTGGAATATAGTCAGCAGTAGTGATGTTGTGACCTAGTGGAGTAACGACAACAACATAATAATAATAATAACAGTAATGATAGTAATAACAACAACAACATTGTAATCTATATAATGATATGATTGTGTGTCAGAACTACAATGATGATGATGTTTGTATTTATGAATAATTCATTAACTGATCAGAGTTTGTAAATAATAACAACAATATTGTTATTATTACTATAATTATTATTATTGAGTGATAGGAATTAAAGCAGAGTCTCTGTGACTTGTTAAAAGGGTAACATTAGTTAATTTACACTATCCTTATCTCGGTTTGGTGCCCAAGTGTAAAATGCAACTTTAGTATGGTAGTAGTAACATTGTAAGCTATACTTAAAACAAAACAATTTAACTGAATTATAAGTAGAATCTATCAACCATATTTCTGTTAAGAAAGAATATTAAAGTGCATGTCCCCTATACTTAGGCTCTTTTTGTGATCTAAACACTTGCTAGATATATGTAAATACAATATGTCTTAAGCAGCCAAATACATTTGTAAGAGAAAAACAAAACAAAACTTAAAGATCATCAACAATATATTGTACATTATATTATTTGTAAATTATTAAAAGGCACTTGTAATCCAACAATTACGACAGACCAGATGAAGTGTGTTTTTCACTTCATCAAATATATGTTTTATTACCAAATGGAAGTACTAAACTGTGAGTAGAAAGCAGTAATAGATGATGACAACCATAGAAAACAAAAACAAATAAAAAAACAAATAAAAAAAAACAAATAAAAAATAACTTTGTGAGCTATACTTAAAACAAAACAAGAACAGTTTAATTGAAAAACAAAACAAAACCTATATCCAAACAGAAGTACTAAATTGTGAGTAGAAAGCAGCTGTAGATGGTGACAACATAGAAAAAGAACAAAACAACAACAACTAAACCAGCTAAAAAAAAAAAAAAGGATACACTAACATCTTCACATGATGTTTTAACCTTCAATCTCTGTCCTACTGCTACATACTTTTACTCTTTTTCTTTTCTCTATAGTACATGCACTATGAAAATTGTACTCATTAACAACTTGCCAATTGGAATGCAGTCAGCAGTAGTGATGTTGTGACTTGATGGAGTAACGACTACAGAAACATAATAATGTGATAGTAATAATAACAATGAATAATTCATAAGCTGATCAGAGTAGGTAAAGCAACTTCACCATCATTACCTGTACTGAATAATCACATTTGACAAAAGGGAAAAAATGGCAGTAAAAAAGGCTTCTATCTGAGTGTCAAACCTGCGACCGTCAACTACGGACTGTACACAAACCATTTAAACCATCGGGACCTAACAATTAACCTAATATATCCTATAAAAACTGAACTCTGTGCCACTAAACAGAGTTATGAAAGAGTTTTCATCTACAATGGCTAACCAAAATGGATATAAGAAAGACAGAGAAGCAGAAAAATGCAAGGGTTAATAAAATAGAAGCAGGTGAGAAAAAGCTGACTGATGTAACTACTTCAATGAAAAAAAAGTGAAAGAAAATATACAGAAAGGACAGAGATACTGAGGAGCAGGAGAGGTAGACAGAGGAGGAGAAGGGAATCCATGAGTTGAAAAGAGGAATAAGAAAAACTGGGATGGCTAAGGAAGAAGGAGAGCAGTAGAGGGAAGCCAACAAAAACTAACTTATGCTACTGCACTCCTAATTTTTGAAAAGTTAGTATGTCAGGTGCCACAGCGTGCTCTATAAAAATATAAATAATGCTTTATTTATTGTAAAACTTGTAAAACCTACTATTAGTTGATACAACAGGTGATACTGGAAGAGTAGCTGGTCCTGCACTTTCATTAAAGTGTGTTGCCTTGATTGTCAATATCCAATCTCTTGCTTCAGGTGTTCCAGTGAAAGAAGCCACAGGCCCATATGTGTTAGAAATGTATCTCAGCAGCCTACTGGTACTATTACTGTCAGCTCCAAATCCATAAAGCCTCGGACCTCGCTCTACTTGAAGGGCCTCAGCTCCAGAGAACAAAACAGTACTGAAATGGTACGAGTACTGCAAAATATATAAATTACTTACATTATGCTCCTTTTTGCTACTTTGAACTTTTGAATTACTAATTCATAATCATTTGAATATTCTTGCGTGACTTGGAATATTTTACATTAGGTCCATTGATTTGTATCTTAGATAGTTTGTGAACTAAAGTGTACAGGAAGACATGCTGACAAGTATCTTTCTTTTTACTGCCATAATTCATTACAACCACAAAGAGTTGTTACACAACACCCACTAACACTGTAGGCACTTATGAAGATTGAATTAAAGAAGATTTGCATGTAGTAGTATAATTCTTTAGAAGGTTACACAATTTTTATTTCAAGAAAATTAAGTTAGTCAAAAGTCATGAAAAAGAAAAAGAAGTCAGTCAGTCAGTCTGTCAGTCACACAATAAATAGTGGATTTTGAGGTGGGCGGTCTCCTGAAGATTAAAACAAAGCATCAAAATGCTGCACTGAACAATTTAAGTTCTTTTAATGTTCCTGAATTTTTTTGTTTCGACTGTGTATTTCAGAAAGTTAATTATGTTTTTCCATACAATGCAAGTTATTTTTTTTATTGTCATGCTGTACTCACGTGAGCAATTAACTTACTGCCTGTGGTAGTTTTGATCAACATTTTTTTCCAAAAAGAGATTGGTATAAACCCAGTGCATATTTTAGGTGGTTTACAGGAGTCCTGGGGTTGGAGTTCCCCGTTGAATCTACCTGGTATGCGAGTGTCTTTTGCATGTTTGTCTTTTCTTATGAAGATGGGGCATTTACATCTACCGTTTCATTGCACGAGCTATATATATCAATTTTGAACAAGCTACATATAGATTTGTATGAGTTACATATTGACATATTGATACTACACCAAAATTTATTCTTTGAGTCTTTGTGATAGCTAGCTAGTTAATTGTATTAACACTAAGGGTTCACACCTTTGGTGCTTCATTATGTTAGCGATAGCTCAATGATGGCAAGAAGTTTTTCGAGGACATTATTTTTGATTCACTGAAATATCAAATACAATGCTAATGGTGGCCATTGTAAATATTTGAAACATTATTTGAGATAAAGTTTTATAACTATTAAAATTCATTATATGCAATAGCTGTAATATACTGTTTTCCTTTGATGTTGTCTCTATATATGATTTACAATGAAGTCAGAATATTGTGTTGCTAGCATTTTGCTTGATGTGTGTTGTGCATGTTTGTTATAATGCTAATGTGTGACCTACTTAGAACAGTAGTCCAATCATTTTATGGATAAAATCATCTAATCCACCTTACTGATAGTGTACAGTAAATACTCAAGAATAAAGAATAAACTAAGTGAGCCTTTTACATGATCAATTAAGTACAAAATGAGCACATGCAAACTACCTGCAACAGTATTGTGATTTGTGTTGTGGTTAGCACTTGATGGCTATTGGTATTTACATATGTCCCAACTGTACCGGTTTTAGTATCAATATCATACTTCTTGTCCTGAGTCCCACTGCACACCAGTCAATGTCCTGACTAGTACCTTTAAGTTTCTGTTACTCATCACATTCGTATGTGCAATTTAATGCCAAGAATTGCAAACCAACTATGAAATTAGCAAGAACGGCTAAATTGTGGTAATCTAACTAGCAGTATATAGGAAGACTTACAAATGATAGAATGGCTAAGACAAAACGCTAATAGTGCCTAGAAAAGTTGCCACTTAAATAAAAGAAAAAGATGGTTGAACTAAAGTAAATAAATGAATATATTTCTATTGAACTTTGAATTTATTATTTTCTTTTTTTTTAATGTCAAGCATGAGACTTACCAGTATAACTTTGCTCACAACCACTCCTTCAGGTATGTGTAGGAACCACTGGACTGGCTCATAGCTCACAAATGCTAGGATGAGCAGCTTATCAGACAAGGGTCCATTTACATTCAGAGATACGGTGGAATTGTAACCAAAGTAATTATCTGAAGCTTCGTGTACACTAATTACGTGAATGTTATAGTTGTTGTTGCTTTCATTTGACAAGCAACTGTAAGTGGAGTATCGACGGCTACTTCTGGAGTGCTCCCCTGCTGTGTTAGGACTGTTGGATACAATGCTGCAGCCATCAACATTAACTGAAACAATAGATATGGTATAGCATTCAGTTTGGACAATCAGTATTTGTTTTAATCTAAATTGTATCCAATTTTCGACTATGCACAAATTTTAGATTTCGAACAAGTACACAGGTGCTATAATATAAACACTACAGGAATTCTCACTCCTGGTACCCAATAAATACAAAATACAAGCATAGTAGACTCCAATTATATTATTATTTATTAGGATGCTTTATTGATGTAATTACATACTTATCAAGTTCTGACCCTTCACACAAACTAGATAGAAACTTTCTCACCTAAAGGGGTCTGGAAAAAAGCAAAGGAAAAAAATGAAAAATCTTGGTTGTTGCCAGGAATCGAACCCAGGGCCACTGGCTTCATTCAGCCACCAGTGCTCTAACCACTGAGCTATGACAACCCATGACTTCTGAGACTTTCACAGGTTTCCTTTATACTGTTGAGTAGTACCGCTTGCTGCAGTCTCATACTCAACAGACCACCAATTATGTGCCGTCAAAACACCTTTTTGGTGTCGACCGGAAACACCTCTCCCTCTGGAGCCATAATTTGTGGATTGAAAAGGCTTTATCATCACAATTATCAAGTTCTGACCCTTCAAACAAACTAGATAGAAACTTTCTCACCTAAAGGGGTCTGGAAAAAAGCAAAGGAAAAAATTTACGGCACATAATTGGTGGTCTGTTGAGTATGAGAGTGCAGCAAGTGGTACTACTCAACAGTATAAAGGAAAAATGTGAAGGTGTTGGAAGTCGAGGGTTGTCGTAGCTCAGTGGTTAAAGCACTGATGGCTGAAGCCAGTGGCCCTGGGTTCGATTCCCGGAGACAACCAAGATTTTTCATTTTTTTCCTTTGCTTTTTTCCAGACCCCTTTAGGTTAGAAAATTTCTATCTAATTACATACTTGTTCAAAAGCGAGGGTCTAGGTAGCATAGAGTACATAAAAGTCTCAATTGTACCCACACCCAAAAAATAGCATAATTTTTGACTAATTAGTAACATTCCCTTTGCAGTAGCAACATCCCCCTTGCATCAGCAAAAATGTATATTATTGCATACCTGTGACAAGCATGCATTCGTTGTATTCAATACTACTACGGGACAATCTTCTGTCTATGTTCAAAATCCATGTATTAGATGAACGTGTTCCAGTAAAGGATGAAATAGGACCAAACATGTCAGAGATAAATTGGTAAGAATTTACCCGATCATTATTAGGACTGTAGTCATAATGTTCACGTGGACCCCACTCCACTTGAGGTGTCTGACCCTTTGGGAATATGACTGAACTGCCGTGAAAGGAACACTGCAAATAAAGGAATATTAATTATAATACTTTCCAATCAATACAATTTATGTTCATATAACACTAATTTTGTAAGAGATTCACCAGTATGACTTTGCTCACGACTATTCCTTGTGGAATGTGGAGAATCCACTGAGTTGATCTGTAGTTTGCCAATACAATGATTAGAGGCTTTTCTATGAGTGAACCATTCCCTTGTATACACACATTAGATGTATAAGTTGGGTCATAACCAAAATTTCTTGGGTAGAACCTAGTAGCTCTGTAGATACTGATGATATGAACATAATAGTTGTCATTGACTCTGCTTGATATGCAGCTATGAACTGAGGACTGCCTTGTTCTACTGCCATCAGCATCATAAGGTATTCCTACTGCATCACTATTGGCAGTCACACTGCAGTCTTCCATATTTACTAGATATATAAACAACATCAGCAGCAGGTACAGCAAGATCACTAACTATCTAAATGACACCTTGTCAATAGCTAATTTTACTTACAAGCAATTGCAACTGAAGGTAGGATAAGTACAATTAATGCTAGTACCATTCTATTGCAATTCTCTCACCACTCGTTATTCCAAAACATAAGAGAAGGACTTGCAGAATAATTAAGGTAGTCGGCTGTTGGCCCAACCCCCTGATGTCCGTTCAGTTTGAAAGCGTACAGCTCACGTGGTTTTACTTGAACAGAGCATCAATAATTGTAAACAAAAAACGGGGCTAGTTTCAATTTGGGTGTGCGTAAGCTTTCGAGAGCGTGGCATCTCAACTACCGGTGTACTTCTTCAAAAAAACTTTGGGGAAGCCTTGACAACGTAACAAATGGAATGAAAACTAATAAAAATAATTGAAAAAAATGTTAAATGAAATATGAAGTGTAACAGATTACTTTCATTGCAATGTTGTTTTGGTTGATTGAACTATTTAATCTACCAAAACAACTTTGCAATGAAAGTAATCTGTTTCACTTCATATTTCATTTAACATTTTTTTCAATCATTTTTGTTAGTTTTCATTCCACAGCATTGCAAGATACTTACACCGCTTGATTGCTAAGACCATGAAGTGTTAAAGTAAAGTAGGCATTTTGAAACACAAATATACTCCACATCTTCTTTACTTATAATTATCAACATTGAACTGTAAAATAGAAGAACTACAGCAATAATAAAGAAATCTTTTTATAAAGCTGGTATCTTGGAATATCTAGCCACTCATTTGCTGACTTGAATAGTATGAACTACCTATTGAATGATTGCAATGGAAAAACAACAAAGTCTAACATTAGTCTCACTTTAAATTAAAAGGTTAGATTGTGAAAGAGCTTAAGTATACTTTGATATGCCTAATATGATAACTATATTGTTATTATTCTCGAGAGTAGGCAATTAATTAAACTGAGATTTCTTTGTCATTAGCTAGAATATATTTTAAGGCATGTTGTGATCAGTTAAACAAACTTGAACATATCAAAATAAAACAACTATGTGAATACTTAGTGATGGTCTCTGAAGCACATCTTGGTTGAGTTGTAGCCCAGGGAATATAGCTAACTTTATAATTTAAAGCCTCAAAAGAAAGACTGAGTGAGTGTTTTTGATGAAAGTCTATATTATCTAGCTATAAAATACAGCTTATCTAATGACAATGTTTGGTATAGCTTGGTAGCTAGCTAACTTTTGGCAAATACATAAGTGTTGTAAAAATTAATGATTTTTACTAATAGCATAAAATATCAGTTAAAAAGTCTTTAGCTACATTGTTTCTTGAGTTGCATTTATCTTTCTTTGCCATTCCTTTTCTGATGGAGTTGGTGTTCTCATACTTCGACGTAGAGTCGATGATGTCCGACCTAGTGGGTGTGGCACATTCATTGAAGATATCTGTAATTGCCTTGTCTCTGCTATATCTCTTGCAGACATTCAGGGGCGGATCTAGAGGGGGCTCGAGGAGTGTCGTTCGAGCCCCCCTTTTCTACCTACAATATAATACTTACAGTTTTTCCACTTCCAAAGTTACTACCTCCCCTCAATCAAGCAAAACTAGAACGAACGAAAGACTTGACGCGTACACAACATTTAGCAGTACTATTTCTAATTAACGCACACATTCACTATTCGATGTGCATGAGTAAGCATTTTTATTTTTGTTGATTGTTTGTGGATTTTTTGTGAGTGTCTCTGCCTTGGTATGTCAAGGCAGAAAAGACTTGATGCTTTCTTCAAGCCTCCTAACAAGTGAGTCTATTTAATAGCTATAGATAACTTTGGCTAGCAAGGTTAGATGTGGTTCCTCAAGTACCTCGAACAGCTTCTCGACAACAATACGCGAAAATATTGAACATAGCTCAACTGAGGAATACTATCGTAGATCCATTATCCATCCTTTGTTAGATAATTTGATCCAGCAAATGAATGATAGATTTGGTAGCACTCAGATGATAGTAGCAAAGTTAATTAATTTAGTGCCTTCTGTAATTACTAAATTACTGAACTTTCATATGAGGATGCAACATCGTTCTTTAAGGATGACCTGCCTAGTTCTTCTTTGGTTCCCACTGAAGTGTGGAGGTGGAGGCAGAAATGGTGCCAGGTGGATGCTGCTGAGCAACCTGCTACACTCTACGCTGCTTTAAAAGCATGTGATAAAGATTTTTTCCCTAACATTCACGTATTGCTTGTACGATTCCGGTTACTTCATGTGAAAATGAGAGGGCCAATAGTGTACTTAAAAAATTAAAGACCTTTTTACGTAATACAATGGAGCAAGAGAGGCTTTCATCATTAGCACTTATGCACATTCATTACAATTTACCAATTAATCTTGATGATGTTATAGACACCTTTTAAGCTTAAATGCAATCGAAGAATATCACTCTAAATACTTGTATCATAATTCATATCATAAATTCAATTCTAATTCAGTTAATTTCTCCAAGTCTAACTGCTATATATTGTAAATCATGTATCACTTTAGGCATCTAATAAACTGATAAATTGGGGCCCATAAAAGTGGGTATAATTTTTTTTGCACATGTGGAAGTATCAACTTGGTGTTCAAAAAGAGCCCCCGCTTTTCAAATCCTGGATCCGCCTCTGGACATGTCAAGTATTTCTCTGATATTAGAAAGCTCTTCATGCAGAAATATAATATCCTTGGTGAGTTTATTCTCCAAACTAGTAAGGGTTGTCTCTTTAGTGTCAGGCTTTCCAATTTGACGTTGCTGCAAACGATAAAGTTAATAGATGTAAGTAAAATCTATGTAATATATACATAATTGCCAATGCTTTGCTTTCTGTATATGCAGCATCACAAGACACTAAGACATATATATGAACATATGTAAAGAAAATACAGTGATCTATAAAATGTTAGTTTAAGAACCTATCAAACCAGTCACTCCTAGAAAATTCTTGTTTCACTGGTTGAAATGTGAATATGATTAAGAATTAATGGTCAGTTTTATAGTCCATAAGTATTAATGATAAAATGGTAACATTAGACAATGTAAATATAAATATTGATTCAGTCATTCTCGACTGAATAATTATAATAATAGCAAATATTCTCATTCTAACAGCCAATATTATGTTAATTAAAACTTAACCTGAACAAGATGACTTTGGCAAGAAGTCAAAACATCGGGTTAAGTTTTAATTAACTTAATATTGGCAGTTAGAACTAGAAAATTTACTATGATTATTTTTGGAATTGGAACTTCTTAATTGATGTCCTTAAAAACACAACGACAATATGAGCAATCAGGATACAGGGAGATAAAATACTGTAAGGTAACATAACATACTTATGTCCTACTAGTTTTAATGCTCACTGACAGCAAAATTAGCCCAGTGGGATATTGTACTTTTGATGCAATATTATGACAGAGTGGACCAAAGCATGAAACTTAGCATAGTGTTTGTTGAAGGTATGTATAGCAATATTAGAAGGGGTGCCATCCAGATATACATTCCTTTACAAAAATATGTCTTACAAGAAACTTTGGTCAATATAATCGGCGATACCCGCAAAATTTTTTATTTGCGCACCCAATACAATTATGATAGCGAAAAAAAAAAACGGCGATATTACAGGCAGCTAGACTATTTATAGAACTAGCTACCCTGATAGCTAGCCAGGTGTAGCAAGTTTCAGAGAATTTATTTCAGTAGAATAAAACCATAATATTTCAGCTTGTGGAGCCTTCTAGTGGTTACTGAACTGAATGAGGGTGACTGAACAAGGAACTTTGTATAAACAGATGATACAGAACATGAGATCATTGTGTGGTGTGGCACAGCCCCTGGGAATGTTAGTTGGTGTTGGACAATTTCTGTGACATGTGAGTTGTACTTGGGAGGTTTGAAGGCGTAGTCATAATTGAATTAGTGGCAGTCATACCTGGGAAGTGTGAAGGTGTAGTCATAATTGAATTAGTGGCAGTCATTCTGGAGGGGCCACAAATTAAATTATGACTACACCTTCACACCTCCCAAGTACAACTCACATGTCACAGAAATTGTCCAACACCAACTTACATCCAGGGGCTGTGCCCCACCACACAATGATCTCATGTTCTGTATCATCTGTTTATACAAAGTTCCTTGTTCAGTCACCCTCATTCAGTTCAGTAACCACTAGAAGGCTCCACAAGCCGAAATATTATGGTTTTATTCTACTGAAATAAATTCTCTGAAACTTGCTACACCTGGCTAGCTATCAGGGTAGCTAGTTCTATTAATTAGTCTAGCTGCCTATAATATCAGGTGACTCCTAATCATTAACATTAATGTATTAAACCACAATACAATATAATAAACAATTTATATTGAGCTCTTTTACATAATTAACTGTTAATCAAAATTTCACACTTTAAAAAATTTGTTTTTATTAAACTATTTTTTTTGGCACCCCTTCTGATACTGTTATATATGCCAAACCGAACCTGCATACCAAGTTTCATGCTTTGGTCCACTCTGTCACAATAATTTTTCTTATCTGCTGGACTAAATGAACTGAGAGTCAGCATCATCCATCTGTTACAATTTAGAAACTTGAGTCTCTTACCCCCCTCGTTGGCAGATAAAAATTCAGTAATTACCATGTTTCTAGATTAATGTTAAAATTAATATAAGTCAAGAGTTAAAAAAAAACACCTAACAACCATAAATATATCAGGTGAAAGTACATGTATTGTTTAACATTTGTGGTCATATTTGGTTACCTAACAACAAACCACAAAGTCATTATGGTGACCACGACAACCTATCATCATAACAATATGGTCAGTATGCATTGCAGTACAAAATTAGTGCTTTGTGCACACTTAAATATTGCTTTACTGTTATTGTAATCAGTCATCTCAGTTAGCAATGTAGCCAACGATACCTGGAGAAGTGTAATTGCAAGCTTAGTTGAATATCACACTAGCAATTCCAGTCTTTCTCCTCACACTTACACTACTCCCTCTAGCAGTTCCTTTACTGATACTTCTCATTTCCCATCACCTTATCAAAATTTTAGTTTCCAACTTAGTCAGTATCATAATCATCTGAATATTGTGAGCTTACAGAAGAAAAGAAATCATCCTTTGAAGGAACAGAAGATCAAAGTAATTCAGAGAGTGAAGACATGTATACAGTTTTATATAATGTCTGTGGTGTACTATACAACATTGCTATTACTATTTAGTTTGTTTAGCCTATCCTATTCACTCCATCCTACTCGTTTGTTATCCCTTAGAACAGCACTCTCTTACTTGGTCCCAGTAGCTGGCTCCATGATTTCAAGTGTATCCCACTTCATGCTATCAATCCACACTTTATTCAGTTCTAATGCACCATATGTGGTAGTTGTTGTTGTTTTCTCCTCTATTCATACTGAGACCTACAGCATGCTATATTTCTTCTAAAACTTTTTATCCCAGACAGTCTTGCTTATTCAGTGAATGTTTTGTTGCATTCTTCTTTCAAGATTAATGGAACCCTTATGAACATTACAATCCTACCCAATGGCATACCTATAATATTCAGTACTTACAACATGTCTTATTGAAGTGATTACTAATGTAATGAAAGCACCAGAGGTGCAAACCCTCAGCGCTAGTTGTACACCACAATCTCAGCTGCTGTCACCAACTAGATCACCATTGGTGCGAATGCTTGGCCTTAGTTGTGCACAGACACTCTCAGGTATGACAAAGTCGTACTTTTAAAGAGCCCTTGGGCATAACTTACACACAATTTTGTTTTGTTGGAGCCTAATAAACAGCATAATAAGCCAGGTTCCTCCAAACTACAGCATTGTCATGAGACACATGCTTCAGATAGCACAATTGTTCAGCACACAATACAATAATGCATTAGTCCTGGGTAGCCACGCTTCTGGGACTGTTCAACACTTTCTAAATCCCTTTTCCGTGCTTGACACATTACCATAGTCTTCTTACGACTATCCAAGGACTTCATGGCATTCTGAGGTTTGAGAATTAACTTGGGTTTGACAGAAAAGCTATAGCCACAGGGACATTTGGACTTTCTGACATGAATTTCACACGCAAATCGAGGACAAGCTTTCTTAAAAGCAGGCATTTTATAACTTACAGTTGGAAAAGAGATTCTTTTCGCTCCTTCAGAACAGAGTAGAGAGATAGCGGCAGATCATACAACAGAACAGAACTCCGAACCACGCGCAAAAAAAGGTCAGCAGCTCACGTGACGTGGCTAGAGTATAAGGGGGCGTAACCCGCACAAGGTAAAGCTTGTAACGGCCTAAATTTGACTCGTGTTTTCTAGATATTTAAATTCAAAACAAAAAATTTGGCACATTGCTGACAGAGTGACTGACTGACTGACTGACTGACTGACTGACTGAATGAATGAATGAATGACAGACAAAGTGAGTACTGTAACCCTCATGCGCATGCGCGCTGAGGGTTAATGACTTCTTCCACAGCTAGTAGCACAAACAGAATGAGTAGCACAACCTGAAATGTAAGTTAAAAGAGATTATTGCTAATGAACTTCCTGAATTACTGGTACTGTAAATTGAATTGCCACAGCTTACCTGTAATATTATTCTCCATAAATCTTGGAGGATATTATAAATGTGTTGTTCTTGAACTGTAGGGTACAAGACTAGCAAATACCAGAGGAGGAGAAATGCTGAGTAAATCGTGAAGTGAGCATAGAATAGAAATCTGGCAAACTTCCATTTAACTTTAGAAAATGCCAGCATGACTGGGTGGACCAAAAGTGTTCTTCTATCAAATACTGCAGTGTCACACTAAATGAAAGTCACACATTAAACAGAATTTTACATGAGACTCTGAAATATGTAACTTACTGGAGATTTGGTTCCCTTCTCCTGCATTTTCTCTTGTTCTAAGTAAGATAGAATAAAATTTTCTGTCCTGGTGGTCATATTAACATCATGAAGTTGATCAAGAGCCTTCAAAGCCTGAAATTAATGCCAATACAATAGTGTAATAGAGTTAAAACGTAAAATTGACAACACATACTTAAAATCTTCATTTTTAAGGCCTATCCAATTAACACTTTAGTTTGCAGTTCACCCAAGCTTGAAGATTGGGTGACGGATGGGAAGTGTACTATTATTTATCAGTAGAGTAGGAAGTGGGAGGGGGGGCACAATGGCCTCTCCAATAATTTTCAAGGGGGGCGCCCCCCCCCCCAATATTTTCCTATGCTTGTAACTACATTTCTATAAAGATCTTATTATCTTTATAGAAAATTAGGATGTAGATTATATTGTCTTAGAAAGCTAGCAGCCACTAATAAGCTAGTTCAGATGTACCACTTTCTAATTTAGCTGCACTTACAAAGCTTGGTTCAATTTTACCTATGGCCAAAAAAAATATTAGTGTTATGATCTTCTCTAGTAATTTTTTTTTATCCTGACCAGAAAACAAGGCTTCAAACTTAGTACACTTTGACTTCAGTAGCAATGTCTTAATTGATCATCTGACTGAATTCAAGAAAGGAGATTGGATACATATCACGTTACAGCTATTTTATGTGACATGGCATGGGAAAGCATTAATACTTTACCACTTTCAAATTAATAATGTTTACAGCCATTTTATGTGATGTAGCACAGGAAAGGGTGAGATGTGTACAAGGGCAAACATTATTTTGAGATAATTCATGTTTCAAGTGTACCATGTACTCAATGAAAGTCATTCAATTATAATAATACTTGCATCTAAAACAAATGTACCTCAAAAGCACAGTTAAAAAAACAAAAACAAAAAAAACAAGAATGAAGTGTCAATAATCTCAAGAGGTTCCTCACTCTTCTTATGCCAGTTGCATTATTTATATTATATTTATAATACTTATTATATGAGTCAGAGTGTGATATGGTGAAATATTTCATGAGGCTAATTCATTTTTACAGTCAGATGTGAGTGAAAATAAAGCCTGAGAGTGAAATATCTTGCCACATCACTCTGATGAGTGTAATAAGTGGTTTATTGAACCCTAGATATCTTCACTACTGTAGTAGTTTGTACTAGAAACTTAATAACAGCTTCATGCAATGGAGTCCTGCCATTTGTGTCTTGGGCACTAACATTTGGAATATGCTCACAAGATTGCAAATTTTTTTCATGAAACATGTCCATCAGATTCAAATCCCAGTAAGTAGCCATCTTATGGAACAAGGTCTCACCAGTTTCCTTACAGACATAACTAAGGTCTGTATTTTGGAACAACGGCTGAATTGCCTCTATTGCTTCCTCCGGTAGATTGTCCACAGCTGCTTCAATGTAGTCCAACAGGGTTTGTGATGTTTGATCTAATTGATTATTGACAAACTCAACATTTAGCAATATGTTGTTTTTTTTTGTTATTATTGGTTTTTTCCTGAATTTATTCTAACCTTGCAGATTTATTGTTACCATAAAAACTCATAACGAACTAAGTAAATAGCTATAAACTAATTCAATGACATTCATTCCAGCCTCTATCAGCCAGAATTAGCTATTCTAAGTTGAGAAATTCATGCCAACTAGCCATCTCTTGGTTCATATGTGCATTGCTTGCTTCAGTGACCAAGGTAGACATTATCCAACTTCAAATTAAATTTCAATTTTGTTAATGAATTTTGCTACTCTCTGTCAAATTTATTACGATAACAAAACTATATGTGTAAAGATAGCCTCTTATTTAGCTATATTCATCCAGAAAGTTCAGTGTTTGTACTCCACCCTATTTCCTCGTTAATTTGGTGAGCGAGCGAGACAGTATTAGGGGTGGATAATGCAAATTCGGGTATATGTTATGTATATGTGTGTATGTGGGATGGTACGTATGCCCTTTAAACGCGAGCGCGGGGAACTTTTTTCTCCAAAAAACACGGGTTTTTAGGCTTGACCCCAGTTTATTCTGAAACTTACTTTATACTTAAGCTCCAAAGTGTGAGAAAATTCCTGCGAAAATGCTTGCTTTTCAAGAAACAAAAAGTTGATTTGACCGGTTACTATGGCATTGAAGACCCTTTTCCAGTCTTAATTTCAAAACTTTGCCGTTTTATGGGGGGATACGGAGTGCCCATTAATCAGGTAAGAGAGTGATTTTGTATTTGTTTGCTGAAATTAAATGTTATAACTGCTATTATAGTGTTTGCATGAACTAAGCTAAAACATAGTAACAATACTTAATTTTATGTTACCTAACTAGTGATGTGCTTGAGCACAAATGGCGAGCGAGCCTAAAGACTATACTATTGCTATATGAATGATTTTGACTTCTAACACTGAAGTTACTGAAAATAAGGTCCAGTTTTTAAATTTAGCATACAGGGTAAAGGGATTTCAGTGCCATAGTAACAACTCAACTGCTTGGAAGGAAAAACAAAACAAAACAAAACAATACACGTTATTTAAAAGTTTTCTTTGTGGTATTCTTTAGCTAAGTAGTGGTTGTAACACACAATGCTTTGACACAACTGGACATACACCTACACAGACTTACCTTCGCAGTAGTCTAGTGGACAGTGTATTTTCAAGTAAATACTGTTGAGCACGGCTTATAACCATGACAAAGAACGCATTGACTTACCACCGCCACTAACTCGAATAGTCCCTTAAGTTTTCAAGTTTTAACTGCACCCGCAAAAGAATTCAAAACGGTAAACAATTCAATTTCTAGGGTGATACGGGTACTGATCGATAAACCAGAGGATTCTGTTTAGTGCAATTTGGGACGGGGTCGACCACATAACTAACACAAAAACGCGAGGGTCAAAGTACAAAATGACATACGTACGTCCAAACATATATACAAATAAACTAGCGGTGTGCTTGAGCACAAATGGCGAGCGAGCCTGATGTTAGGTAACATAAAACTAAGTATTGTTACTATGTTTTAGCTTAGTCCATGCAAACACTATAATAGCAGTTATGACCTTTTATTTCAGCAAACAAATACAAAATCACTCTCTTACCTGTTTAATGATAACTTTTGTAGTATCAAACATCAACCATTCTGATAATCTCAATCACCAGTAACTCTTGAACAAGCTCTCAGCTACGATAAAAAAATAAACCGGTGTTATTATTTGTAATTTTAGCCAACAAATGGAATTACTACTTACATCATTCTTGAGTATTGATAACCTCTTATTGAAGTTACTTTGACCATCTGAATTACCTTGAATTCTTGACAACAAGCTCTCACCTACAAAAACAAAAACAATCAATTTTAGCACACAAATACAAAATTATTTTCTAACCTCATTTTCTTGAGCAGTGGTAACTTTTGTAGTACCAAATTTGAGCCAATCTGACTATTTGACTTTACCAGTCACTGTTGACAAGCTCTTAGCTACAAAAAAGAAAGGCCAGAGTTAATTTTTCATATTTAGCTAACAAATATGGAATTACGTACTTACCTCAGCTTCCCTCGAGAAGTAGTAGCTTCCTTAGCATTAATACTACGGCATTCTGACTACCAACAGCTCTTGACAACCAACAACCGGCACTCCGTATCCCCCCATAAAACGGCGAAGTTTTCAAATTAAGTCTGGAAAAGGGTCTTCAATGCCATAGTAACCGGTCGAATCAACTTTTTGTTTCTTGAAAATCAAGCATTTTCGCAGGAATTTTCTCACACTTTGGAGCTTAAGTATGAAGTGAGGCTTGCTTAATCCTGTAGTTTCAGAATAAACTGGGGTCAAGCCTAAAAAGCCGTGTTTTTTGGAGAAAAACGTTTCCCGCGCGCGCGTTTAAGGGGCATACGTACCATCCCACATACATATATACATATAACATATACCCGATTATGCATTATCCACCCCTAATACTGTCTCGCTCGCCATTTTGTGCTCAAGCGCACCACTAGTTCATTTGTATATATGTTTGGACGTAAGTATGTCATTTTGTACTTTGACCCTCGCGTTTTTGTGTTAGTTATGTGGTCTACCCCGTCCCAAATTGCACTAAACAGAATCCTCTGGTTTATCGATCAGTACCCGTATCACCCTAGAAATTGAATTGTTTACCGTTTTGAATTCTTTTGCGGGTGCAGTTAATACTTGACAACTTAAGGGACTTCCATTTCTATTCGAGTTTGTGGCGGTGGTAAGTCAATGCGCTCTTTGTCATGGTTATAAGCCGTGCGCAACAGTATTTACTTGAAAATACATTGTCCACTAGACTACCGCGAAGGTAGGTCTGTGTAGGTGCATGTCCAGTTGTGTCAAAGCATTGTGTGTTACAACCACTACTTAGCTAAAGAATATCACAAAGAAAACTTTTAAATAACATGTATTGTTTTGTTGTTGTTTTTTCCCTTCAATTCAAGCAGTTGCAGAGAGTTGTTACTATGGCACAGATGCGAAATTGAAAAACTGGACCTTATTTTCAGTAGCTTCAGTGTTAGAAGTCAAAATCATTCATATAAAAATAGTAGTCTTTAGTCTCGCTCGCGATTTGTGCTCAAGCACATCACTAGTATTACGGCGCGTAAATTGCCCATTAAAAAATGTATGGGAAAAATTACTGTTCAATTGAAATCGCTCCGGGAAAGTGAAATTGCACTGGGAAAGTGAAATAGCGCGTAACTTAGTGCAATAGCATGGTAACTAAGTGGAAACTAATAAGTGAAATACCACGGTAGCTAAATAAAATTGTACGGTACGTGCGCAAGGGTGCAGTGTTAACCTTGGAAACGTACAGTTCAATTCGCTTCTAGTTGGAGACAATGTCATTTTTACCACAGAAACTCTACCCGTATTAGACGGAATGTTTTTCAACAGACTAGGAGAAGCGAAAGTTGAAAACGAAGTTCCAGAGGAAGCTAATCCTGAAATATGGAGATAGTGAGTGAACGGTACAGAGTAGCTACAATTGCAAATGATTCTTTGTAAAGCTGGCCTATGATAGCAAGGGTAACCTGTGCTATTAGGGATCAATAGCACTCGTAAAGCAATTGGTGCTATTTCAAATCCTGAATTGCAAGGTTACCATGCTATTACTCATACAAATCTCACTGCAGGTCATATTACCTGAGAATTACTGGTAATAGGAGGAAAACATTCACAGACTGTGTACATTCATGGAATTATAGGAATTTTGTTTATTCACAGAACCCATAAGAAGCATACATTATATGAGATCAATAGGATTGTTATTTATGGTATGGAGCCATTTTAAAAATGAAGCCATTTTAAAAATGAAGCCATACATGGGACAGATCATCTGAACTACACTGTACTTAGTGCATAATTGTTGCTCTTCATGAAATGCAGTTCTCTGGCTTTACTTATCCTGCACATTTTAGTTTTGTTTCATGAATCACATCTAACTTAATATCCAGGCCTCAGTTTAAAGAAGTTTTTGACTAGTTGTGAAAATCATCATGTTAGTTATGATGCCAATAAGAGTCATTCATCCACGCCTGAACAGTTACAATAAGATAGCTATAATGTGATGGGTTTCAAGGAATCCTGCTGCTCTCTGAGTGTGTCATAACTTAGACAATTATATTATTTAAAAATACTATATCTATTTATGATAACACATTAGAAAGAAAATGACTGAGAGCTGATAAGCATAAAAATATTTTTAATGTAAATATGTATGACAAATTACTATTTTTGGTAATTTATAATCCAAAATATGCCAACAACTTTGGAGTAAATCATTCCAATAAATTCTGGTATACATATCAATATAGAAAATTGAATTCACCAGGCAACACTGAAGAAGTAATCCACTCCAATCAATAGCATATAATAGTTGGCCAGTAGTAGCAAATAAAAGGCAAAATAGTTAGTCATTAGCTTAAAATTGTGTTTGAATGGATCCACCAATATAGTTACAATTGCTCCTAACGTAAATACTTGAGTTATGTAAGGCAGCATAGCAGTATTAAAGTTGATTGAGATCATCATAAAGAATAAAAAGCGAAGAATAAATGGAACCGTAGAAAACCATCGACAGTCTCTTGTACCTGGCTCAGTGCCATCTTTGTAACGACCTTGCACAGAGTCCACTACTAAACGAATAAAAATTTGCCATCGATGTGGAAGCATGTTAAGACCCTTTTGAAAGAATGTATAAGAATATAAAAACAGTGTGGCTACTGGACCTACAATAAAAACTAAGCATATAAAAAGTGAAGGAATTGTGTAAGGTAAATGTCTATAGCTAAAACAGGAAAAATTGGGATCCATGAATAAAGCAATATGCTTTCCGTTTTTTCCTCTATGTATGGTCACAGGAGCAAATACGTCCAAGCAAGCATTAAAAATTTTAACATACGAGAGGAGTATGAATGTAACAAAAGTAGTTATAGTGGAAGATTTTATATCGTTTGAGTTACTGCCACCACACTTCTTGGCCAAGTAAATGGGTAACTTACACATAAAATGAACTGCTTTAAATCCATGATGATGTAGCAGAATTAACAACCATGTAAATAAAATAAGGAAGAAAGGATATAAAGCTATGAAAAAATCTAAAGAAAGTACAGTTAAAGGATATATACGAAAGCATATATCCAGATCTAGCAAGCGAAAAAAGTCTAGGTTCCAGATGCCAAATATAATACCAATAGTTTGCAGTACAGTATATATTATTGGTTTCGTCCTTATAGTAAATGCTGTAGCATATACTCTGAGTATGATAGGTGATGTAATCATTTGACAAGCTAACACAAAGCCCTGTAGCCTCGAAGATGGAATGTTAATTTTACAAAGTAAGACAATTAAATAAAACACTGTCAGTGGCACAAAAGCGACTAGGATATATTTCAGTATATTAATCCAACCTCCAGAACATGTAGTACAAGACATGTCATAAGAATAAGCTCTCATATGCATCCCATGGATACACTTGCTGCACAATGTTCCAGTACGATTCAGTCTACCACACATATGGGCATTCAAATCTGTCAATTTTTTTGGTAAGGTAGTGTAAACTTTAAACTAAAGTGGTTTCTCCTGTAACTCTTGCAGTTATAAATACAATTTCCTTCTTCTGTGTCATTTAATTTCTTGTTCCAAGTCATGCAATAACACTGAAGTAAGCCTCCTTCTTTCATATCCTCACTACACAAGACTACATAATTTCGATCATAGCATTCACAAGTGTTGTTGTTACTACAGTAAGACCACGACGGACAGGATAATCTATTGTCACAAGAACCATATGGGTGGACAGCCGTTAAAGGTCCCATTTGAATTTTCCACATATTGAAGTGTAGCAGTAATAATAAAGACTACTACAGCCACATACATTCTTGAGTTACTCCAAGAACTTCTTCCCTTCTTCATAATCGGTCCATTTATAAATGCCACAATTTTCAGTTTAAATTCATTACTGGTATGAAAGTTGACATTATAATGTTTTTGTTTACTAAAGCACTTGCAACTATGTGTAAACACTAATTTAACGAGTTACACAAAGCAATATGTTATAGCAACTCTGAGTTTTAAAAGAATAGCTGGGCATAACAAGCTGATGTTTAAGTTGGGAAAATTGGCACATAAATTGCGTATTTACAAGTGAACAAGTAAAGACAATTTAGTGAAATACGTTGTAGAAGAGAGTAAAGAGTGTGATGTCATGGGTTAATTGCCTTAGGAACATAGGTGCCAAGTATCTGAAATGGACTGTCTCTCCCTAAGAGGCTAACAATATGAAATTAAAAATATTTAGGCACTACCAGGAACAAACACAGGATTGCTTGCATAACGCACAAGCTGGTTGTCATAGCTCAGTGGTAGAGTGCTTGTGCATTATGCAAGCGGTCCTGGGTTCGATTTTCAGTGGATACAAATATATTTTTAATTCTGTACTGTTAAAACAAAAGCCTGTGAAAGAAAGAGAATACATCTAATACCATAATTGTTTCGATTTGCCGGCTGGGACCAAAAAAAAAAGAGACAAGACATTATTTTGATGGTAACAAGAGTTAACAGCTATTAGCTCCTCTTGGCTTTTTACTTTATAGGGGGTTCAACTACAACTTTCTAACTCCGGTTATTAGCAAAACTCCCAGTCAAATTAAGGCAAAAAAAATAGCATTAGATAGTTATATTCAAATGACATTTTGTTTATGAGCACAACCCCAAAAATTGCATATTACAGTTTGCTGAGTGAGCAATATTATTAGTCTCGGATTACCCCCAAGTTTTTAGTTTGTGCAGATAAGGTTGGTAAATTTGGACACTATTGTAGAAGTTCCTGTAATCTGGTGGAACCAGGACAAGAGCCTCAATATCGTGAATGTCCTGCTCAGTTTGGGACAGTTGACACCTATTTACAAACTAAAGTTTCATATTCTCTATTGTAATGTTCATCATTGTGATATGAAATGGCAAGCACTGAGTTTTACACTACCATAGCTTTATTAAAAGCCTTAAAATTAAAGACAACAGTGAAATGTGTACCTTGAAGCATAATTCTTACAACCTTACATTAAAGATCTTTCTTCTTTCTTATTCTCAAATTAAATTAGCTACAATAAAAATTCAGGCTAAAACTTAAATCTAAACAGCCAAAACTGAAACTAATATCCAATTTCAACTGACCAAAACTAAGACAAAAATTCAAGTCTGTTGCTTCAAAAAATCAAAGATACTAGTTATCTGGGTCCAACCAGACAGAAGCTTCACACAGTAGCCAGTTAGCAATGCGTGAAAAGGTTCAGTGGTAAGGATTCTTCCGGGCGTATTATCGAAGATCGTCTAACCTCGCCAAACATCGTCGAACATTAGTTACTAGGTGTTTACTTTTATTGTTTTTGTCAGTTTTGCCATTTGACCGATATGTTAAAGATATATTCTACAATGACTTGTATTTAATTATGGGCGAAGCTCATATTCTCTACTGCTCAGGTTATATACCAGAGCTGGTCCTTCAGTTTCAATTATCCTTGCCTGGAAGTTACGCCCCAGACACTAGTGGAACCCTCCAGCCTAGCTCTGGGATTGGTGAAGAATAGAGCCCCAATTTGAAACATGGTAAACAGTAAACCACTAGTCTCTTGAGCTGCATCAAAGGAAAATTTCCAACTCAGTTTCTACCGCACACTAGCTACATTTTGGGTAAAATGACTATTGGGGGCGCTACCAACAGATGCCTGTTTTAATCTACAGGAGGCTGCCACCATCGTGAGCCTTATTTTTATTTTATTTTTGTGACAGGGAAGACTGACAAACTGAACACTGTAACCTTCTCGCACATGCGCGCTGAGGGTTAATATACCACGCATACATACACTGCCTCAAAAGAGTCCATTGACAACCATAACAAAATCTGTAAACTGTCTTGATAATTAGAGTTGACAAAGAATTGACAAGACTGTAGATGTTATCAAGCTAGTTATCAACTGATTATATACTATTATTTATGATTTTGTTATGGTTATCATTAGAACATAGCTACTGTAGTTCACTAGTTGTTCATCGACTCCACTTTGATACAGCCTTGTTGCCGTAGTGGCACGTAGTGAATGATTTGTCTTGAAGCTTCAATACCAGCACTTGCACACAACCTAGCAATGGTCTTAGTTAATATGTTGTGTCCCAGAGGCCTTGTAGTATACCAGCAATCAGCAAAGTCATGATCGGCGAAAAAATCGATTTTTGGATGTCCATTCCAGCGAAGATGCCTCATCAGACCACAAACAATGTGGTGTAAGGTATTTGGAGTAAACTTCTTTCTTACGCACCTTATTGGCGAGCAAGCGTAGCTAGCGAGACACTTACAAGGGTAACACAATTTAAAATCGGGGATGTTTGTTTATTGGCGAGCGAGCTAAGCGAGCGAGACAGTATTGGGGGTTGATAATGCAAAATCGGGTATACGTTATATGTATATAATTGGTGAGCGAGCGTAGCGAGCGAGACACATACAGGGGTAAAAATGAAAAAATCGGGGATGTTTGTTTATTTGTATATTATGTTTGGACGTACGTATGTCATTTTGTACTTTGACCCTCGCGTTTTTGTGTTAGTTATGTGGTCGACCCCGTCCCAAATTGCACTAAACAGAATCCTCTGGTTTATCGATCAGTACCCGTATCACCCTAGAAATTGAATTGTTTACCGTTTTGAATTCTTTTGCGGGTGCAGTTAAAACTTGAAAACTTAAGGGACTTCCATTTCTATTCGAGTTAGTGGCGGTGGTAAGTCAATGCGCTCTTTGTCATGGTTATAAGCCGTGCGCAACAGTATTTACTTGAAAATACATTGTCCACTAGACTACCGCGAAGGTAGGTCTGTGTAGGTGCATGTCCAGTTGTGTCAAAGCATTGTGTGTTACAACACCACTACTTAGCTAAAGAATATCACAAAGAAAACTTTTAAATAACGTGTATTGTTTTGTTGTTGTTTTTTTCCTTCAATTCAAGCAGTTGCAGAGAGTTGTTACTATGGCACTGAAATCCCTTTACCGTGTATGCAAAATTAAAAAACTGGACCTTATTTTCAGTAGGTTCAGTGTTAGAAGTCAAAATCATTCATATAAAAATAGTATATAGTCTTTAGGCTCGCTCGCCATTTGTGCTCAAGCACATCACTAGTATGTATATAATGTTATATGTATGTATGGATTGTACGTATGCCCTTTAAACGCGCGTGCAGGGAACTTTTTAAGCTCCAAAGTGTGAGAAAATTCCTGCGAAAACGCTTGCTTTTTAAGAAACAAAAAGTTGATTCGACCGGTTACTATGGCATTGAAGACCCTTTACCAGAATTAAATTCAAAACTTCGCCTTTTTCTGGCTAAGTGCTTGTTAGTTATCAAGAGCCACCTGTAGTCGGTACTAAGAGAGCTATCACTACTTCTGAAAAGCGTATGTAAGCACATAAAGTATTAAGCTAAGGAATCTACTACTACTCAAGGGATGCTGAGGTAAGTACGTAATTCTATATTGTTAGCTAAATATGCAAAAATAACTCTGGCCTTTCTTTTTTATAGCTAAGAGCTTGTTGTCAACAGTGACTGGTAAATTCAAATAGTCAGAATGACTCAAATTTGGTACTACAAAAGTTACCACTGCTCAAGAAAATGAGGTAAGAAAGTAATTTTGTATTTGTGTGCTAAAATTGATTGTCTTTTTTTTTTTTGTAGGTGAGAGCTTGTTGTCAAGAATTCAAGGTAATTCAGATGGTCAAAGTAACTTCAATTTGATACTACAGAAGTTATCAATACTCAAGAATGTGGTAAGTAGTAATTCCATATTTGTTGGCTAAAATTACAAATAATAACACTGGTTTATTTTTTATCGTAGCTGAGAGCTTGTTCAAGAGTTACTAGTGATTGAGATTATCAGAATGGTTGATGTTTGATACTACAAAAGTTATCATTAAACAGGTAAGAGAGTGATTTTGTATTTGTTTGCTGAAATAAAAGTCATAACTGCTATTATAGTGTTTGCATGAAGTAAGCTAAAACATAGTAACATATTAATGTTACCTAACCATCAGGCTCGCTCGCCATTTGTGCTCAAGCACACCACTAGTTTATTTGTATATATGTATGGACGTACGTATGTCATTTTGTACTTTGACCCTCGCGTTTTTGTGTTAGTTATGTGGTCGACCCCGTCCCAAATTGCACTAAACAGAATCCTCTGGTTTATCGATCAGACCCGTATCACCCTAGAAATTGAATTGTTTACCGTTTTGAATTCTTTTGCGGGTGCAGTTAAAACTTGAAAACTTAAGGGACTTCCATTTCTATTCGAGTTAGTGGCGGTGGTAAGTCAATGCGCTCTTTGTCATGGTTATAAGCCGTGCGCAACAGTATTTACTTGAAAATACATTGTCCACTAGACTACCGCGAAGGTAGGTCTGTGTAGGTGCATGTCCAGTTGTGTCAAAGCATTGTGTGTTACAACCACTACTTAGCTAAAGAATATCACAAAGAAAACTTTTAAATAACATGTATTGTTTTGTTGTTGTTTTTTTCCTTCAATTCAAGCAGTTGCAGAGAGTTGTTACTATGGCACTGAAATCCCTTACCGTGTATGCGAAATTAAAAAACTGGACCTTATTTTCAGTAGGTTCAGTGTTAGAAGTCAAAATCATTCATATAAAAATAGTATAGTCTTTAGGCTCGCTCGCCATTTGTGCTCAAGCACATCACTAGTTTTAGTACAGTATAGTAAATAATTTTTTTAATAAACTTACATGATTACTTTTACCTCTAAAATGAATCTGGTTAGCCAATACTGAATATTCTCCCTACTCAATGACTCAATTGGTCCTATTTTGTCTCCATTCTGATTCTCCCTGTAGAAGCTCAAGGAAGTCCACAAATCACAGCAATATTTGGTGTCTTCTTTAGTTTTCTTGCATGTACCAGTTTCCCTTGCCCTGTCAACTTCCTCATCAGTTTTGATTGCAGCAAAAAGTCTTTTGTTGCCGTAGGAAAGAGGAGAGGATGCTTGAGATTGTTTCTTTGACGGCGAGAAAGATTGACCAGTGGTGGTTTGTGGTAGGTTTGAGCAGGAAGCTTGGGAATCTCGCTCTTTAGGTTCCTTAATAATAGAATGGGAGTATATTTTCTCCTCTTCAGGTACTGCGGTAGCAGCTCTGTCCATCATTTCACTGCATATTTCCCAGGCGCTACACCAAGGTTCTCCTAAACAGGTAGGATTATCACAAAATTCTGTAGGTTCTTCTATCTGCCTTGAAATATCTCTCTTTTCCTTATCAAAAATGTTAGCATGCTGGGAGTGGACGTACGTTGGAAGCGCTTAGAAACACTCACTCAGTGGTTGCTATGTTCTAAATTAGTTAGGCACTGTGCACCATCGGGCGCTACTGTGTTTAGGGTCCCTCAGGCCCTATTAGTAGCGCCCTCGCTACGCTCGGGACGCCACAGCCAAGGCCTTCGGGACCCTAAACTCAGTAGTGCCCTTAGTGGCAGTGTCTAACTATTATATAGACACTTTTGTGCAGTGATATTTTAAGTAGATTTGAATATTGAATGCACTTTTTTTTGTTGCTATTTTGAATATAAACTCGGTAGGTAATATCTTTCGATATACGAACCATGACATTTTTCGCAGCGTTGTCTACACTATATGAAAAACTCAATTTAAACAGTTATGAAGAGCTTAAGGCTTGCGTAGCCAGTCAGGTAGGTCTCCTTACAGCGTTGATGCGTTGTACGGCAAATAATTCACTGCACATGCGTGTTCATCAGTAGACTATAAAATCCCTGGCGTCTGGTTAGCGTTTGCGGTAAAACGCAGGAGGGATTTGGAGGTTGTTGATGTTAAGACTGCTGTGACTTCAGTGTTATTAAAAAGGACTGATATGAAGTTTAATATTTGTTACGTGCTTGTGGTGTTGGGTGTACCTTCTATTGTTAACGGAAAGAAATGTTGTAATAACGACTGTACTAGTAAGAGTTGTAATTAAACTGATAGCTAATATTATTTTTAATCAATGACGAACAAATATGATATTTTTATTAGCTGCCATTTCTAAGGGACATGCCACTACAACCTTTCAGGAGAACGTTCCTGGATTCTTGACCTATTTCTCTGGTGACCTGATGGTGCTAAGCAGGGAGGTGATTGAAGGAATCGAATTTTGGGAAGCTGAAGTGAGTTGTTATTGTACAGTTTTGCACGTCAATGTGTGTATATTTGTTTGACAGATTGGAGGTAAAATAGGTTACATTGAAGCGGCATCAGTTGAGGAATATTCTGTCATGTGCACACCTGTTGAAGTGGTAAGATAGTTTTGATGGCATTACTACTGTACCAACGATGTACTTTTGCTACAGAAGAATAGAGTTCCTCTTCTCTCCACAAAGAGAAACTCCAAACAACATGGAGATAAAGTCAACATCTTCTCATCAGAACTTATCTTTGGAAACCATCATAAAGATGGAAAGGCTTGGTACAGCATTGTGTTGTGTGCCTTGAAGAAAGCATTTTTTCAAGCCTTGGAATCTGTTCAACTTCTAAATATTGACTCTGTCATTAAGATTTTGATATCAAATCGATTACTAACAATAATATTATATAGAACTTGACAATTGTGGTTTTATGCAGGGCAATGGAATTCACTGGATCATTGTTGTTTCTTTAATATGTGGTACCTTGTTGTCAAACCATTGGCTCAGAAAAATGATGCAACAGAAAGACAGTGAGTATTCCATGACAATATGGCTGCTGTATATAATTTCAAAACGATTATTTTCTGTTTTAGTTCAACTTATGAAATTAGTAGAAGGTGCAGCACACATCAACTTTAAAAATGATGTCTTAAGTGCCAACATGGCGGACATGACAACTTCTGCAGAAGAATTAGAAGGCAACTTAAATAGTCTTTCAGCTGAGAAGGAAGACCTGGAGCAGAGGTATCACTTTGAAGGTAACTGAGGCTCATTCAGTGAGTAAAACATTATTACACTTTATAATTTCTCTGTGCAGAATAAAGAAGCAACCCATACTTGGAACCTTTCATATCTTCAAGACCTAATACAACAGCTGGAAACTCAGACTTGTTCTTGAAAAAAAGCACTGCATGAAAATGATGGCGGATCTGAAGTTAGAAGTTGGAGGACTGAGAGCCACAAATGACCAGCTAGAAAGTGATAGGCATCGATTGGAGACACAAGTGAACTGGAAAGGAAAGCAACTTGAAGAGGTGAGAATATACATGCATGAGTTAGTACGGCTTTGACTACTTTGTCACTATCTATGTAGGCTAAAGGAAAGAACGAGGACATGAAGAGAAGCATTGCCCTGCTACAAGATGAAGTAGGCAGAAAATACAGCAGAGTGAATGGGAAAGATCTAGAGAATTTAGCAAAGCTATTTAAAGAAAGTCTAGCTAATCATGTTAATCTTTACAATACTTGGATGACAGAGGAGTTACTGAAACATGACATAACTAACCTTACAGAAGGAGACACACAACTAGAAGGAATCATGAAAACATCAAAGGTAAAATAACCAGCAAAAGTAAACTCTAAAGTATTATATTTTTGCTATCTTATTTATAGGCAGTGGAGCAGCTTGTCAAAGCCAAATGCCAATGTGAGATCTACAAATCTAGACTGCAGAAGGCTACAAGGCAACTTACAACTATTAATAGTGAGTCTTATATTAGGGTTTGCATTTATTAATTAATTGTCATTTGCTATCTGTATTTATTTCAGATGATAATGGAAACCTTGAAGTGTGCTTGGAGAAGATTAAAAGAGAGTTGGAAGCATGCAGGCCAAGTATTGCACTAGAAAAAGCAAAATCAATAGTCATTCCTGTGTTATATAAAGATAATGGGCTCACTGCACTCTATTCAGAGCAGACTAACTGAACTGCAGTCTTTATTAATTTTTCACCTTTTTTATTTGGTGTTATGTCATGTTATCAAATAATTAATACTTGACATGAAAATCAGTACCAAGTTTTGATCATTGCAAAGTATAATATGTGTTTAAGATATTCACTTACATTGAAGTTATAAAACGTTTATAGTATGATGGATTTGCCACAGTTTTTACTAAAAAAAAATTTTTATTAGCTGTAACTAAACACGTAACAAACAAAATGTTCAACATATTTTCTGAAGAAAATCTCTACATGTCTTTGCTTCCTAGTGTCAGCTATGTGAGGCCAGAGAGGTAGGAATACTAGAAATTGGGAATTATATGTGCTTTTTATGGCGCATACATTTCACCCCCTGACACACACCCCTCCAAATGTTTGTCAGGGACAGCCCCCTTGAAGGACAAATGGCCATCCCAGGCTAGTCAGACAATAACATAGAGGGGACTATATCACTTCATTCACATTTAAAGGATCACCTAAACACCCATTAGGTGTTGTGACTCCAAGTTCATTCACTTTGTCTATATAGGCTTGTGATTTTTGTACATTAGCTATTTCAGTCTGACTAAAGTTAGAATAGTTGCACATTAATTTTTGTGACTAAAAATTTCCAATGAACTATTTGTATCTAACGATTGCTTGACTGATGAAACTCAAATATTGTATTGCCAAAGAAGCTCTTACCATTGACTGACAAGACTCGCTACAGTTGTAGTCTCGCTGGCCGGACCCTTTACCTAATCGCTCCACTAGGAAGGAGCGATTAGGTAAAGCATAGATAATAGAAAAGAGGAGGGATTGGAAACGTCCCATTGAATTACATGAAACCGCTCAGCAATTGCTCGACACGGTTCCGGTCACGCCCCCTTATCACTCTTCCATGCTCTCAAGCTTGTAGTTCGCTAGATCATCAATAGGTACTAGATCCTTTGCCAAGGTGTGTTATAATTGAAGTTTGAGTCTGCAAAGTTGTCGAAGAACAAGTGGCAGCTTTTTTAGAAAGTAAGCTAACCGCTATGGATATCATGATCTATGTGGGATTTACTCTCACTGTTTCTTTGTGCTAGCTTCCTGATGGTAGTGTGGGCATGAATTCTATCACTGGGGCTGTGTTATGGCAGAGTTGCAAAAATTTTGAACATGGTTTAATAGCTTTTTCAGACATATCGGGTGTTGTTGATGTTGGGATTTTATCATCAAGTGTATGCTATCCACAGTGGTTTAGACTGAATGTTAGTGTTGTCAGGTGCTTTGAGAATGTTAATAAGCAAGTCTTTTTCCCCCCATAGTTTTTCTTCCCATGGGGCGCCGAAAGTTTCGATTGTGACGTATACCTAAAAACTATGATACTGGTGATTAAAGAGTTGTGGGTAGGCCAAGAAAACCAGGTGCTTCTGGACTCAGTAGCAGGCCAACTTCAGTTGAATCAAATATATCGGCTGTTTGTGATAGCAATGATATGCCCATGAGCTCTGACTGTTCATATTCTGCTGATGTAAGTTCTTATTTTTCAACTGATTATCCTTCCTCCATGTTTAGCGATGGATCATCATTAGTTACTGGAGAAACTGGGCATGAAAGTGAAAGTATTGAGCCATCATGTGAACAACAAGATAGCTCTGATTTAAGCTCTACATCTGTCAGCAATGATGACTGAATGAAATTATTAACAGATGAATTGAACTTACCCAATGAAAAATGGGTCGTTCAAGTATTGAATTCGGATTTATGTCTGTGCAAACTATCTTGTAATTTGTCTCAGACTTTGATTATACCATATAGTGTTGTTGTCATGCCAGACTATCATTGGACCCTGAAAGTACATGGAAGCCGAGTTAATATAAGTCAATGCTCTGTGCTGTCAGATTATCCCACGCAACTGGACAAAGAAACACTACAATCATTGTTATCACTGTTAGATACATGTAATATCTGCATGTGCTGGTCATCCAGAACCAGATTTTGTACGAATGGCTGAAGCAAGAAAAGGAAAACTCTTCTCTAGGAATAGAGACAAAATTGTTGCATGGGTGGACACTTCATCAGAGAAAACTATAAGGAGTTCTATGTGTGAAATGGTAGTGAAGGGGGAAAAGTGTTCAGCATGCATGTCTTATCGAAACACACTGCGGAAAAGTTATCATCGCTGGAATGCACAAAAATCACAGTCACCTCGACGACACCACTGTACGTCCAGTAAAACTAATTTTAGGTTTCTTAGTACTCCAGATAAAACCAAGCGTTACTCAAGCTTAAGAGCTAGGTATGATGCAAAATCTAAAAGGGTGGAACGATTGAAATCTAAAATCTGTGCTCTTGTTGGAAAAGTGGTGTATCTTTGGTGAAATGTCTTCTGATTTTACTGATATACTGCATGAAATGACAGGAAAGGTTCATGAGCAAAACCATGAAGGATCATTTGTGACCGTCTACAGGAAAATCGGGCACAACGCGGCCCCGACGAAAAATATTATTTTTGCACTTACAGACTCCTTGGCAAGCAGATATTAAGCTCTCCAAGTTTTATCGCCGTAGCCTTAGCCATTCCCGCTATATATCGCCTAACCGTTCCCTTCATTAGGCTTATTTAATACAATTTTAAGAACTAAATCGATCTTTTTGCGACGTTTACGCATGCCGCGTTGTGCCCGATTTTCCCGTAGACGGTCACATTTAGACATTTATTTTGGGATGAACAGCTTAAAGCACTAAGCAAGTCTGATAGCAGGCAAATCCGATGGCACCCAGCACTAATAAAGTTGTGCCTGCACTTAAAATTCATATCGTCTGGAGCATACCACTCTCTTCGCAATTCTGGAGTTATTACTTTGCCGTCTGAGAGGACACTGCGAAGCTATACACATTGGATTAAAGCTGGTACTGGATTTCAGCCAGCAGTGGATGATCAGCTTTTGAAAGAAATGAATATTAGTGAAGAAAAAGACCGACATGTTGTGCTATGTTGGGATGAAGTAAAGATAAAGGAAGGGCTCATTTTTTATAAACATGCTTGCGAGCTTATTGGTTTTACGGATCTAGGTGACATTAATAATGACTTGAATCGACTTGAAAAATCAAATCCTGTGGGCTCTGAAATTGCTACTCATGTACTTTTATTGATGGTACGTGGTCTGTTCAATGGTGTAAATTTTCCATATGCACACTTTGCAACGAAAAGTATCACTGCAGATACTTTGTTTCCAATTGTGTGGGAAGCAGTTGAACACTTACAGATAAGTGGGCTAAATGTAATTGCCTTTACAAGTGAAGGTGCATCAGCAAACAGGAAATTTTATCAAATGCATGGAAATGGAAAGGAACATGTCTTTAAGACCTCAAACCCCTATCATAAAAATCACAGTATTTACTTTTTCAGTGACGTACCCCATCTTATTAAAACAACTCGTAATTGCTGGTCAAATTCCTTTTGTCACAAGGAGAGCAGAGCTTTGTGGGTAAGTACACGGTAGAATTAGCTAGCTATTGTCATTTTAAAGTTATTATTAATTGTATACAGATCAATGGCAAACACATCAGCTGGGATCATGTTGTTCAGCTGTACAAAAAGAAGCATCTTTATCAGGTCTTAGTATGATTCCAAAGTTGACACGAGAGCATGTGTATCTCAATTCTTATTCCCGTATGAAGGTGAACTTAGCTGCCCAGGTTAGTTATAATACATGCAGTGAATTCCAAGACTATAATTATTGTTGTGCAGGTTTTGAGTGCATCTGTAGCTCATGCCTTAGAGTACTATGGGGAAGATGATACATCAGAAACTCGGATATTTATCCAGAATTTTGATCGCTTTTTCAATTGTTTTAACGTACGCTGTGTGCCAGAAGCTGTTCACAAGAGAAAGCCTGATCTCAGACCTTACTGAGATCCTTGTGATTCCCGATTTACTGTAAGCCTTTTTTTTTGTGGTAAAGGCATTGCATTGACATTGTATGGAATTCTATAGTGGCTACAGGATGAATTTTTGAAGTACCTTCAGGATTGGGAGACGAGTGTATTCAAAAGGGAAAAGTTTACTCCAGTCCAGAAAAACAGAATGTTGCTATCTCTAGCTACTCGTCGAGGCATCAAGATGACAGGTTAAACCCCATGCAAATCATATTATGCATTAAAATTTTATGTATACTTGCAGTGCAAGCATTTGTTGAGATGGCAAAAGTTTTACTCAGTTTGCCAGGAGTGAGTTATATTCTCTCAGAGAAACTGTGCCAGGACCCTTTAGAGTCTTTTTTGGAAAGCATCGAGCTGCTGGAGGCCGTAATGATAATCCTACAGTGAAGGATTTCTGCAAGAATACTGTATCACTCAGAGTGCAAGGTTCGGCTGCACTTGACCCGACATGTGGAAATTGCACAAGACGGCAGCTGCAGTACAGGCCATTTGAGGATGATACTCCACTACCTAAGCGACCACGAAAAGCAAATTAACTTCTGACTTCATTATATTTCTTTATTATTATTTTATTTTATTTTAATTTTATTTAAAAGTTTTATTATAAGTTACAATTATTATCATCAAGAAAATTATTAGTTATTGTGGTTATTAATATTTATTATTATTATTATCTTCATTATTATCTTTGTTTATGTATTCATTTTTGTTGTCTTAAAATTTGAGACTTTATTAAATACATCATTATGTTGACATAACTATTTTTTATACACGACTAAAAAGTGTATAATGATTGGTCTAGACAGTCTGCATCTGATGTTAATTCAGAAGTAGAAGCAGCTGATGCAGATTTTTGCCTTAAATCCTTTCTTAAAGCTTTGCTTTTTGCAGTGTTGATTTTGCTAATCTGCTTATGTTGTTCTAACCACCCGCCAGCAATAGAAAAACCTCTAATGCTAACCCATAAGCCAGCTATTTCTTCCAGTAACTGAATAGCATGCTCCTCAACAGGAATGTCAATGGATAGTTTTGTCCAATAGAACTTTATATCATCACTGTCTGCGACTGCTTTAATAATTTCTTCTCTGTTGTCACTTGACTTCTTCTGGAATGCTGTGAATAAGAGGTATCGTACTTTGATTTCAATCTCCTTAAAGAAGGTGTAAGTCAAGTCATTAATTTCAAATAATCCCCCCCTGTTCACTTCCAATGTCCACTTTCTAGTGTATTCCAGTATATCACTTTCGTCACCGTTGACACCCATGCTAGATAGACACTCAATAGCATGTAAGGCAATATCTAAATCCTTTTTCTTTTCATACCTCTTCAACAACTTAAACGGTACAAAACCAGCCGCATAGCGTACTATGTTTTCCTCATCCATGGTGAGTTCAGGAACATCAATATGAGTACGTAGTGATGTACTCTCACACAGCTTAGATTTTACAATTTCAGCGTAGAGTGTATAAGAAGCATGTTGGTCTACAAGAGGACTTAACCTCGGTGCAAACTGATTCCACAGTCTTAGTAACTCACTAACTCTTAACCTGTGAAAATTTATCCAAGCCTTTTCCCTGAGGACACTTTTAGAGCGACATTTTCCTTTTGAAGACAAAGTTATGGTATTATCTAACAATTCTATAAGTGTTACAGCGAAGTTATCCAGCTCAGTTAGTCTCTTTTCTTCACAAATATCCCCCATAAAGTTTGTTACCTGCTGCTTGGCCACCTTCGAGCGTTCAGAGTCTTCACTGAACTTAGAATCAGTTAATAAAGAAGAGACAGCTGACCTCACCATCCCACCGGCCATTTTTTTGGCTCGGATAAATTTGCAAGGTCACGTGACCGTGTCAAGCAATCGCCGTCGATTTGGATTGCGTTTCCAATCCCTCCTCTTTTCTATTATCTATGGGTAAAGGGTCTGGCCCGAGAGACAACTACATTTGGTGACAGCGGTACTTTAATCCACGATATACATTGGACAGATACTTGACGCTGATAGTGCTTACATGTTCTGGACTCTTTGATCAAATAACACAGCAAAGGATTCAGCACAAGTGCCAAGTGTGGATGGATACCTCGATAATACAAACTTGACGAATATCGCAAACTTATTACAGTGATTATAATAATAAAATATTTCACTCTTAAATAGTACAAGAATAAGATAACATTTAACTAACAAATAAATGTACTAGCACAGCTTATTAGACTTGTACCAGTTTTTTTGGCTACTACAACAAGTCTTGATTTTCAAACTGTGTCATAATTCCTTGGATATTCTTTTTTTTTTTTCAAGTGAAACAGTTGCAGCAGAGTGGTGCTATGCTAATGTGAAACCCCGTTACCATACGTTATCTCAACAACTCGCCCGATTTTAATAGCGTAATTGCTTTTTTTGTCAGGAATTACTAGCCGTTTAGATAGTCAGAATGACGTAAAGCTACCACGACTCTGGAAAATTGAGGTAAGAATTTGTTAACTAAAATGAATGGTCAATGGCTACATGTTTAGGAACACACGGCCTTAATGATGACTTCCTACACCAGGTGAATTAATTAGAACTTAACCCTAGCAAACTAAATATATGTAGCCTATTTGTTACTTATTCATACAGATTTTGTAAGGACAAAAATCAATTTTATCAGATTTAAGGTTTCTTAGTGCAAGTAATAATGATATTCACATGACTGTGCTGGACTATATATATATATATCACTCTTAAACCCATATTCTAAACCTTAAAGAATGTATATTGTATACACCCTTGAATGTGAAAGTGTGCATTATTGGTTCTGAGGTTTGTATGTTGCGTGAATATGAAAATACAAGCATGAAAGCTCTAAACCTCATGAGATCTAGATAGCTGTGAGAGGAGATGGCACACTAATTACAGCTCACTATATATGCATGTGTCAGGTTAAGTATTTGTAGCTATGCTTAGATCAAATGTTGGCTAAATATTGTTTTAAATATAGATTGAGTGAAGGGGTGCTCCCATGTTTATAGCTGCTGTGTTGTTTAAGGTAAAGTCTGCAATTCAAAATGCGGAGTCTATATATCCATCCCAGCCTCCCACTCTAGCTTCATCTTGTTTGCATTAGCCATTGCTGCTGTCTGCCCTGTTGCATACACCTGAAGATGTAGATGTATTATTTCAGTGCATAATTTTGCTTTAAAAAGAAACTGAAAGAATTCTAATGGAACAGTTGAATTGAATATAGCTACAGATAATTTTGAAGAAAAAAATCATATAGCTCATATATTTGGGTAATATCGCCATTTGTTTTGAATGATATAAAAAAATTACTCCTTTGATACTCAAAGTCAAAATTTGGATGGTTAGCTCATGGATTATATTGCATTATTATTAACTTTGATACCCCAATTGTTTTAATTTCGTATCAGCCTCCCATGCTTTTTGTGAGCTAGTCAAGCCTCTGTGTATTATCTTCTGGTAATTTTTCCGTTGTCTGATTTACTAAGAAGATGAAACTCAAAGCTAGCGTAAAGTCAACAGAGTAGGGACAGTCAGCATAATTGTGATTATCACATGAAATGAACAGTACAATCAAATAGCTACAAAAAGTGAAAGTTCAAGAAATCGTGCATTTTATCTGACTATATGATCACAAATTTAAACCTTTATGTTTAGTAGTCACTAACTATTTATGGCAACATTACAAGTGCATTAGAAAATAACGTTTATAGAGGTAATATACAAAAATGCATTAATGATAATGTTGAAAAAAATACTATTTTCTGTAATTTAGAATCCAAATTATGCAGAGAACTGTTGAATAAATAATACCTACAAAAACTGTTATAATAGTAAATACTATAAAATTTAATTCACCTGGCATACTGATGGATATATAAGAGTAATCCATTCCAATCCGCATCATATATGTTAGCCAATAGAAGCAAATAAAAGGCAAAGTAGCTAGTCATTTGCTTGAAATTGTGTTTGAATGGATCAGCTAATATAGTTATAATTGCTCCCAAAGTAAATACTTGAGTTATGTAAGGCAGCATAGCAGTGATAAAGGTAAAGGAGATCATTATAAAGAATACAAAGCAAAGAATAAATGGTATGGTTGAAAACCATCGACAGTCTCTTGTACCTGGCTCAGTGCCATCTTTATAACGACCTTGCAAAGAGTCCACTACTAAACGAATAGAAATTTGCCATCGATGTGGAAGCATGTTAAGACCCTTTTGAAAGAATGTATAAGAATAAGAAACAGTGTGGCTACTGGACCTACAATAAACACTAAGCCTATCAAAAGTGAAGGAATTGCGTAAAATAAGTGGCTGTAGCTAAAGTAGGAAATTGAGGCATCCATAAATAAAGCAATATGGTTTTCGTTCTTCACCCTGTATATTGTCACAGGAACCAGGATGTCCAAGCAGACGTTAAAAAGTTTAACATACGAGAGGAGCATGAATGCAACAAAAGCATCTATTGTGGAGGTTTTTAAGTCCTTTGAGTTATTACTGCAACCACACTTTTTGGCTAAATGAATGGGTACTTTGCACATGAGATGAACTGCTTTAAAATAATGATGATGTAGCAGAATTATCAACCATGTAACCAAAATAAGGATGAAAGGGAATAAAGCAATGAGGAGGTCTAAAGAGAGCACAGTTAAAGGAGCTACTCGAAAGCATATATCAAGATCTATTAATCGAAAAAGTCTAGATTCCAGATGCCAAATATAGTACCAAAAACTTGCAATACAGTATATGTCTTTGGTTCCCTCCTTGTAGTAAATGCAGTAATAAACACTCGGAGTATCATAGGTGATGTAGTCATTTGACAGGCTAATACAAAGCCGTGAAGCTTAGAAGACGGAATGTTAATTCTACGGTATAAGATTATCAAATAAAGCACTATCAGTGGCACAAAAGCGACTAGTATATATTTCAGTATATTAACCCAACCTCCAGAACATGTAGTGCAAGACATATCGTAAGAATACGCTCTCATATACATCCCATCAACACATTCACTGCACAATGTCCCAGTACGATTCAGTCCACTACACATTTAAACGTTCAAGTCAGTCAAATTTCCTGGTAAGGTAGTGTAGGCTCCATTTAAACTGAAGTAGTTTCTGTTGTAACTCTTGCAGTTATAAATACAATTTCCTTCTTCTGTGTCATTTAATTTCTTGTTCCAAGTTATGCAATAACACTGAAGTAAGCCTCCTTCTTTCATATCCTCACTACACAAGACTACATAATTTCGATCATAGCATTCACAAGTGCTGTTGTTACTACAGTAAGACCATGAGGGACAGGATAATCTATTGTCACAAGAACCATAGCTGGGTGGACAGCTGTTAAAGGTCCCATTAGAAGTTTCTACAGCAAGTTGAAGTTTAAAAATGATAATAGAGACTAAGGCCACATTCATTTTTGTGTCTCTCAAAAAGTAACCCTTCACATCTAATTATTCGTCCTGTTAAATAAATCAATTTTTATAAGTTTAAATCATTACATGCTAGTAAGTTGACATTGATGATGTTTGTATTTGCTAGAGAACTTTCAATTAGAGGCAAATGTGTGTAAACATGCCAAGCTAGGCTATGTATAATATATATAGTACTTATTACATGAGTCAGAGTGTGATATGGTGAAATATTTCATGAGCAGGCCGAGCCAAAGGCAAGTGAAAATAAAGCCTGAGAGTGAAATATCTAGCCATATCACTCTGACGGAGTGTAATAAGTGGTTTATTCCACACTAGATATCTTCACTGAAGTAATTTTTTTTTAAACAGCCATGAGATAACACTTTGTGATATCGTGACATATCTCACGGGTCAGTACCTAAAAATATCATTGTGAAGATATCTAGTGTGGAATAAATATACATATACATATATTGTATATATATATACATATATATAATATTCCATGCTAGGTATCTTAACAATGTAATTTTTAGGTAAGTGACCCATAATAGTTGTGCAATCTTATTACTCTATATTAGTTATAGCAACTGGCCTGGCTTACCAGTTTTCTGGGTTTTTACTGTTACCTTCCTCTAGTATAGCCTACCCAAACAGATTAGAGCAGCTGCTAAAATATCAGCTGCAGAGTGGGGTGAGCCCCTAGAGTGTTTTACAGCCAACTTTACACCAAAAGTTACCAACCCTAGTATAAACTACTTCAGTGAAGGCATCTAGCATGGAATAAACCACTTATTACACTCTGTCAGAGTGATATGGCTAGATATTTCACTCTCAGGCTTTATTTGCACTCTCTTCTGGCCCTTGAAAATAAATTAGCCTGCTCTTTGTCAAACTGAAACCACATGTCAAAGGGGTCAAAATTGACCACTGTTGTACCCATACACTCAATGTAACATAAAAGTAGACTTTGGATTATCTTGTGTGAAGTTCTGAATATTTGAATAACAATTAATTTTGGAATATGTTGTTCTGATCTTGTTTGATGCTGCCCTGGAAGACTATTGTTTGGTTGGTAGAGTATAGATGGCTTTAGGATTAAAGTGACATGATTGAACTAAGAGTGCTTGATGAGGATGAAAACAAAGTGATTGATGAGTATTTTTTTAATATCGGCCACCCTTATATTTCTCTTGACCCAAAAGAAGCATTAAAACCACCAATAATAGATTAGACTATTACTACACACCATTACTCACACAGATACACTCATGTAATAGACATGATCCCATACATTATTTAAGGGAAACTTAAACCAGCAGAACCTCAGATAAACAAAACTCTCAAATATCTACAGTTGACATTTTAACTTCCTATCTTGTGATGTTGGCCACTTGAGAGTGGATTGATTTGATAGACAAAATTTCATCCAACTGAGATCTCTTCAATAAAATTTGACTTTACCAGTATACAAAAATTTATTTTTTATTTTTGTAAAACTTGATTTAGTAGCTAAGTTCTTCTTCTGATTATCAAAGAAGTACATACACATATACTTCTATAACAAATCAGTTTGAGTGTGTTGATATAACAACTAACGATATAGCTACTGTGTTCAAAGAACAGTCATGGTTATTTTGTAGATTAAAGTAAGTTGCCTTTTCATCAAGCATAGGTGTTTTGTCCTTTGATGCACCTGTTAAGCAATCAGTTTTGATACCAAAATATAAACATAAACACCTAAAAGAAAAACCAATTGAAAAGCACTTTTCACTAATCACTAATGAGAATGCAACAACATGCTTAAGTGCTGCATGTTATCCAATAGGAAAGAACCATGGAAATGAAGGCTGGATTCTTTTTCAAAAAAATGTTTTTAATGAAAACACATAGATTTAAATACTCAAGATAGTTTAATGTAACAGTTTGGAAAAAGTTGTGCCATCTGTACAGTGCTTGGTTCTCAATTTTTTAATTAGGATTATATGAGTAAGTCTTCTTTGCTAACCTATGTCTACTGCTTATTACTAGGCACATCACTGTATAGACTAGAACCCCTCGGCCCCCCTCCCCCTAAGGTAGACACATTACAGTAATTAAGTATATTATGTAATACAGTATATTATGTAATACAGTATATTATGTAATACAGTCAAGCTGTACAGTAGCAAGTTATAGGTGTTTTAGCTACAGTTTTCCCTTCTTTGCACATCCTTGGAACTGAAAATGCTAACAAGAAATGAAACAAAAAGTACACAGCAGTAAACATTAGGTCAAATAATATGATGGAAGAAAATTATATTACACTTCCCACCCCCTAACCAAATTTTCAGGCATGGGTGGACTGAAAGCTGAATTTTTAGCCTTAAAAATGAAGATTCTGAAACACAGATTGTCAAATTAGCTATTCAACTTTATTTTGTCATTGTACTGGTATTATTTCAGGCTTTGAAGGCTCTTGATCAACTCCATGATGTTAATGTGACCACTACGACAGAAAGGTTTATTCTGTCTTGCTTAAAACAAGACAATATGCAGGAGAAGGGAATCAAATCTCTAGTAAGAGCTGTTTTCAGGATATCATAAAATTCTATTTAATACATTCTCAATGTGTGACTTTCATTTAGTATGACACTGCAGTATCAGATAGAAGAAGAAAAATCTTAGTCCACCCAGTCATGCTGGCATTTTCTAAAGTTAAATGGAAGTTTGCCAGATTTCTGTTCTATGCTCGTTTTACGATTTACTCAGTATTTCTCCTCCTCTGGTCTTTGCTAATCTTGTACCCTACAGTTCAAGAACAACACATTTATAATATCCCTCAAGTTTTATGGAGCATAGCATTGCAGGTAACTGTGGCAGAATTAAGTTTGCAATACCAGTAATTCAGGAAGTTCAATAGCAATAATCTCATTAAACTTTCATTTCAGGTTGTGTGGAAGAAGTCATCACATTAGTAATCACTTCAATAAGACATTGTAAGTACTGAATATAATCACTATGGCAACAGGTAGGAGGATGAAATCAGCTATTGGGACCAAGTAAGAGAATGCATTTGTAGGGATATAAAGAAAGGGTAGGAAGGAGTGGACTGGCAGTGTCTCCAACCTTACGGATCCATCCGTAATTCTTACTGAAATGCTCCTCAAGTTACGGACTATGGAGATGGCGCTCTAATTACGGTTTAATCGTTGCATGCACTAGCTGGTTAGGTAAAGGATCTCATGCTCTAGACTAAGCAATATTTAAGCAGTATGTCTGACTCTGAAGGAGAGGCTGTCACTGTGGTAGAGGCTAAGGATGTTGTTCCTGCTGCAAACAGAAAGTGTCTCAGTGTGGGAAGATTTAGGCCTAGCTGGAAGCTCCCAGATGGAATTGTTGCAAGTTCAAAAGGTGATAGATATACCTATTGCAAGCTATACATGAGCCATTTTAGTTTACTACATGGAGGTTTGAATGATGTCTCCCCTTTACCCTGTATGTTGTCACAGGAACCAGGACATCCAAGCAGACGTTAAAAAGTTTAACATACGAGAGGAGCATGAATGTAACAAAAGCATCTATTGTGGAAGTTTTTAAGTCCTTTGAGTTATTACTGCAACCACACTTTTATGGCCAAACAAATGGGTACTTTGCACATGAGATTAACTGCTTTAAAATTATGATGATGCAGCAGAATTATCAACCACGTAATGAAAATAAGGAAGAAAGGGAATAAAACAACAAGTAAGTCTAAAGAGAGCACAGTTAAAGGAGCTATTCGAAAGCATATATCAAGATTTATTAATCAAAAAATCTAGATTCCAGATGCCAAAAATAGTACCAAAAACTTGCAATACAATATGTCTTTAGTTTGTTCCTCATAGTATATGCTGTAACAAACAATCGGAGTATCATCGATGATGTAGTCATTTGACAGTCTAATACAAAACCCTGAAGCCTAGAAGACGGAATGTTAATTCTACAGTATAAGATTATCAAATAAAACACTGTCAGTGGCACAAAAGCGACTAGGATATATTTCAGTATATTAATCCAACCTCCAGAACATGTAGTACAAGACATGTCATAAGAATAAGCTCTCATATGCATCCCATGGATACACTTGCTGCACAATGTTCCAGTACGATTCAGTCTACCACACATATTATGGGCATTCAAGTCTGTCAAATTTTTTGGTATGGTAGTGTAGGCCCCATTTAAACTAAAGTAGTTGCTGCTGTAACTCTTGGAGTTATAAATACAATTGCCTTCTTCTGTGTCATTTAATTTCTTGTTCCAAGTTATGCAATAACACTGAAGTAAGCCTCCTTCTTTCATATCCTCACTACACAAGACTACATAATTTCGATCATAGCATTCACAAGTGCTATTGTTACTACAGTAAGACCACGAGGGACAGGATAATCTGTTGTTACAAGAACCATAGCTGGGTGGACAGCCGTTAAAGGTCCCATTTGAATTTTCCACATATTGAAGTGTAGCAGTAATAATAAAGACTACAGCCACATACATTATTGAGTCACTCAAACAGATCTATAATACTTCTAATTATCACTAATTCTTTAAATACAGTTTAAAATTATTGCAGGTTTAGTAAGTAGACATTGATAATGTTTAGTTTGCCAGAGTACTTGCAACTAGAAACAAATGTGTGTAAACACTAATTTAGCAAACTACATACTTAGTAATATTTTTTTAAGTTTCTTTCACTTTTCAAAATATAACTTCGCATAGTACTGGTGATATAATAAGTTGGGAATACTAAAATATATATTAGATACGTCCTGTTAAACAAGCAAAGCAAACTAAGAGAACCAAAAATTGTAAGGCATATATGTTCATATACATGAACATATAATATGCTATAGCTAATTATTCATATTTTTTTAATTTTGATCCCTATAAATTGCCCCTTGTACTACTTACAACACTTGGTTGTGGAGGAAAAGGTGGAGACAGTTTTCTTGACCATTCTAAATCAGTCAATCCCAGGATTAGGATTCCCAGGATTAGGATTCCCAGGTTCAGAGATTCATTTGGAGCCGAGTACATAGATAGCTCAAGTACGAATATCATAGTTGGTGGTCACAATTGGTTGCTAGCTTCACTGCTAATCCTGTGAGGTTAGTTTAGTCTATTCTGAAGTACTTCTGGAAAGCATTACTCCTCCATCTGCTGAAGTCCTTCATATAATGACAGATCTGCTACACTCAATTCTAAAACTGTGATCCAAGTTTAAAATTCCTATGCTGTTAACCCCAGATTTTCCCTGATGCACTTAGTCGTGACCTGGTAAGTGGTTTGCCATCCTCAAATCCTCTTTTTCTCTACCAGGTATGCCAACAATGCCATTACTGGACATAACATTATACCAGTCCAACCCAGATAGATGTCAGCCCATTCCCTGAATTGGTCCATCTTAGATGCCTTGATCATCCTCCTAGGTGTATCGACATTGGCGACTTCCATGTCTTGGATCAAAACTTCCCCGTTCTGGAGGTGTAATCTTCCTGATCTCTAACAACTGAAGTAACAGTCAAATAGCTTCCAATAGAATGGTTTCATTCCAATCACTATCTTTTTCCCAGCTTCCCCATAGTTTCAAGAGTATGCTGAGTGCCTGACCTTATCCTTGCAATCTTGTTCCTCTCCGAGCTTCCTGGTGCTCCTCAGAACTTGCACCTGCCTTGGCATACTGCCCCAGTGGTGGTCAAGTTTACCATGCTCAATTTGGGCTCGCCTTACACATGTAAGACAAAATATTATTGAGTTGGCATCCTTTTATATAGGAATGGCCAGCAGCTGCATTTAGGGTGTGGGGGTGGGGGTGGGGCAAAGAAGGGGAGGGTATTAGAATCCCCTAGAAAAGCCTTTGAACACCCTAAAACATTTTGATTCCAATACATGAAATGAGCATAGCTTTTCATATGTTTCTATGCACTGCAAGTGTCTCTAATGACTCTGTATCTTTACATTCATTACCCCTCCTAATTTCTAAAAAAAATTGCCCCACCAAGATTCAGTTTGTGTATGCAGCCCTGATTCTCTTGATTCTCTCCCCCTTAATGCAACAACACTTCCTTAGTAGTTCTTTCTATGTCAGAAGTAAGAATCTGAAACTAGTGAATGGGATCAGCCTGTAGTATAGTAAAGCAGACCTGACCAGATGAATGTCATAAGTAAAACAAGTAATTGCTAGCTTCAATCACTAAAACAACTGTCACTTGCCGACATTTGATAGTTTGCAGATAAAGGATAACTTTGAATATGCTAAATTTTATTTATCATGTACAACACAATAGCAGACATTATATAAAAGAGTGATATTACAATTAGCAACAACAATGATGGCCGCTCAGCTATAATTACTAACCTTGTTCGTTCACCTTTTCTCTTTCAATTTGACCTACCTCAAGACATGTTGGAAATAAATACACAACAGACAAAGAATTCTTTTAGAAGCAATGTTGTCTGAAACAACATTTAAAGTGAAACACACTTTCTTAAGAACACACAACGAAAGAAAAAATACATATCAAGTGACCAAGTCACCTGTTACATGCACTTAAACTATTGACCAATAACTTCAAGCAGGAGGACTGAGCCCTCCTTCCGCTAACCCAACCAAGTAGAAGCCAATCCTGGAGTCCATCACAGCATTTTGAATGATCATGTTCATAAAGACGGCAGTGAAGTTACTCTTACAGAATAATAAGTTTGCATCGGAGTATATAAGTATAATTTTGGCTCTAAACTATTCTTCATATACTCTGCTTTTCAAAACCACGTGCTATGGCAATGTCTTAAATTCTGCTTGATTATACATGGTCTTTGACACTACTCACTCAGCCTCATCATTCCAAGAATACCATAAACTTAGCATTTACACAAAATTTTCTCCGGGCTGCTGCAGAGCTTCTCCAATCACCTCCTGAAATATTAACACAAACACATGCCCATATATGCACATGCAATTACACTGTCAGTGCATCATGAGGTCCCTCTGTTTGGGTGTAGCACCTACAAATTATCATATCTTGGCTGAGATTGAGACTCCCATGCCATATTTAATGAGAATTCCAGTCTATTGGCTACTTGTAGAGGACTTGGAGCTGTCAGAGCTACCTTGCAAGAGTTTCTTACATAACAGATGCAACATCATCACAATTCTTACTGATAGTAGGCACAAACTATTCTTTGTGTATAATGACTGCAACCCAATGTGATAAACATTTGCTGACATGGCAGCTGTGGAAACCCAGACAAGTACTGCATTAACAACCAACAATGGACCATCCAACCTCATCAAAACAGCTAAACCAAATAGCTAGATTTTTAGCATCAAATATTTTTTTTGACACAAGAAAAAAAAGTTGTCCAGCTTAATTGAATACAAGTAACACATGAAACTTAATGTCAGTATTCTGAATAACCAACTAATCATATTATCGTATATACAGTTTTAGTTATTATGAGTTTGCCTAGTATAAGTAGAATATATGCAACTAAAAGAGTCGGCAGTTATGGAACTTAGGGTTGAACTCATGGCTTGATCACATCAAATGAACCTTTCAGTATCTCTATAGCTAAAAATTGACAGTGCAAAATTAGGTTAAGAGAGAGTAGATGGAATCCTTCTCTTTCTATCATACACTAGTGTACATTGTCACAATACAAACAATAATATGTTATATGTTATGAATTCACAAGCTATTTATAAAAATACAGCTGCATTAAAAAAATAATTTGAGTTTCTACGAATTTAATGTTAATATATAATACAACTAATTATAATTATCATTTTTCTGCGAATCCAGGCAATGCCAAGACAACAGGGTATAAGAATCCTGAAAACACCGCTATGATTATCAATACCATGAAATTGAACTCAACAGGAATAGTGATGGATATGTAAGTGTAATCCATTCCAATCCATAGCATATATATGTTAGCCAGTAGAAGCAAATAAAAGGCAAAATAGCTAGTCATTTGCTTGAAATTGTGTTTGAATGGATCAGCTAATATAGTTATAATTGCTCCCAAAGTAAATACTTGAGTTATGTAAGGCAGCATAGCAGTGTTAAAGGTAAAGGAGATCATTATAAAGAATACAAAGCGAAGAATAAATGGTATGGTTGAAAACCATCGACAGTCTCTTGTACCTGGCTCAGTGCCATCTTTGTAACGACCTTGCAAAGAGTCCACTATTAATCGAATAAAAATTTGCCATCGATGTGGAAGCATGTTAAGACCCTTTTGAAAGAATGTATAAGAATATAGAAACAGTGTGGCTACTGGACCTACAATAAACACTAAGCCTATCAAAAGTGAAGGAATTGTGTAAAATAAGTGGCTGTAGCCAAAATAGGAAAGAGAGGCATCCATAAATAAAGCAATACGGTTTTTGTTCTTCACCCTGTGTATTGTCACAGGAACCAGGACATCCAAGCAGACGTTAAAAAGTTTAACATATGAGAGGAGCATGAATGTGACGAAAGCTTCCATTGTGGAAGTTTTGATATCCATTGAGTTACTATGGTTACCACCCTTGTTGGCCAAATAAACGGGTACTTTACACATGAGATGAACTGCTTTAAAATTATGATGATGCAGCAAAATTATCAACCATGTAACTGAAATAAGGAAGAAAGGGAATAAAGCAACGAGGAGATCTAAAGAGAGCACAGTTAAAGGAGCTATTCGAAAGCATATATCAAGATCTATTAAGCGAAAAAAGTCTAGATTACAGATGCCAACAATAGTACCCAAAACTTGCAATACAGTATATGTCATTGGCTTCTTGCTTATTGTATATGCAGTAGCATATACTCGGAGTATCATAGGTGATGTAGCCATTTGACAAACTATTACAAAACCCTGAAGCCTTGAAGATGGAATGTTAATTCTACAAAGTAAGATAATCAAATAAAACACTGTAAGTGGCACAAAAGCAACCAAGATATATTTCAGTATATTAATCCAACCTCCAGAACATGTAGTGCAAGACATATCATAAGAATAAGCTCTCATATACATCCCATCAACACATTTACTGCACAATGTTCCATTACGATTCAGTTTACCACACATTTGTGTATTCAAGTCTGTCACGTTTCTTGTTAATGTAGTGTAGGCACCATTTAAACTGAAGTAGTTGTTGCTGTAACTCTTGCAGTTATAAAGACAATTTCCTTCTTCTGTGTCATTGTATTTTCGTTCCAAGTCATGCAATAACACTGAAGTAAGCCTCCATTTTTCATATCCTCACTGCACAAGACTACATAATTTCGATCATAGCATTCACAAGTGCTGTTGTTACTACAGTAAGACCATGAGGGACAGGATAATCTATTGTCACAAGAACCATAGCTAGGTGAATGGCCATTAAAGCTAACATTTGAATTTTCCACATATTGAAGTGTAGCAGTGATAATAAAGACTACAGCCGCATACATTCCAGTCACTCAAACAGATCTATAGTACTTCTAATTATCACTAATTCTTTAAATACAGTTTAAACTCACTGCAGGTTTAGTAAGTTGACATTGATAATGTTTAGTTTGCCAGAGTACTTGCATCAGAAACAAATTGTGTGTAAACACTAATTTAGCAAATTACACTTAGCAATATTTTTTTAGCTTCTTTCACTTTTAAAAGCAACTTGGCATAATAATGGTGATATAATAAGTTGGGAATACTTAAAACATATATGAGATATGTATTGGTGTACAAGAAAATCAAACTAAGAGAACCAATAAATGTTAGACATATGTTCATATTCATATATGGCTAATTATCCATATTTTTTAAATTTCATCCTCATAAATTGCTCCTTATGAACTACTTAAAACAAAGTGGAGGCAGTTATCCTGACCATTTTAAACCAGTCAACCCCAGGATTATGTTACCTAGGATTATAGGTTTCCCAGGTTCTGAATTTCATTTGGAGTCCAGTACATAGATAGCTCAAGTACGAATATCATAGTTAGTTTCACACTTCGTTGCTAGTTTCACCGATAATCTTGCTAGGTTAGTTCAGTCTATTCTGAATTACTTCTGGAAGGCATTACTCTTCCATCTGCCGAAGTCCCTAATGACAGATCTGCAACACTCAATTCTAAAAACTATGATTTAACTTTAAGATTTTCATGCTGCTAATCCTATCTTTCCCCCCTAGGTATTTATTTTACGTGCTGCACTAGCCGTGACCTGGTAAGTGGTTTGCCACCCTCAAATCCTCTTTTTCTCTACCTGGTATCCCAACAATGCCATTACTGGGCATAACATTGTACCAGTCCAACCCAGATAGATGACAGCCATTCCCTGAATTGGTCAATATTAGATGCCTTGATGATCCTCCTGGATGTATCAGCATTGGCGACTTATACATCTTGGATCAAAATTTCCCTATTCTGGAGCTGTAATCTCCCCTGCTTTCAAACAACTGAAGTAACAGAGGCAAAAAGCTACCCATACAATGGTTCCATTCCAATCACTGTCTTTTCCCAGCTGCCCCATAGTTTCAAGAGTATGCTGAGTGCCTGACCTGATCCTTGCCATCTTGCTCCTCTCTAAGCCTTATGGTGCTCCTCACAACCTGAACCAGCCTTGGCATGCTGCCCCAGTGGTGGTCAAGTTCACCCAGCTCAATTTGGGCATGCTTTACACATGCAAGATTACATGTTACTGAGCTTGCATCCCTTTTATAGCTAGCACTGCAACAAACTGTGCTCCCAATATTATTAATGGATGCGCTCCTTTTACCATACAACACTTCCTGTACGTAATTGAGTTCTGGTCTGGCTCGGTTCTTGCCACCAGCTTCAGGACCTCCTCTGGAATCTTTACTGGTGTCCTTTCTGTAACCTGCAGCAACCAACTGAGCTCTGTCTCTAGAGAGACTATATGAAAACCTTCCCTTGCCTCCAATAATGCCAAGCTCCTTCTGAGATGCATGTTTTCTGGCTTCCTGCAGGTTAAGTTCACCACTGACTGACTGTCACACCATGCTCTTATTGTTTGCCTGCCAACTATGAGCCTGTATTGCTAATGCAACAACAATTGGCACATAGTAGCTAGACCTGGGTAAGATCGAGGAGGTCAATAGGCAACATAGAAGGGTAAGGCTTAGGTTTAGATGCAAGTGGAATGGAGTAGCCATAATCATAGCTGTAAACAGTATAGCCCCAGAGTATTATGTGATTTTTGATTTATAGTGTTTCAGAGGCTCTTTTTCCTACTAGAATGGGTGACGCTGGGATCCATTCAGGGATATGGTATCATGGTCAAGGAGTTGCTCTCTGTAGGCACTCATTCCCGGGTTTTCACGGGTTCCCATTACTCAAACAGAGTGAAGCAGTTACCCCACATTGAAGCATCTCTTTCATTCCTCTTTTTGTAGTGTGCTTAAAGCACCAGACTCCGATCGCCTGAGTCCTGGTTTGCCTGCTCCACAGCTGGAACACCCACAGAAAGTCTGAAAACACACAAAATCACCAGCTTGTATTCTGAGAAAGGGCATCAAGCCTTTCAACATGTGCACTATATCTGACTTCCTAGGTTTCTATATCCTCCAAACTAGCAGGAAGTTCCACCTTGCTCGTCCTTCCCACTCCTTTCTGATCATTCTCCTGTGACTCTTTGGATCTTATGCCTAACTGCAGGATTTCTTCTGGCAATAGAAAACCCTACATCACTGCAGCTGTTTTCACACTACCAAGACTTAGCTAACCTAACATTTTTTATGCCTACTATACTATCATTAGATGTATTCTCTTTCTTTCACAGGCTTTTTTATACAACAAAATTTAAAATATTTGGTCACCATGGTAATCGAACCCAGGACTGCTTTCTTAATACACAAGTGCTTTGCCACTGAGCTACGAAAACCAGCCAGCATACAAACACTTCAATCTTGTATTTATACTGTTAAGGATACTGCTATGCTACAGTCTCACTCTCAACAGACCAACATACAAACATTTCAATCCTGTATTAATACTGTTAAGGATACTGCTATGCTACAGTCTCACTCTCAACAGACCAACGGAAATTTTCTTATCTGTGGATATTTTTACCCTACTAATTTATAACTTCACAATTCCTATTTCAGCCTTTTTTTTAAAATCATCATTAAATGTATTCTCTCTCTTTTACAGGCTTATTAAACAATAAAGAATTTGATTAATATTTTTTATTTTGAAGTGATAAATTAGCAGAATAAACAATTCTTGTTTGGCTAGGCCACTCCTTCCTGGTATGCCAGGCTACAAACTTTCTTTCTTCCTGTTATATAACAGAGACCCAACTCTCAACCCAAATATTTGATGGTGATTGAGCGAAACAATATTGGGGGTTATCAATTAAATATATAAGCTGCCCTTACACAAGTTTTTAAGATTCCTCCCTGTATTTATTTTTTTTCCTTTCAGTAAGCAAGTCTTTGCTTATCTTTAGAAATGCCTTTTTTCAAGTCAAATTTATTGTGGCAAGTATGTACTATGGCATTGAAAACCATGTATCGAATGTAATTATAAAGCTCGATCATTAACTCTCAGTGCGCATGTGCGAGAGGGTTATAGTAGTCGTCCTGCCTGAAGGTCTGTCTGTCTGTCTGTCTGTCTGTCTATCTGTCTGTCTGTCTGTCTGTCATGCTCTGATTTTGGAGAATACTGACAATTAAGAGTTTATTTAGGTATAGACTTACTCAGGACTTAAGACCTTTTATTGTGCTATATACTTTTTTTAATTTTGGGCTAATCGTTGAGAAAACGCGAAACTTACAGCAGCTCCGTGGTAGGTACCAGCTTTTATGGGCAACACCCCTAGCTTTACATCATAATCACGTGAGCAAATAATTTCTTGCAGCCAGCGGTGTAGTTTGATTTATGCTCAGGGAAGTCCATGTAACATTTTTCATTGGTCGAGTTAGTTTGATGCCTCATTAAAAAAGCTAACAGATTGCTTGTTATTTTGTAAGGAGATTATATTATTGTAATAGCTAGGTAGTGTTAAATAGTGCTGAGGGTTCACATCTTTGGTGCTTCATTTGTTTAAAGTAGCTTGAGTGTTTTTTGTCAGGAACTGTACTGATTATTTGGATAGTCAGAATGGCTTATTCTTGAAAATAGTTGCTGCTGAAGCTACAACTATAGAAAATTGAAGCAAGATAGTAATTCTATATAGTTAACTGTTCAATCGCTACTTAATGTCATTCTAAACTAGGTGAATAGGAGCTAGAACATTAATTTCAAGCAAACTAATAATTGTAGCCTTTTTGTATTTTGCATACAGATTTGTAATGGCAATAACCAGCTTTCATCAGATTTAAGGTAAAATTTTAATGTTTTAGCTACCCTGTGGTTTGAATTACTTTGGGCACAATATCTTGCTCGCCATTTGTGCTAAAGCACATCACTATGTTAAATTTTATGTTTCCGAATTCAATACAAGTATAAGCATCTTGTTATACTCTCTGATTTGCAAAGAATGAAGATAACAGTTCACTAATATAACTAGCAAGTACCTGCCATACCATGGCACTTGACTTGTTTCATCTATAATTGTATTCCTCCAGGAAAAAACGAAGTTGCTTGTACCTGCTGTACCATGGAACTTGTATTCACTTCATCTATTTCCATTTATGTTGTACCTGATTTGATTACAAATGAATTTGCCTGTTAGTTAGATGCATTCTTGGTATGGAGTCTATATACCTTATTTAGTGGACTGGGTCACATTCGACCAATGGTGAGCAAAAAAAATATTATCTGTAAAGAATTAAAGCACTTTGAGTGCACTGATCGAATAGTCCATTTTGTTAATTGTAAAATGAATACCTTGGGATAACAAAATATTATAGATGCATTGACAGAAAGTAGTCTCGCTAGCCAGACCCTTTACCTAACAGCTACGCAGGGAAAGGGTCTGGTGTCCATCTTGCACCAATGTCATTTTACAGGAATTCGTGAAAGGTTTGCGGTAATGATCAAGAATGTTATCAAAGCTGCCTCTAAATGTGCGCGTAAGTCATTCCTTATGCTATTCTTATGAAAAGATGCTTCTACCCGAGGTATAGTACTATGTAGCAGAGAGACTTAAAACCAATATCAGCTACAAACTTTTTTCAAGCATTGTTCTTGCTCACTTTTCAGAATATAGCCTGAGAGAGTCAGCAGCTCGAGAAATAGCAATTTCAAGGTCTAAATGTTTCGTAGTAGGTCACAGCCATGATTCTCCCAGGTGCGGCAGCTATAGGATATACAATTCTGGATCGAACGCTGCGGCTAAGTCTAACACTCAAAATTCACATGCGAAAGTTGTGCACGTAGAAAGTATGCTCCTCCAGATTCTGGAGGAGGAAACGAGATGGGTGCATGATGGACACCAGACTCTTTCCACGTAGCGGTTAGGTAAAAGGTCTGGCTAGTAAGACCAGGCAGGAGGCACATGTAGCAGTCCACTTATTTAAATTGTGTTTACAATCCTTATTCTTTTTTAAATGCCTTGAATTAGCATTGTATTGTAGAGTCACAGATTACGGAAGAGTCAAAAATATAATTAGACGCTACCTCACAATTATAATTAACCCTCATTGTGTATGCGTGAGAGGGTTATAGTAGTCTGTCATTCTTTATCTTGGTCTGTCCACATCAAAGAAATATGCAGTAAAGCTTATTGGTCTATGTATTTAATTAGAACAATTCCTTGCACATCACCCATAAACATTAAGAAGTCCCTCTATCTATCACTTGTAAGATCTCAGCTGACCTACTGTTCCCAGCTATGGTTTCCCAACAAAATACAAGACATTATCTTATTGGAAAGAGTTCAATGGCGTGCCACTAAATACATTTTAAATAATTATAATATTTCTTACAAATTGTGGGGCCAGGCAGAGAGCAAAGAAGACGAGAAAGAAAGAGAAGACAAGAGAGTGAAGAAAAGAGAAAGAACTGAACAATTGTATGCGGAACATTAGTGTGCGTGTCATTGTGTATATTTATTATTATTAGCAGTGTGGTGTGCGTTGTTTAGATTAGCTATGTGTCGTGTGCAAAGATTATTGTAAGAAGTTGTGTATCAGTGTGAGCATGCGTATGAGACGGGTTTCATCTCATAAAACCCGTCTCCACTTCCTGTAGAGTTCAGTTACCCTTCCTGTAGTTAAATTAAATAGACCTAAAACTCTATTGTGACTTACTGCAGCCACTGTTAGGCACGGGCCCACAATACCTCTGTCCTATCAGTGCGCCGGGAACTCTGGTGGCAGCGTCAATCAAAACCCCACAACTGGCAGCAGCGGTGCTCGTCTTGGTCTGTTTCCTGAGTTCGAGTTGGACCCGTTCCTCCACGTGGTCGAGATATCATTCTACCCCGAGTGCGTTTTTCCTGACAGCGTCTGAGCCCGTCTCGTTTCACCAATTCGAGATCCGAGTTCTTCCTTGTGCTGACGGTAGACTCTACTCATCTGTCCTCTGTTCCGTGTTCGAGTTGGCATTCCGTTCCTCTTGGTCCATTTCCCGAGAACGTTCCGTGTCTGCGGCTCCTTCACGCTGTGTACATCGTCTGAGGCATCTAACATTTTGTGTGTTCGAGATCATCTTTTGTGGTATATTGTGTATCGAGTTTGAGACTGTTTGATTTGTGCAATTTTGAGTTTGAGTGTCTTACGTGTTCTATTTTTCTTTTTCATTGCTCCAGGTGCCTTGAAGTCTCCACCAGTGTTGAGAGTGGATGTTGAGACAGCCTGGGAGAGAGAGACACGTACGACAGTGTAGAGAGCGATCTAAGTTTGGAGCCTATTCTGAGAGCGAGTCGGAGGCTTCTGTTGCGGAGTCTGGTTTGTCTTCAGCCAGAGGTGAGGTTTTTGAGAACCTTGTGTTGGGTCGTGGGTCGACCGGTTGTGAGTCTGTGTCGTTGAGCGATAACAGTGACTCTGAGTTTGTTGAGTATAACCCTGATTCTGTGGGTTTGGGTGCTGAGAAAAGTATTCGAGATTCTGAGAGTTTATTCAGTGTTGAAATGAGTGAGGGAGAGGAAACTATTGAGACTGGTCCTGTGGATAAGCGGGATGACAGTAAAGTAAGATCAAAGTCGAGAGAGACTGTGAAACTGGGTCACAGGAGTGAGAGTAGGCCCAGTAGAAGAGGGGCCGTGAGTGGCGCTAGTGTGAGTGCCAGAAGTGTGAGTAGAAGGGGTGGTGAGAGGAGAACTACCCACAGATCGGCGGCGGTCGATGTTGACAGACCGTTGCCACGTACCAGGGGTGAGTCCTTGGTTGAGGAGGCTGTGAGCGAAGAAGAAGAGAGAGAAAGTGAGGATGAGCTTGGAGACTACTACTCTGAGGAGGACGAGTGTGACAGGATCACTGGAAGTGATGTGAGACAACTCATCAAAACTATGGCTTTGTCCATGAGGGACAAGTGCGACCTGAGATCCCAAGAGTCCATTACGAGGGAAATCCAGTCTATTGTGGCGTATCGTGATACTGATGAAATCCATCACTACATCATGGGCCTGGAAGCCGACCTGAAAGATCTAAAACTGCCAGAGAGGAGGTGGAAGCGCATCCTGCTGCGGAAATTAACACCCAAAGCTAGGAAAGCTGTACGAGGATTCGTCAATGAGTCTGACTGTACCTACCAAGAGCTCAAGGCTGCCCTGATAAAGAAATTAGGGTTGAGTCGCTCGGCAGTGGCTGACAAGCTCTTTGGAACGAGTGAATACGAGTTGAAGAAGATGGACCATGTAGCCAGGTTCCAGCACTTGAGGGACAATATGGAGAGGCTGGTGCTATCGTGCAAGTCGGTGGATGAGGTGCCTCTTGTTGTTGTCATTGGCATGTTCAGACAGACGCTGTATCCGTCGGAGCGTTGCCTGCTGGAATCCCACTCCATCACGTCATATGAAGACTTGAACGATGTGGCGGACGTGTTGAAGTCGGGTGCTCCTAGAGGGGGTCAGTATGAGAGAAATAATGTAAGAGGTGACGGAAGTCGTGGTTATGGTATTGGGGGTATAAAGTGTTTCAAGTGTCAAGGTTATGGGCATAGAGCATATGATTGTAGGAAGTCTGAGGGGTCTAGTATGGTAACGTGTTTTGTGTGTAACCAGCAGGGCCATAAGGCCCCTGACTGCCCCAACAGGGCAGACAAGGTGGCCAAAAAGGATCACGGGAAAGTTAATGAGTACCACAAAGAAGCACCAGGTTAAGAGCCAGGCTGGAGCTACAGATGCCAATACACTCATCGAGTTTAAAGGCAAATGTAATGGCCGGTGGTGCTACTTCCTGCCAGACTCTGGTGCTGTGATATCTATGGTATCCAGAGATTTGGTGGATCCTTTCCACTACACTGGGAATTACAAGAGCTTGATTATGGCTAATGGGGATGTAATTAGGAGACCTTTGGCTGTCGTAACTTTTGTTCTGAGATGGAGAGTGTTTGAGCAGACTGTTGCTGTGAGTCAGCAGGGCGAGAGGCAAAGTTTTGTCTTTCTTTCTGCTCCCCCTGTGAACGAGAGTGATGCTATAGCTGCTCTCGAAGCTTTGTGTGACCGAGAGGTTCGGCGTCACACGATGTCAACAGGCAAGGAGGATGTGTTACCTCCACCTTCGCCTGTCTCTGCTGTTGTGACGCGGGCTGCTTCTAAAAAGGCAGCTTCGCGAGCGGCAGTGGAGGATGTGAATGTGTGTGAGACAGTGCCCCTTTCTTCCATTGAACCGGGGGTGGCTGTATCTTCTGCACCACCCGCTGGGGAGGTGGAAGATTGTGTGGTACAAGACACTGAGGTGTCTGAGGGGTTGCTTGCTGAGACAAGCAATCCATATGTTGTGTCAGAGAAAGCTGATGAATCTATGTGTGTGAGTGATGATGTAAGTGATGGGAAGAAAGAGTCTGAGGTTTGTGCTAGGACTAGTGAGGGTTCTGGTAGTGTCGAGGAAGAAGTGTTGGAGAGCTTAGGATGTCCTACAGTAATGGAGAGGTCGGTGAAAGAAGAGCTTAGAAAAGAATTATTAAATGATGAGACTTTGAGCCCGTGTAGAACTCTAGCGGCTAAAAATAGCAATGGGTATTCTTGGAAAGATGGCTTGCTGTTCCATCAGCTGGTCGACAAGTCAGGTGTCGAGAGGTGCCGATTGGTGGTTCCCGTGGCCAGGAGAGCGAACATCTTGAACATGGCACATGACAAGAGTGGCCACGTAGGAGTTAAGTCGAATAAAAGATTTTCTTGGCCAGGGTTGGGAAGAGACGTAGTAAAGAAGGTGAACCAATGTGACGTGTGTTTGAGGTTTAATAAGGCTGGTAATAGGGTGGCGAAGATGGTCGAGAGGCCTGTAATCACTGTGCCTTTCGATTCCGTTGCCTTTGATTTAGTGGGCCCCTTGCCGAAGGCAAGAGGGGGTGTAAAGTATGTTTTGACATATATGTATGGCCTCTAGGTGGCCTGAGGCTGTTGCTCTCAAGTCCGTGACAGCTGAAGCAGTGGCGTCCGGGATGACCAATATCATCTTTAGGACAGGCATTCCCTCTAAAATTTTAACTGACAGGGGGACGGTATTTGTGGGGAATCTTGTTTCTAAGGTGTGTGAGATGTTGGGATGTGACCAGATTAAGTCCTCACCCTACAGACCTCAATCGAACGGAGTCCTAGAGCGGCTCCACGGTACGCTGAAGCCTATGTTGGCCAAAGCTGCCGAGAAAGGGGTCGATTGGGCAGACTTCCTGCCGATGGCTCTCTTTGCCATCCGGCAGGTACCCAACAGATCAACAGGGTTCTCACCTCATGAATTGGTTTTTGGGAGAACCATGGTGGGCCCCCTGGATCTTGTGTATTCGGGGTGGGTGTCAGACGAGTATAGCGAGTTAGATGTGAATGAGTGGGTGTTGTCATTGCAAGACAAACTGTCTCTCTTGCATGACTTAGCCAGCGCAAATGAATTGAATTCTATCGCCAGTAGGTCTGTGGCTTTCAATGCTCATAAGTCTGACCGATCTTTGTGTGTGGGTGACCTAGTGTTGCTAAGGATACCAGGTATGCGGGTTACTTTGTCTGCTTCCTGGGAGGGTCCCTACAAAGTATGCCAGAAGGTCTCGAGAGTGACCTATAGAATCCAACGAGAGGGTTCTGATCATGTGAGAATCGCCCACGTAAACAATTTGAAAGTGTATGATGTTGATGAGACGTCTAGATACATGGCTGGGATTAGTGTTGTGGCTGAGGAAGACATTGAAATGGAGAAGTGGGTCGAGAAGAAATTGTTAGGTGATGAATTGTGTGAGGGATATTGTGAAAAGGATATGACTGACTGTTTGGAGAATTTCTCAGAGTGTTTTAGTGACACCCCGGGACTATGTGTAACTGGGGAATGTAAGATAGCTCTAGAGGAGGGAGCTAGGGTGGTGAACATCCCGCCCAGGAACATCCCCGTTCACATTCGTGAGCAGGTGGAGACTGAAATCAAGAAGTTGGTAGATGCGGGCATAATTGTGCCCAGTGATGAGGAGTGGTGCAGCCCGATTGTCCCTGTCTGGAAGAAGGACGGGTCAGTCAGGTTGTGCGTGGACTATAGGGTGTTGAATGCTGTGACTCCACTGAGGCGGTTCTGGCTTCCGTCTCTGAGGGAAATCTTGGACCAGGTGGGGCCTTGCGCGGTTCTTTCCAAGCTTGACCTCACCTCGGGCTTCCATCAGATAAAGATGGAAGAGGAGTCCAGCAAGCTTACTACCTTTAGTTGCCCTTTGGGTAAGTTCCGTTTCGTGCGGATGCCCTTTGGCCTGAAGAATGCTCCGGCAATATTTCAGGCCATTGTGGAGAACGTGTTGAAACCGGTTGAGAGTGTGTGTAAGAATTACATCGACGATGTAGTTGTATTCAGTAGTTGTTGGAAGGATCATATTGTGGATTTGGGAATGGTGTTAAATGTGTTGAATGAGGCTGGGTTAAAGGTGAAGCTAAAGAAATGTGAGTTCGGACGTAAGCATATGGAGTATTTGGGACACCAGATTGGGAGTGGCAGGTTGGGCATACCGGAGGCTAGGGTTGAGGCAATGAGGGCTTACGCCAAGCCAAAGACCAAGAAGCAGTTGAGGGCCTTCTTGGGGTCTTTCGGGTATTACCGAGAGTTCATCCCGAACTTCGCCTCGCACTCGACTGTCCTCTCTCCCAGTACTTCCTTGACAGCTCCACTCACCATCAACTGGACGGTGGAGATGGATAGAGCCTTTAGTGAGTTAAAAGTATTGTTATGTGATGCATGTGTGTTGTTTGTGCCTACTAGAAGTGATGCCCTCACTCTCTACACGGACGCTTCCGGTGGAGGTGTGGGTGGCTGTTTACATGTTGTGCGTGAAGGAAAGGAGTTGCCAGTTGCGTTTTACAGCAGGCAGCTGAGGGGACCAGAAAAGAGATATTCCATGACGGAATTGGAGTCATTGGCGATCGTGGAAAGCCTGAGACATTTCGACCACTACACTTGTGGTGCGCCAGTGAGAGTTGTAACTGACCATCGTGCATGTGTGGCGCTGACATTGAGTTCCCACCTGAACAAGAGGCTCATGAGGATGGCCTTAAAGATTCAAGACTACGATGTGACGATAGAGTATCGGCCAGGACGCCTAAATGGGAATGCAGACGGGCTCAGTCGACAGAATTTCGACGAGGATGAGACAGTTGAAGATCTGCCTGTCCATGGTGTTGTTCAGCCTTGCCCGAGGAGCGAAGGCTTAGCGGGGGGGCCTGTGGGGCCAGGCAGAGAGCAAAGAAGACGAGAAAGAAAGAGAAGACAAGAAGAGTGAAGAAAAGAGAAAGAACTGAACAATTGTATGCGGAACATTAGTGTGCGTGTCATTGTGTATATTTATTATTATTAGCAGTGTGGTGTGCGTTGTTTAGATTAGCTATGTGTCGTGTGCAAAGATTATTGTAAGAAGTTGTGTATCAGTGTGAGCATGCGTATGAGACGGGTTTCATCTCATAAAACCCGTCTCCACTTCCTGTAGAGTTCAGTTACCCTTCCTGTAGTTAAATTAAATAGACCTAAAACTCTATTGTGACTTACTGCAGCCACTGTTAGGCACGGGCCCACAATACCTCTGTCCTATCAGTGCGCCGGGAACTCTGGTGGCAGCGTCAATCAAAACCCCACATATATCATTACCACTTCCTCTCAGTGCCAATCCCTGTCTGCACAAATATCTTATAGTTTGTGCTATGTTGAGTAAATATTTACGATTTAAAACTTTTTGTTTTTCGTTTGCAGATGACAGCATCTTGTCCAATTCACATGAAGTTGACGGAATATTTATAACCAGATCAACTGCTGCTTTATGACAGACTGTACCCTCATGCTTACTGAAACTACGTGTAGCATCTTTCCAGTTGGTAAAGCCAGTCAGTAAAGATGAATCAGAAAAATTTCCTTGAATTTTATTTTGATAACCTACAACAATATTTTGCCTATTTATTATTCAGTTCCAACATTGACTTCAATATATATGGCTATCAATTATACAAAACTTACCTTTTTGCACAGCTTTTAAACAAACAAAGCAGTAAGCTTTATCACCATTTTCATCATAATGAAGCCACTTCCACTGATTGTACCAAGAGCTCTGAAAGGAGCGGTATACAATTTTAGTTTTGCCGAAGGACCTACGCGGAAAATCAATTCCATAGGGCTGGTGTGGTTTTTCACCAATCGTTGGAAAGACCACATCCCGGGAAGTAGCCATCTCTCAGAACCGCGTGCAAATGGTAAGGATCATCCATAATAAATTTGGAAACACTTAAAATTGGCAAGAATCGTCAACTTAAAAAGTGCCACACCCACCTCCCAAAAAAACCAGTACGGCCATGGCCGTACAGGTCGCTCCGGCTCCGATTCTTGTCTATACTTTACACTGATGATCAGTGTTCGATCCTATGCACTAAATGGCTCAGTTATGATAGGAACATAATGGGATACAATATCAGACTAAAAATAAATGCTTCCAAAATGTTCATTTCTATTCAACTCTCAATATTCAGCAGTCACTCCTGCAGTCAGGAAAGCCAATGTTATTCTTAGAGCAAAAGTCAAGCCAAACGATGTTGCTGCCATGGGAAAAGTCCCTATCCTGTTCTATTGTGATGGGGGTTTGGGATTGAGCACAATAACATTTGAAAAGCTGCACAGCTTCAGGGCTAAGGATCCTACTGCATATCTAGATACTCTGTGGAAGTGTTCTGTCATGTTTGGTTCTCCAAGGCCAGCATGGTTTGGAATGATGCAACTGGTGCATCATGGCAAGCATCATGGAAAGTCATCTGTGATGTTTCTCCCAATGATAGACATGAATCCGAACGACGTCACATGTGTATATTCTACACTGAAATTTATCGAAGACCACGCTTTTCGCCATGATGTCACACCAATTGTCACTTTTGATCAGCCACTGTGGTGGAAAGCATCAATGATAATTGTCACTGAGCCTGCTGAAAGCAGTCTGAGGAAAGTAGTTCTTCAATTGGCCACCTCATGGCTGCTTCAGGTCTGCAGGAATTGTTGGAGTTGATATATGCCTCCATTGTTGTGGTTCATATGCTCACAGGCAAAGCCATTGCTCGTTCTATCCGAGGGCATTTCCTTGTTGATGCAGAACTCAATGCTCTTATTGCATCCAGTACATTTGATGTACCAATACCTGCTTGTAGTGAAGAAGAACAAGAAGTTGTGGTTGAGGTTAGTAGCTTTTTATAGCCTAATTCATGCAGTCTTGACATGATACTCATTTTGCAGACAGCTGCACCAGTACCAGTATCTGCTCATGGTGAAGAAGCTGAAGTTATGGAATCTGAAGAATCAACTGTTCAGGTTAGTAGCTTTTATATAACTTAATTATTCTTAACTGCATGATATCAATTTTGTAGAAAGCTGCTGCACCATCAAGTTCTGCATCCAGTGATAAGGGTGCTCTTGATACGGCGGCACTTCCTTATAGCAAGTTAATGAAGAACGTAGTGACTGCAGAAGAAGCTCGTAAGCATGATGTTCCAGCCGAAATTAGCAGTGCCCAGCAAGTCACAATGGAGCGTCTTAAATCCTCCCGGACTGCCAGCTTAAGGCTGCAGTACATGGAAATGATCAATGTTCTTTGTAAATTCATACGGAGAGAACATACAGGCAACTGAGATTTGCACCTGCAGGCCCTTTCTGAAATGCTACCGTTTTTGGCAGCTTCTGGGCACAACAACTGTACTAAATCAGTATCATTCTACTTGCAGCAAATGTCCCATCTGCGAGAAGACCATCCAGATGTACACCAGCATTTCCAGGATGGTTTGCATGTGATCAGAAGGAGTAATCGTCACTGGACTGGCCTCTCTTCAGATCTTGTCATTGAACAAGTTGTAATGAGAAGCATGAAGACAAGTGGTGGCCTCACAAGGGGACGAGGCATGACTGAGCAGCAGCGAGTTATTTGGTCATTAGCAATGCCAGCATGTGCAGAAGTGAATAGAGCGAGTAATGCAGGAGTTGACTTGTGTATCCTTCAATTCAGGGGAGCAGAACAAGGACATCAAAAAGTCTAAACAAGCTCGTGATTGGAAAGATATTCAGACACAGCTGGCTTACCTACAGGAGAGAAGCCCCTTTACTTGTGATCCCAGTCTACGAAGTATTGCCACTGGAGTGCATGCTCATAGCAATGTTAACGTGGACACAGCAAAGATCTTTGGCAATGCTATCTTGGCTAGCAAACGAGAAGGTTAAATACTGTTAAACATTTTTTAGTTACAGATACTTCTGCGACGGCATAGTTCAAAAGTTATCACATCTAAATATAGAACACATGAAAAAAGGAGTGGTTTCGCTGGAAACACTGATAAGCTTCAATGCTGATATGCTGACAAAGTTTAATCAGGACCAAGATATTAATGATGCAATGAAAACCTTATTATTGATTCTAAAAATTCACATAGATTGTGACTTTTATGGAGTGTGAGGTGATACATGAATTGATTAATAAATTACTACAACATATTTCTAGTTCAATAACTTTGAAGCACTCAATGAAAAAGAGATTAACTGGAACTCAAGTGCATCCGGTTATAGCTCATGCACTGAAACTTTGACCGGTGATGAAATGAACCTTTATGAAAATCCCATTTGGCATTACACCTTTTCTACTGTAAGCAGAGAAACTAAAACATGCTTAGATGCACAATTACTCGGCAAAAATGAATTATACATTTCATGTATTGTGTAGATCGACCATCTTCGCCACCCTATTACCAGCCTTATTAAACCTCAAATGAATTATACATTTCATGTATTGTGTAGATGGAGCTATCCAAAACAGTGCAGTTAATTTTGTCCAGTTACAATTTCTTATTTTTACCAGATATGCAATTTTTCATAGCTAAAAGCTATTGTAGTGTTGGATTTATTATTATTTTTTTTATGCAGGTTTTGGGTAATACAAATAAATCCTCTCAAATCCTGGGCTACTTAGGACATCCCAAATATGGCTCTTGCTAAACTCAATCTAGGCACACACTTGGAAATTATGTTATGAATCAAAATGTGTTTATATACGTCTTGTAAAGTAGTTCATAAAGTTTGCTGACTCTGCCTGATGTAATCAATCACGCATGTGTTAAGGGTGCCCGCACATCGCCCACGCAATTTTTTGTTGATGGTTGCTAGGCGTAATTACTGCTATTTTATTCTTACAGAAGCTATTCTACTACAACACAAGGATAAAGTACCTGTCGAAGGCACCGCTCACTAATTTTGGAGTGAATCTGGAAGAAATATTGAGGCCCAGTTGTAAAACTTTGAAGCACTTTTTTGGAGCCGTGCTGCAAGTTGGAGCTCCGCAATTTGATACACTTCTAGCCAAGCCGCTACTGTACTGAAAGACAACGAGTTTTCTTTTTTTTTTACATTTTTTCCCTTTTATACGATATTAAAAAATTAAACTTGTATTCCCATAAGAAAATGCATTAGCAGGGCAAGTCTGATATAGTTCATAGCAACAAGCACAGTCGCTCCAGTAATGGGCTATAAATTAGTCATAAACCAATATCTTTTGGTTTGCATTGTAATTCACACATTCTTGCCACTCGGGCTACACCCTTGTGACTCAGTTTTGTACATCTCACACAAACCTCAATATTGGTTTGTAACTATAACATCAATATTAGTTGTTGATATTATATCTGGCCACACAGGCATATCCAAAACTATAGCATATAAATGCATGTATATATAATAGTGTGGGTAAATTTTTATTACCATGCGCAGAAGAGGTAGCGAGTCACTAAAATGGATGTTGTTTGTTTCGAAGGTGGACAATGGTATTTCTCGCTTCTCAACTTCCGAAAATAAAATAGGGAAGTCGTAGCTGAAGCCATTGTGGGCAACTAACACTATATTCGTATAGAAAAACAATAAATACAATTTACTACCAGGGAAGTGAGTGGTACTTGTAGAGTCGCTGACCTCAGCATTAACCGAAGTTACCAACAGCAGAAATTGTGCGAGTACATGAGACAATGGCTGCTCATTTCTGAGCATTGTTTGGGAAATTCCTGTGATTCTATTGTAGATATAGGTCTGTAATACAATGTGTATGATATAATAATTTTTTTTAATTACCAGGTGCGCGAATATGTCGAGTGGTTCTCACGAGACTGGAAAAAGTGGGTTGCTGCAGGGGAGTCGGACATGCCACCACTTCGCACCAATGTCCGTGATGTGGTCACTGTAGATGCTCAGCCCATTCACTTCACAATCATAGAAAATCAGAAGAGGATGATGATCGTCATGTCCAATGTCAATTCCATCATCATCATCATCCTCTTCCAACTCCAGATGTTCCACTTCTGGGCCGGCATCTACAGAGCCTTCTCTAGTAGAATGGAGCTCAGTTGACATGGAGTCACCCTGGCCATCTCCAGCATACTCCCCAACACTGCATCCAGCTCCTCGAAGGTGCTCCATGAAGGCTTTTTCCATCTCATACCTCTTCTTCTTTGCCTTCTTCTGTAAGTTACTGTTATCAAAATATTGATTATTGTAACCAGACAAATTGAACAGAAATTATCATACAGGGGGTAAGGGAGGGGGAATTCCACCCCTAGACCAAGTACCTTCCAGGCCCGTAGCAAGCAATTTTGGGGTGGTGCGGCTCCGGAAATGGGTGTGGTTAATAGTTTGTGGGTGTGGTTTGTCTATACTTTAGTTACAAGTTTGAACTTATTGCAGGTGGAAGTGGCTTAATCACTGAATTCACAAGTGGATACAGCAATAAAACCAGTAAAAAGGACCTCTAATTTTTTATATTATGAACATTAAAATTTTCAAAATTTGAATTACAATAGATTGTTACATAAATGATTAAATTCTTTAAATTAACCATGCAAGTATGACAGAAGACAACATCCTTCGCCTCATCGTAGTGTAAGAATGTCCAAATTTTAAACCAGTGCAATTTAAATGCTCTGGAAGTGTCTCCTGTTTTTCCAAATACTCTTTTAGGAAAATTATAACCCTTTGGCTAGTTGGTTTCTCAGGTACCTCCGCGGTTAGAGCACTCATCAGCTTCGAAGCCATGCTATCAACACGGTACTGGTCTTGCGTGCGGCACCGGTGTAGCCAACCCTTACCTTACATGTCATTGTATTCCGTGTTTCAGCGCATGCGCTGAATAATAAATTAGAGTTGAAAAAAAAGTTGTGCGGCAAAAGCCGCACCGGCCACACCCTTTGCTATGGCCCTGCCTTCCTAGCTGAACCCCCCCCCCCTTTTTTTTTTCTTATGAATCCCTGAAACATATTAGGGAATGATATTAATCATTCTTACCGTTTGTGTGAGACAAATCAGTCCACTTATCACGATAGACTATTGCCAGACCATGGAAGTGTTTGTCGTCAGCCTGCCATGATCTGACACGTAGTCTTGAGGGTAAATGGACATTTCCTCCATAAGTTGGAAAAACCCTGCTACTTGTGAATGACAAGTGAAGTGATTTTGAGTCCTGTAAGGACTTCCGTCAGGATTCACCTTATATAAACAATAATTATTAATTAAAATCTTTTTGCACACACATTTTTGTTTTCTACCTTAGGATGATAATAGGGTGATGCATGCTCGTCATGGCAGTAATGATCCACGAAGTTTTTGAGGCCATCCGTGAAAGCTTCCAATGGATTGTGAGCCTCTTGCACCTTGTCAGATGCAATAAGTGTGCTAAGAGCACTCTTGCAAGAGTTTAACATTGCATCTGTCATCCTCTTGCAGCGAAATTGATCTGCCTTGCACTACATACCAATGGATATAAAGTAATAGTATTGTTTTATTTGTATATTTACCTCGCACTTGTACTTCTTTATTTTTTCCAGTGCCTTGTGGAAGTTCTTCGTACTGTGATTACTACAATAAGTAATCATACCTTCTGGGTAGTACCGGCAGAAGGTGGCATTGGTGGCGGAATCCTTGTCGCAGATGAGCTCCTTGACAGAAAACCCCGCCTCCTTTGAAATGGTATAGGTGTCCCAGATAAATGCCATAATTTATTAATCAGAGAAAAATATGCAACTGTGTGCCATCCAAAACCTACACCACTACTGCATTACTGTACTTACTGACCCTTCAGAGAACCCTATTCTGGCTGAAAAGGTGAAACCACAAACCTCCCTTACTTACAAACCACCTAAAAAGTGCTACATCATGCGTACACCTACAACATCACCAGACTTGTGATTTTTCACCATGAATGATAACTTATGGAGCCTGCAAGCCTGGCACTAAACAATCCCAATCCCTCCTACCCCTAGTATGTAAGCTACCTTGAAATTACATTAAAAAAAAAAAAAGAAAAAAAAGAAGAAGAAAGATCACTTACTATACATTGAGGGATATAGACTTTCAACTCTTCCTCTGAGGCATACATTACAACATGAACAGGTGAATGATCCTATACACCCCAAATTAAACTTTCATTAATTTACTTAAATCATACTTTGAGTAAACTAATATACTATGCCAGTGGTGGATCCAGCCCCAGTACCAAGGGTTCCATGGAATCCCCTTTCAAGTACTGCTTTAAAACATGATTTATCCTAGATCTGCCAGCATGGGTAGATAATAGGGAAGTTGTCTAGCAACCGCAAAAGACCACATTGATATGAACTAAAACCATTAGTTCACTGGTGTGTGTGTGTGTGCGGTGAGTGAACATTTGGGCCACTGAGAAATTAATATAAAAAATACTTAGCTTATTACAATTTAATTTACTCATTTTTACTTTTATCACTTTTTCTATTATTTTAAACCTTAAATTTTAATATTGATGACCATTACCTAATGTTTTTTTTTTGTTTACCTGTGTAAAACCCTTTACCACCTACCTTACATGCCATCAGTAATTAAATAATTTGTTGTTTTTAAGCAAGCAACCTTAGATTTCTAACTGAACTGAACTCAATCCAGGCATTCTGTCAGAATGGTACAGGAGGGAATGCTTCAACCAGTTTAGGTTGTGCCAACCCACCCATTGACTTTTCATAATTTATAATTATTAATATTATTATTATTATTCTCTAATCCTTCATAAAAACTAAAGAGAAGCAAAGGAAAAATGTGAAAAGAAATCTTAGTTGTCTCCTGGTCTGGAACCCAGCACTTCTGGCTTTAGCCACCAGGACAATGTGAACCAAGACTCTTTCCTTTTTATCTTTATACAGTTGAGTAGTACTGTTCGCCCAGCAACAACTAAGATTTTTTCACATTTCAGAAAGGCTCAATATCTATTATTACATATTGTTATTGTTGCTATTTGAAGCAAAAAAAAGTAGTGTTTTTCTTATCCTCTCTTCATGTATCTTGTAATCCCTTCTTTGCCTTAATCTATCTGTCTGGATTTGCAGTCCTTCTATCGGGATTGTGGAGGTAGGCTTTGTAAAACTTCTGAAACATTCGCCCTCTTTTCTCACTGATTCCACGCGTAGCTACAATATAGTCGTCGCTTCAAAATCGGCTTTTCTACAGAATGTGGCGATGTTTTACAAACTAGTCCTAGCTTATCTACTATTCATGATACGCACACTTTGCCTTCGTCATTGACGGAATCAATTATAAAATAGACAAGAAAACATCAGTTAAATCCATATCTGTACTTTGATCTTGGACTGCTCATCAGGTACTTGAAGTAGATCTCTAATAGTTATCCAAAAATCGTCCAAGCCCAGAATCTTTGAAGTCCCCGATCAGACCTGCAAAGGGGACAGTCTCTCCTTCCATCCTCCCCAATGTACCACTTGTCTGTACACTCCATGCACCCAAGAATTCGCTTACAGCATCGGGCAAATATAGCTGGAGGGATTAATGGTGAGATTTGCATATGTTACATTTGAATGTATCATGCAGTTGGGCTAACAAACCCAAGGGTACTTTGTAATATGGAGCAACCTTCAATATTTTAGAAACCTTTGAATCTAATGAGTTAAGTTTTTCATTAAGTCTTCATCTGCGTTGGAACATCTACTCTTCTTGGCCGACTACTTCAGTGGAAATGGCAAATATTTTTTTGCTCCCCACCTTCCAAACCTTGATGCCTGCAATCAAAATTCCTTTCTTGAAAAGGATAGCAATATCACACAAAAGTGTTTGAATTTGGAAATCAACATATGTGCCTTTCAAATGATTGTCTTGCTCTACTATATCCAAGTACTACACACCTCCCCCTGTAGCTATATAGAAATTTCTGAGTTTGCATGAATCTACCCAAAATTTTTAATTAAGCCCACTAATTAAAAATGGCCGCCAGAGCATTTATTGTTATTTATGCTTTAAATATTCTGTTTTTAGAAGCAATATTATTATGCAAGAATTATTGTATAGCTAGTTAACATGTTAAATTTCAAGTTTAAAACATAGATTGATTATAATTGAATATTTATGGCTGCATTAGCAATTACACAGTGGTGAGCAGCATACATTAACTTTGGCACAATTATTATCTACTGTAATCTCCTTTGCAGGCACACTTAAAAAAACTTCTGGTATGCTAAGCCAGACCAGTTCTCAACACCGTGCAGCAGCAATTTTTGACCAAATTCACTTGGATTACTTGGTGGGGTACCAGTTGCGGTAACATTTCTGGCTGTGCACTCATGGTATCCATGGTACCAGAAGGACTACTACCATCACCAGACAAGCCTGGAACTGGGTCAAACACAGAATCTATATTTACACAGTAGTGATCCATAAAATATCTACTTCTCTGCATAAGTTTTACAAATACGGTTGTGGTTGCAGGATCTGTTCGGTCTTGCCACAAATAGCTGCTTCTTGCGCTTCCTAGCAACACCTGCTTGTTTATGGTTTCTCTTTTAACCCATAGCAGCTGATTGCTTTAGATTACCCGCAGGGATAGAGGAAACAGATAACCACACTACCCGCACGTGAACTACGCAAAATACGTGCCAGCTGCTATCTCGCAATTGTTCCGGTCGCGTATTATAATAATGGCGGGTAATTGTTAGAGGGCCTTATCAACCGGTGGTGCACGTTGCTATGTGCGGGCACCCTTTATTAATGTGAACAGCTATAATTCAGATAGCAGTCCTGCCTAAACATTTTCTACACAAAATTAGCAGGGTTTTTTGGGGGGTTGGTCTTTTAGCTATAAGTGCAATTAAACGTTCACGCCTATGTCAGAAAGTGTTTTTGGTGGACCTGATGAAATTTGTAGAAATAAACTGGTATATAAACTTGACCAGACACTTTCCTCATTAGGTAAAAAGTATGGTTACACAGGACTACCTTAAACCAGCCAAATTCTTCCCTACATAGCGCAAGAAAATCAGTTGAAACCAACTGGGCCCGAAAAACAGTTTGTACATGCAGCTATACCTCGTAATACACCCATGTTATGAGTCATTGCTTATCCCTTAGTACGGGCGATGACGATGTGCGTCAATTGGGTAAACAATGGGTAAGACGTTCTCGTACCAGTTACAATTAAATCCTGTGTTCAGAAAAAGGCTCCTGAGGTAAAGGCCGAGGATATAGTTGTACGTGATGATACACTAATGGAAAGCTTAAATGAACAGGTCAAATCTTTCTTATAAGTAGGTGGAGCTTTCTAAAATTTTACAAAAGTTTGAATTTTAATAAATAAAGTTAATCAACTCTGTAAAAGATATACAAATGACCTACTTCGTGTTGAGGCTATAATGTATCCTAATATTTTAATGGATTAGTTTTGACGATTTAATAAATACATAAAAAATTTATCGCATATTAACACATACGTGCTTTATTACATCAGGTAGAGTCACCAAACTGTATGATCTGCCTTACATGAACACATTTTAACTCATAACATTATTTTCAAGTGTGTTCCTATGTTTGGTTTAGCAAGAGAAAGTTGTACTTAACGAGATTCTACTGTAAAGCATAACTGAACGGGTTACGTCTCTTCCATAAAATAATTGGAGCTCTAATAATTTTCAGAAATGTTTCAACTTTAATATGCTTAGATAATCAACTCTATAATTTGTATCTGTGAAGCTAATGTATCCTAATCTTTAATAAATTAGTTGTGACGGTCAATGACTACTCTAAAGTATTAACACATATTAACTAATAAATATTTACATACAAAAAGCAGTTTCACCAAACTTTATAATCCACTTTACATCATAACATTCTTACCACATATGCTTCTATAAGTGATTAGCAATATATAGGATATAATTGTACATGACAATACACTATGGGAAAGCTTAATTGAACAAATCACGTCTCTTTTATAAAGTAAATGAAGCTTTCTAAAATTTTACAAAAGTTTGATGTTGAATACAATTGAAGTTAATCATATCTGTAAAAGTTATACAAATGATTTACTTCGTGTTTGAGGCTTTAATGTATCCTAATATTTTAATGGATTCGTTTTTCCAACTTTACAAATACTCAAACTTTGGAAAAAAAGTTTAGTTTTGAAACTATCTCATGAAGTCATAAATAGATGTATAACTTACATGCTTAAAATTATTTTTCCACACCTGCAGTCATAAATTGTGTACACTCTTATTTGCTCCACATATTTTTTTTGCCATGTTTGAAACTTATTAAATCGATTTACTTATTATCTAAATTAACTAATATACTTTTGTAGGTACAGTTAATATTATAGTCATGCAGCCAAAGGGCAATTTTTTTTCCTAACTTTGTTTTGTTCGACATAGTTTTTTCTTGTTGATTATACTGAGAGAGCTGCCACCAAGGTTATCCTATCCTAGGGCGTACCCAACTAATAATCCTTAGATTAAAGTTAGTGTAATTGAAACTTGAGAGTAATGCTGTGGTATGTTGAGTTTACCTTCATAGTTGGGTCCCGTTATGTACAAGTTTATCTTCTGGCTAACCAAGTCTGTGTCCACACTTGCAAATAATTTTCCTTTGTAGAATGTCTTCATACTCACAATATAAAGTGCTCTAAAAAAAGTTTAGTGTCTGTACATGATGAAATTTAATCCATCCAAAAGTTGGGACAAATTGGCTCACTGAAGTAAAAATGCGACATGCCAATGACTTTTACAGAGTTGAACAACTGCATTTGTTGAAGTTGAAAGCCTTTCTGAACTTTGAAAGCTCCACCCACTCTGTGGTTGTGAAGTGGCCTGTTGAGTTTGGCTTCATAGTTGGGCATCGTTATGTACAAGTTTATCCTCTGGCTAACCTAGTCTGTGTCCACACTTGCAAAGAATTTTCCTTTGTAAAATGTCTTCATACTCACAATATCAAGTGCTTGAAAAAGTTTGGTGTCTGAAATATGCAAAAATATTTTCAAATAGTCGTTAACCGTCAGAACTAATCCATCCAAAAGTTGGGACAAATTGGCTCACTGAAGTAAAAATGCGCCATGCCAATGACTTTGACAGAGTTGAACAACTGCATTTGTTGAAGTTGAAAGCCTTTCTGAACTTTGAAAGCTCCACCCACTCTGTGGTTGTGAAGTGGCCTGTTGAGTTTGGCTTCATAGTTGGGTCCCGTTATGTACAAGTGTATCCTCTGGCTATCCAAATCTGTGTTCACACTTGCAAATAATTTTCCTTTGTAGAATGTCTTCATACTCACAATATAAAGTGCTTTGAAAAAATTTGGTGTCTGTACATGATGAAATTTAGCAAATACAAATAAATATGCAAAAATATTTTCAAATAGTCATTAAACGTCAGAACTAATCCATCCAAAAGTTGGGACAAATTGGCTCACTGAAGTAAAAATGCGACATGCTAATGACTTTTACAGAGTTGAACAACTGCGTTTGTTGAAGTTGAAAGCCTTTCTGAACTTTGAAAGCTCCACCCACTCTGTGGTTGTGAAGTGGCATGTTGAGTTTGGCTTCATTGGGTCCCGTTCACTTGCAAAGAATTTTCCTTTGTAGAATGTCTTCATACTCACAATATAAAGTGCTTGAAAAAGTTTGGTGTCTGTACATGATGAAATTCAGCAAGTACAAATAAATATGCAAAAATATTTATATGCAAAATATTTTCAAATAGTCGTTAACCGTCAGAACTAATCCATCCAAAAATTAGGACAAATTGGCTCACTGAAGTAAAAATGCGCCATGTCAATGACTTTGACAGAGTTGAACAACTGCATTTGTTGAAGTTGAAAGCCTTTCTGAAAAAAAAGTCGAGTCTGTGCATTCTATACTTTTCCCCTTATAGTGCTCTGTGCATTCTATACTTTTCCCCTTATAGTGCTCTCACGCGCTGTGAATACAACTATCTATGTTAGCAGTAATCAAACCCTTACATGTCATTCCATTAATGATGTGTACAAAGAATGGATACATTATGCAAACAATAATTCTGTGGAACTTACCAACACCTCAGATGGCAAAATAGTAATTACAGACAATTTTGAATTGCGAATTGGGAATGTCAACTATGAAGATCAAGGGTTTTACCTGTGCCAACTCTACCACTTTGCTACTCCAATCAATCTCACCAACAAATTGTCTATAATAGGTAAGTGAAGTGTCCTTGTTCAGACCTGAGCCCTCTCCAGCAAAGGGTCATGCAATGAGCTGAACTCAATAATTAGGTGACACTGTTTCCTTTCTCCACTCTTTCCCTTGTTTTGTGTGCATTCCTCAATAACCCGCTGTCTGTCTGTCAGTCTAGATGTTTCTTATAGGCTTGAACTTGATGTGTACAAATCAGTCACAATGTTTACATATGATTATCCTGTGTGCTCACATGCCTCCACTGCCAATGCCTGCCAGCAAGTCCACTCCTGGCTACCTATGGCAATGACACCATACCTACGCCACCTTCCAGCTGTGGCTACTGCTGTGGCATTAGAGGGGCTATGCTCAATGTTTGCACTTCCCTCTTCGCTGTACTATACGCTTACTCCTTCCCTGCCTTTGGAGACTTCTAATGATGCTATTTTTACATTCTGTTGACTTGTTTCCTTGTTGTTGGACATGGTAATTTAATCATATCATTATCATTGATTTGTGTGCATGCTGTGTGCGAGTTGCTTGAATTGAATAAAAATTTGTCAAGTGAGCTGTAAGATGTGTATTAGAATGCGTCCACAACACATCCAAACCAATACTTATTAACAGGTAATTGAATTCTCATTATCTAAAATAATGAAGCAATCAAAATGGTTTATTTGAATGTTGCGTGACTGTTGACTAACAGAAATGGTAACTGAGGCATTGGGTGACCATAAGAACATGGGTTTAGTCAGAATCAGGTCTAAATAGATAGGAATCAGAAGAGGAACCATGACTGAGAGGAATTGGAATTGGCATGGGTGATGAAGATGGCTGTTGATATTGATGTGATGGGGGCACTGCACTATCATGTAAGATATAATTGGTAGATGCTTCTTCTACCATTGTGGGTGCTATAGGGAGTGTGCAGAACTGAGCTGGGACTGAGCTGGGAGTTGGCTAGGAAGACGTAAGTTGATGGGGGCCTTTGCGGGAGTATAGACCTTCCTCGTGGGTAGAGGGGCTGTGGAGGAAAACTGTCTGGAAATGGGAGGGGTAGAGTCCGATATCTCTGGTATAGTTGAAGATGGCACAGGAGAGACTGAAGATGAAGAACTTTCTGCAGTGGTCTTGGTTGATGGTGCAGTTGGGGAGACAATGGGTCTAGATGTGGAGGTAATTATGGTGGTACTATGCTCTTGTTGCTGCTGCCGTTGTTGAAGAAGTTCCGGGTTGGTTGTCACAACTTGTTTAGGTAGTAAGCCTGCAAGACCAGTTGCTGCTGCTGCAAGACCGTCTGCTGCAGCTGCAAGACCGTATGCTGCTGCTGCAAGACCGTCTGCTGCTGCTGCAAGACCGTCCTGCCATACCTCTCCTTCAACTGAGCTAGAGCAGTGTCGTAGCCTGCTGCAGAGTAGCTCTGGGCTAGGTCCTTCGCAACTTGCATCGGCAAGTATGCAACACCTGTCACCATCTGAGTAAGCGTCCCAATGTGTTGAGATGACCTCCGAAAACCGGTCGTAAAACGGCTGGAAGTCGATTGCCTTTCCAGAGTATATGGGGGCTTTAATCTTGTGGGGAGCCTGTCCCCGGGCAGGGGCAGGTGAAGTCCCCACTAGGTGTAGGTGCCTCTTTGTTGATGTTGATCAACAAACTTTCGAGCACCTATCATCACATGCCGTAGTTTTCTCGTAACATTTTGTCATGCAAATTACACAAATAATTATAGAATAATCACAACAAAATAGTATAGCACACTTTCATTTTTTAACATTTCACTAATAGCTTATTACACCCCAGTACAGATTCCATGTAAAATTTAAAATACTGCATCAAAACATTTTATTAAATTGTTTTACAAATTTAGAATGATTTTTATCATTGCTTACGTTAGCACTGCCAAATACTGAAGTGGAAATGGTCTTCGCTTATGGCAAAAATTGAAAAATGTCGTCTTTGATGGAAAATTCACCTATAACAGAAATGATTAACATTCATGTCTTTAAACACATATAGAGTAGGCATAAATAAATATTGTTTTCTTTCTGCCAATAAATATTTCTCCAATGTTCCCAAACTTGCCCATCAATTATTTCAAAATGCTGTATAACTGAAACTGAAATTTAGTTCTATAGTGCAATTTCTTGATTATGTTTAAATGACTTTGAGAGCAATAAAAATACTCACTCTGCATATGATGCATCAATAATACAACTGATTTAGTACAGTCAATTAATTTTTTATTTCTGTACAAGTTATCTTTAAAAAACCAATAGAATGAACTTAAATAGTATCTAATATATTTTCACATTTTAAATCATTGTTAATTAATGTAAAAACTAAGAAAAATATGTATTGCATATATGCACCTATATTTTCCCAAAAAATTCCAGCAATATTTATCTATGCTTGCAATAGTTTAAGGTTCTAATGGATATTTGTGATTGATATCATCAGAGTAATTAATAAGAAAGCAGGCAGGGACGATGACTATCTTATAGGTAAAATACATGCTAGCTATGTTTGTTAAAACGGTATTCAGAGTAAGCTATACAGTGTAGTGCAATGCCCATACGTAAAGCATCATTCACACCAAGATTGTTTGTATGTCAAGCCAACGGTGTTTAGTAAAGCACTCATGGCTTAGCAGTAGCTACTTATTACAACATTTCAAGCACTCACTCTAACACACCGTCGTATAAAAAATCTTTAAAAGGAGTTAATTGACATTATCAAGTTCCTAAAATATAATGTAGTGTAAGTCTTCTAATATATAACAATTGTATGTTCATAATTTACTGTCATAATGCAATTTAAAAAAAATTATACAAAGTCAAAATTGATAGCATTTCATTAGAAATTAGGTAGCATACTGAAAAAAGGTCAAAGGATAGTTGGCCACAGGACCTGTAATTGAAAATGATGTGACATTAATTATTACAAGAAAATATAGTGGAATTTTGGATCTTCTGAAGACTGGTCAGCGAATATTGGCTGATAAAGGGTATACAGCACGTGATCTCTTTGCACACAAAAATTGTTTTGACAATTCCATCATTCTTAACTGGAGGAAAGTTTAGTGGACATGAGGCACTTGAATCAAGGGCTATTGCAAGTGTCAGAATACCAGTGGAAAATGCTTTTAAAAGGCTGAATGATTACCGAATTTTTTCTGGCACTTTATGCAATCGATTGAATAAAAAACTTGTTGATGATATGGTTATAGTTACATGTGCATTATGCAATTTAATGAAAAGACTGATAAAGTGATTAATTATGTCTATAATGTTATGATTCCATCAATCTATGAATAATTTCTGGACCCAATTCAGTCTTGTAATAGTTGGTAAGTTTTACAGTCATCTCTTGCCACACTGCTGAATCCAAATATACTCTTTCAATATAAACATCAACAAGTGTCCAAACAACGAAGTCACAATATTCACCACCACTAATCCCTAGTTGTCCTAAAATCTGAAGTCATGATTTCTTTTTAATTTTGGCTGATTTGAACTGTCAAGTTCAAGACAAAACTGAGAGTCTTTACAAGCATCAAGTATAGTAGAATTACAATGTTTGTATGGGCACTTAACTTCTACAATAGCAAACTTTCCCATACCTGTGCCAGTATACAGAAGTCCATCAGGTGTTGCACCGAGAAATGGAAAATGTGTGCTCAAAAATATACCACAGACATCAACTTCAACATTCAATTTGTCTTCATAAGCTTTCAAAGCATCATTTTCATGTTTTTGCCCCCATTGAATAGCAGCAGTGTTAGAGTGTCCATAGTCTCCAAGAATAATCTTATTTAGAGAAGGTGGGTATAACACACGAAAATTTCTGTTACAGACTCGCCCAAAATTGCTTGCAGTAATGCGCCATTGCCGTACATTCATCCACAAGGTGTTGTCACGTTGTCCAATGGTCTTTAACTGAAGATGTTCAGCTTTTTCAGATGACATACAGAGAGCATCAAAAAGATCATCCACAGTAGGCTCCTGTAATGAGCATATAGCAGCCAATTTACTGAAAGGATCATAATTATTTCTCAAATTCTGATCAATAGTTTTGGAAGAAGCTTCTCTCTCTTTTTCACCTTCAAAGAAATCCATAACAGCAGGTCTAGAACCAGCAGTTGCTAAACTGTCAAGAAGAGTACTTACTGGTGGTTTTAAACCAGTATATGGAAAATGACCTTCTGAAGAAGCTATACCAAAATCAAGCTCACTTGCCAATACTGCTGGTGCTTTTGCCCCTGATGGTTTAGACCAGGCACATCAAATGCTTGTGCAAGCTGTAGCTGTCACTTCTGCTAAAGTTAATAGCATTGCAGATAATATATGAACACAACTTTGACTGGCACCAGCAGCACAAAAACAATTTCCTCCAGTGGGTCTCATAGCTTTTATATCAACCATAATAAACAAAAAATAGAATGGTGGCTTACTAGGCCGGCATTTTCCTCTCATATAAATGACATCATTATGTGCACACATTTCTATGTCATATAAATGCCCACACTGACACAGACGCACTCCAGTTCGATAGTTTTTGGTATATCCTCCTTTATTCACAAGGTAGTCCATAACATCTTGCTTCTTAACCAAAGGAAAGTTCTCTTTGCTCCATGGACCTTTAGGAATACTGTCAAAGCTAGGTGGGACACTGCTACTGCTGTGAAACTGCTGAAATGTCTTAGCATTCAATTCTTCTTCATAGAACAAGATATCCACACTATCTTTTACTCGCTTGACAAGCTCAGACTTGACGCCAGTTACAGGTAGATGGTATTCCTTGAGATATTCCTTCAATTGATCTACCGTCCAACTGGTCAAAGGAGTAAAAGGAGTTGATTCAGCTGCTTCAGCCATACGCGTTGCCATTCTTGTTCACCGTTGACCCCGTTGACCTCCATTGCTGACATCAGCATGCATATCGTCTATTGAAAACAGACGAGATGAACCGTACAGCGCCCGAAAAACTCCATAAACTTCACTAAATTTCTTTCTTACAATAGTTACAGTATTAATGCGCACCTGTATTACCGCCCCTTTTTCACGTGCAACGTTGACATTTGCGCGCTTAATTGACTTGGATTCACATGACTAATTGCTTCCGGTAAAGTACTAAATGCATTCCTCAATTACCGCGCTTGCGGTCGTGCCAACTCAACTTGGACAAACTATAGTATACCAGGGTTTTATACAGAGGGGGGGAAACCTCATCTCAAGCCGACCTCATCTCAAGCCGACGTTTCCTCCCCCCCTTCCCCAACTGAAATACTCTCTAATAAAATAGTAGTAGTAGAGGTGTCGCTTGTTTAAACATCAAGCTTGATTTGGCTACTGGAGGAATTTCAATGAAAGAGAAAGTTCTACATACAATAATATCTTGGTCTCTAACTTGTACCTATTTCACCCTTTTATCAATACACATTTGGATGCCGTATTATAAACAAAAAGATTAGTACTTGCATCTTATATTCTAAGCCCCTCCCCCAAACACACATACACACACACGCACACAAGCTCATTTGTCCATCCATTTTTGATGAAAAGAAATGAACAAACTGAAATAAACCCTGTTAAGGCAATATTAACATTGTGAATTTAAAGGGGGAATGTTCATATTAAGATTGAGAGTTTGTTTAATTTGGGGAATAAGATTTTTTAAGATTGGGGGAGTGTTTAGATTGGAGGAGTGTTTAGATTGGAAGAGTGTTTAGATTGGAAGAGTGTTTAGATTGGAAGAGTGTTTAGATTGGAAGAGTGTTTAGATAGGAGGAGTGTTTAGATTGGAGGAGTGTTTAGATTGGAGGAGTGTTTAGATTGGAGGAGTGTTTAGATTGGAGGATGGTTTAGATTGGAGGAGTGTTTAGATTGGAGGAGTGTTTAGATTGAAGGAGTGTTGAGATTGGGGGAGTGTTTAGACTGGAGGAGTGTTTAGATTGGAGGAGTGTTTAGATTGGAGGAGTGTTCAGATTGGAGGAGTGTTTAGATTGGAGGAGTGTTTAGATTGGAGGAGTGTTTAGATTGGAGGAGTGTTTAGATTGGAGGAGTGTTTAGATTGGAGGAGTGTTTAGTTTAGATTGGGGGAGTGTTGAGATTGGAGGAGTGTTGAGAAAGGAGTGTTTAGATTGGGGGGAGTGTTGAGATTGGGGGAGTGGTTGATGGGGGAGTGTTTGTTTGGAGGAGGTTAGTTTAGTGGGGAGAGTTGAGATGGGGAGTGTTGAGATTGGAAGAGTGTTGAGATGGGGGGAGTGTTGAGATTGGGGGAGTGTTGAGATTGGGGGAGTGCTGAGATTGGGGGAGTGTTGAGATTGGACATAGTTACCATTAATATGGCATTTAACCCTTTCGTTCCGGTACCCGCTTTAAAGCGGGTGAAGACCGGTTGGCCTCTCCGAATTTTTTTAAATAGTTACTTTATAGCTAGAACCTTCAGATTGCATACACAGGTGCCCAATGCATTGGAGAAGCATCTAAAATAGTTTTCAGCCAGGACTGCTTCGACAGTACCTCACAGCAGTTGCGTTTATTTCTTCCTCGGCAAATAAAACAACATCGGTTCTCCGTCGAATTTTAAAAAAAGTTACCTTCTTCACAACAGCTTCATTTATGGATCCAGTCATCTCCAGAGCTTTGTAGAAGCAGCGAAAAATTGCTTGAGCTCAAGACTTCCATAACACATTGAAACAACCGCTTCTTTGCCGACCAAGACTTTGCGGTTGGACTTACTGTCTTCTCCATTTTTTATAAAATCGCCAGTTAAACTGGGGGCCTCCCTATTACGTACAGTCTTAGGTAATGCTTATTACATCATAGGAAAAAAGTGAGCGTGTCGTGTGACCCTGGTAACTATGCAAAAAAAAAAAATTTCATAGTCATTTTTTGGAAGATGGCGTCTACAAGTTACAATGCGGTGCAAGTTTTAGACTTGCTTGATGCTGACTCTAGCGACTCAGGATCAAGCGGAGAGAAGGGAGACGACATCTAGGGCTATAGGAGGCCCTGTATCAGGGTTGGTGGACCAGACCCCGTCAACTCTGATACTGAAAATGGGAGTCAAGAAGATGATCGAGGTAAGCTTGTCTTTCTCTTGAAAAATAGCAAGCTTCTGTTGTGGAAAGGACTTAGTTATAGCTATATTGAGATAGAGTAAGCTGTTTAGCTATAATATATATATATATATTTCATTGAGTTTTGAGATTTGAAAGTGGCTTGTGGTTTTTTGAACAATTTCAAATTTAAAAAAAAATTAAAAAAATGTTTTACCACATATACTACTAGGACCAGATGTGAATACAATCACCGACCCGATTACGCAGATGAGGCGACAGGAGCAGAGTCTTCCAGTGATGAAGGAGAGGATACCGGACCCTTCCAATGATGAAACACGAATAGGCAGCAGGTTCCAGTGATGAAGAAGAGGAAGTGGTTCTTCCTGCTCCAAGTTCTGGACGTCCTCGCGGTCGGAGAAGGCTGGAACCGAAGAAGAAGAGTTGGGTGGATGAGGTAGGGGGAAAGTGGAAGAAAGAGGACAACACACCCATTGATATTCCATAATCTTTTGTGTGAAGGACCACAGACTTTGATATTTGTGGCTGCTCCCCCTCTCCCCACCCCTCCCTGAACATCCCAAATGTTGTAATATGTATTGTTATTGTCGTTGTCTGTGTTTTTGTGGTGTTGTAGTGGAGCTTCACACTCGATGTATATGTGTGTGCGTGGAGTTGAAATGTTATTCTGGCGCTTCCGGATCTAACCGTGAAGGGAACTAACTCGGGGGGTATTTTCCAATCGGGGCTACTATGCCCATGTAAGTTGAATTTCATGTATGTGTGTGTGTGTACATCAGTATAGGTTACATCACGAGGTGGAGGTCGGTATGGGATTTACACAACCGAGGGCCGAAGGCCCGAGGATAGTGTAAATCCCGTACCGACCGCGCACCGAGCGGTGCAACCGACTTGTACCATGGCTCTAGGCTATAAGAAACGCATAACAACCATTTTTTCTGTAGCAACCAAAAAGTGCTATGGAAGAGGACGAGCTAGACACTATTTGTCTCACTTTGACTGCGACAAATTTCTAGCCCAGTTAAACTACCCGAAACCTGACTCCATCTTCCTAGAGTCCCTTAATCAGCCTACATCTCGCTTTGCCACTCCAGTCAGTGATAGTGAGCTCCAAGAAGCAAAATTGAGTTCTGTCCCCAAAAATACAGACAAAAGTACAAGCTGGGCTGTAAATATTTGGAAAGAGTGGAGTGCTCACAGGCATAAAACTTGCGTATCACACAGTGAATGGCCCACACATCTCATGATAACGCTACCTAGAGAACTTGACTACTGGCTGAGCAAGTTTGTCCTGGAAGCTAGGAAAGCTAACGGCGATTGCTATCCTCCCGATACTTTATACAACATCTGTTGTGGGTTACTTCGATATATTCGTCAGAATAGGCCTGAAATAAACATATTCAAGTCCCACACTTTTGCTGGCTTTCAGAGGACTTTGGATGGCGAAATGAAGCGTCTGCGCTCTACTGGTTTAGGAGCAAAAAGGAAACAAGCAGAGCCCATCACTATTGAAGAGGAAAACCTACTTTGGGAAAAAGGTGTACTAGGAGATAAATCCCCACAGGTGCTACTAGACACTTTGCTCTTTCTCTGTGGAATTCACTTCGCACTACGCAGTGGTGAAGAGCACCGCAGTCTTCAAATCACACAATTAGAGCTGATTTGTCCTCCCCGCGGTGGTCCAGCTCGCCTAGTTTATACGGAAAACTATTCCAAAAATAACCAAGGGGGATTGCTGCATCGCAAAATAAAGCCAAAAGAAGTAACCTGCTACGAAAACAAGGAAAATCCCAGTAGATGCCTGGTTAAGTTGTTTCAAAAATATGTGAGACACCGGCCATCGGGACCAACCTGTTTTTACCTGTCACCACTTCGAAAATTGAAGAACAATATTTGGTATTCCAAAGTACCTGTGGGGCATAATACTTTGGCAGGAACAGTAAATAGAATTTGCAAAGAAGCAGGGGTGACTGGATATAAAACAAACCACTCACTCAGAGTAACCAATGCCACACGGTTATTTCAAAATGGCATTGAGGAGCAGCTAATCATGTCCAATACTGGACATAGGAGTTTGGATGGGGTTAGGTGCTATAAAAGAATAAGCGAAGAGCAAAAACAGCACATGTCAGATGTTCTCAATTCAGCAACAAATGGACACCAACCTGATGATGATTACCAGCCAGGGAATTTAAAGAAGCCAAAGCTGACAACTGCACCAGCATCAACTACAAAATCTTTATCTGTACAAAACAAGTCCTCTACTTTCAATGTTTCTACAAATAATAATCCACCAATCTTCAATATTGAAGGGTGCTCTACTGTAACCATCAACTACAACTCTTGCTAATCTATTTTCATAAACTAACTCTACTGTCATATCATCCATTAGCTAGCTCTATGAATGTTTAATTTGCACTTGTACTGTATTAGTTTGATTAATAGTAATATAATCAAAATTATCCAATAAGAGCAAAGAGAGTAAAGAGGCAGATTCTGAGCTGAAAAAACTTCTGGCACCTTCCTCGTTGGTCGCCGCTTCGCTTAGCTACAGATCGTAATTCTAGGCCACGGGCAAAAAATATTCACCTCCTAGGAGGTGTATAAGTGATTTATTCACCCCGAATTGAGAAATCTGATTGGACGGTTTGAACGAACCATGGTACAAGTCAATTTATATTATACATTTATTTTTATGATCTGTATTCACCTGTATCTTCTTTTTTCTAGTGTGTGTGTGTGTGTATGTGTGTGCGTGCATTTGTGGAATGAGAGAGAGCAACCGTGGACAAACAGTATGTGGCGCTTCCGTATACAACCTGGGAGGGAACTCTGAATCTTTTTGGATCGTGACTACTATGCCTATGTAAGTTGAATTTCATGTGTGTGTGTGTGTACACCAGTCAATTTATGTATAATAAATTATACATTTATTTTTATGATCTGTATTCACCTGTAGCTTCTTTTTTCTTGTGTGTGTGTGTGTGTGTATGTGTGTGCGTGCATTTGTGGAAAGAGAGAGAGAGAGCAACCATGAACATACAGTATGTGGTGCTTCCGGATCCAACCTGAGAGAGAACGAACTCGGGGGGATCTTTTTCGGTCTGTGACATTATCCATGCTGGGTAAGTTTCATTTCATTTCAACTTACTGATATTTGGGTGTCCAGCTAGGGCTGGGGGGGGTTATGGTACAAGAATGTCAGTCAAAAGTAATGACGGGGGAGGGGGGGCAATTCAGCGAGGCCAGCTGTTATGTTACAAATATCATTGTTGTCTGTGTTTTTTTGGTATTGTATGGAGGTTCCGGATCCTAACCTGGGAGGGATCGTTCAGTATGTGACACGTAAGTTGAATTCCACGTGTGTGCTTGTACTGCTTTTCATTTTCAAATTACACTTTCTCAATACAACGGTGATTGTTTCTCTCATGGACAGTATGGAGTATACATACCAGGGGTTTATACAGTGGGAGGCTAGCCCTGGGATCCCCACCTAGAATTTTGGGAGTTGAATAGAAATAACATTTTGGAAGCATTTATTTTTGGTCTGATATTGTATCCCATTATGTTCCTATCATTACTGAGCCGTTTAGTGCATAGGATCGAACACTGATCATCAGTGTGAAGTATATGCAAAGATGTGCATCAAAGTAGTGTAGGTTCCAAAAAATGAATGTGGCGAAGTACACTTGGAGCCCCCCCCCTCCCCTCCCCTCCCCCCGCCTCTCCCCTCCCCCCCCAAACAAAAATCCTGTATGAAACCGCATACAATACATCATTAAGTTGCAATTATATAGGAGCATGAATAATTTGTTGTTTGTATTACAAATATCTTTGTTGTTGTGTTTTTGTGTATATGAAATTGTTTTGTAGTGGAGCTCGACGTCCAATGGCATATGTTCCTTGCGGACACTTGTAGATGTCTCTACATGATCACAATCAGCACCACAAACAACAAACAACATATTTTATTGTTGAACTAATATAATATTGGTATAAAATGCATCAAACAATATTATTTCTATTTTATTTTATTTATTTATTGATGGGAAAAGTGGATTTTTTTGGGAAAAAAAATTTTTTTTTGAAGTATTAGTAGATGGGTTAAATATTATTCAATTTTCTCAATCAAAAAATGAGGGGAATCCCAAACTCTTTGTCTATTTAGTGATATTGGTTGCTATGGGGTTTTCCCAGCCAGCATCGAGTTAAAAAAATAAAACGGTAATACTCTATTCCGCGGTCGACGATTAGATTTTTCCGTGCGAATACAGCTATAAATAAAACTTCCCACAACAGAAGACAGCTAGTTCTCAACAGAAGATAGCTAGTTTTCAAGGAAAAGACAATCTTACCTTGGTCAGTGTCTGAACTACATTCTTCCAAGTCAGAGTTATCGGATTCAAGTCCATCAGCACTCAAACTAGGTTCACTATAAGCCCAGACCTTGTCTTACTCCTCTCCGCTTGATTCTGAGTCAGGAAAGTCCGAATTGTCCACCTCTAGCCTAAGTAAAACCTCTGCATTGAAACTCCTAGACGCCATCTTTCCGAATGACTTGGCAATTTTTTTTATAAAAATCGGATAAGACAGTAAGTCCAACCGCAAAGTCTTCGACGGTAAAGAAGCGGGGGTTTTTCTCGATGTGTTATGGAAGACTAATTGGCTCAAAGCAAATTTTCGCTGCATCTACAATGCTCTGGTGAAGACTGGATCCATAACTGAAGCTGCTGTGATAAAGGTATCTGTTATATATTTCTTTGAAGGAATTGATGTTGTTGTTTTGTTTTTGCTGAGGGAGACATAAACGCAACTGCTTTGAGATACTGTTTAAGGCTGAAATTATTCTAGATGATTCTGCAATGCATTGGGCACATGTGCATGCAATCTGGAGGTTCTAGCTATAAAGTAGCTATTTTTTTTAAATTCGGAGAAGCCGACCCGGTCGTCATCTGATTAAAAGTGTGTATCGGAACGAAAGAGTTAAAGCATCTGTGCCAGTGATAAAGTTAATGACCTATACAGGCTTCGGTGAACAACAAAAAGGGGGTGAGGTATGAAAGAGAGAATCATGTACTCACAATAAACTGGAAATCAAGTAAGCAGGATGTAACATACCATAAATAGCTAGAGCATGTAAATACTCCAAATGCTGAGACAAAATGGAAGACAGAACGGATTCAGAGTCAACCAGTTGACTCCTACCACCACTAAAGCCAACAGCAAAACCTTTATAACCAAGACGTTCCAGTTCTTTAAACTAGAATCACATTTAAACAAAACTATTCCTACATAGAGTCTGCATGTGACAAAATATTTGCCTGGCCTTTCGTTTAATTTCCACCTTGGTCATCTCCAACTTAGACGGGATGTCTTGCACAAGTTTCCTTCTCTAGTTCACTCAACTTTCCATACTCTTTACTTGCTTGCTGATTAAAATGCACCTGACTAATCAACTTGGAAGATTTTCCTTCTGCATAGAATACGCAATATGGCCAACATATTTTAACTTCGCCTTTTTACCTTCAGTTTGAGCATATTTCATGAGAAAACATTGCCATCTTGTTAGTGTTTTACTTGCCTTAGGGCAAGGTCCATCCATCATCTCCTCTGCAGCCTTTCGTTTTCTATTTCTTCGACGTACACTCAAACCTCTCTTATCCGGACTGTCTGGAAAGGGGTGTCCGTAACTAAGAAATGTCCGTAACTCAGAAATACTTAATTTATTCGGTGATAAACCGTGTATACAATTAATTACTTGATAATTGAATTAGCATATTACTTAAAATTAACAAAAACACCTGTAAATACAGGAATCAATTTATTAAAAATATGAAGTGATTTTAGTTTACTTCATAGATTTCAAGCTACGCTGAGCTGCAGTGTCTCTCCAACTTTTTACCAGCATAAGATGTGCAGGGTGTGTGTTGCCTTTGGACTCCAACCACTCCAAAGCAGTATCGAAAGCAGCACAAGCTTGCGATGGAGTAACTGCATTTGAAGAAGCTTCATCTTCATTTTTGGACTCAGATTCTTCTCTCTCTTGCAAAACATCTTCTACAATTTCTTCATCGTTCATGTCCAAATATCATTCACTGTAGATTTTGGAACACCAAACTGTCCAGACACTGCCTCACTGACTTCCCTTTCTTAACTTCTGATATTATCTCCAGCTTTCTTTCTAGAGTTAAAATGCTACGCTTGCGTTTAGTTACCACGACCTTGCCTCCACCACCGCTGGTCGTTGAGTTCTTAGAAGAACTAGCAGCCGCACTGCCCCTAGCAGCGACGCCGCCGGTCAACGAGTTCTGAGAAGAACTAGCGGTTGACGCACTAACTGCCTGTTGATTTCCCTGCTCCATACGATCAAATACACTCGAAGTGCCACACGCGAAATATTTTCCCGATTTTATTCGTTTAATATGGTAGCTTTCCGACTACACTGATGATCCGTACGCAGTCAATAATTTTAGTTGGTGTCCGGTAGACAGAGGTGTCCGTAACTTAGACAAACGGATAAGAGAGGTTCGAGTGTATCCAATTCTACAGTTGCACCAAAAACAACAAAATAAAGACAATAATTGTAATCGGTCGTTAGAATGAAATACACATCCAACTCACAATGAACCAATGAAAAACTACTATCTAACCCGTTACATTCAGAAATTAATCTACATAAGGAGGGCTTGGAGTCAAAATTGAATCTGTGCTATCTCAAGGGAACACAGGATATTGTATCATGACACACACAGGATAATAATCATGATAAACACATGATAATGGATCATGAAACACACCAGATAATACATTATGAAACACAGGATAATGGATCACGAAATACAAGATAATGGATCACGAAACACGCAGGATAAAGGATCATGTAACACACAGGATAACGGATCACAAAACATACAGGGTAATGAATCATGAAACACAGGATAATGGATCATGAAACAGGATAATGGATCACGAAACACAGGATAATGGATCACGAAACACATAGGATAATGGACCACAAAACAAAAGATAATGGATCACGAAACACACACAGGATAATGAATCACGAAACATATAGGATAATGGATCACGAAACACATAGGATAATGGATCATGAAACACACAGGATAATGGATCACGAAACACACAGGATAATGAATTATGAAAAACAGGATAATGGATCATGAAACGCACCGGAGGATAATGGATCATGAAACGCACCGGATAATGGATCATGAAACACACAGGATAATGCATCACGAAACACACAGGATAATGGATCATGAAACCCACAGGATAATGGACCATGAAACACACAGGATAATGATTCACAAAACATACAGGATAATGGATCATGAAACACAGGATAATGAATTATGAAAAACAGGATAATGGATCATGAAACACACAGGATAATGGACACGAAACACAAGATAATGGATCACGAAACACACTGGATAATGGACCACGAAACACAAGATAATGGATCACGAAACACACAGGATAATGGGTCACGAAACACACAGGATAATGGGTCACGAAACACACAGGATAATGCATCATGAAACACACCGGATAATGAAACACAGGATAATGGATCACGAAACACACAGGATAATGGATCATGAAACACACAAGATAATGGATCACGAAACACACAGGATAATAGATCAAGAAAAACACAGGATAATGGATCACGAAACACATAGGATAATGGATCACGAAACACACAGGATAGTGGATCATGAAACACACAGGATAATGGATCACGAAACACAGGATAATGGATCACGAAACACACAGGATAATGGACCACGAAACACAAGATAACGGATCACGAAACACACAGGATAATGCATCATGAAACGCAAGATAATGGATCACGAAATACACAGGATAATGCAACACACAGGATAATGCATCATGAAACACAGGATAATGGATCACGAAACACAGAATAATGGATCATGAAACACACAGGATAATGAATTATGAAATACAGGATAATGGATCGCGAAACACATAGGATAATGGATCACGAAACACACAGGATAATGGATCATGAAACACACAGGATAATGGATCACGAAGCACATAGGATAATGGATCATGAAACACACTGGATAATGGATCACGAAACACACAGGATAATGGATCATGAAACACACAGAATGATGGATCACGAATTCAAGATAATGGATCACGAAACACACAGGATAATGGATCATAAAACACAGGATAATGGATCATGAAACACAGGGTAATTCATCATGAAACACACAGGATAATGGATCACGAAACACAGGTTAATGAATTGTGATACATACACCAGATAATGGATCATGAAACACACAGGGTAATGCATCATGAAACAAAGGATTTATCATCAATACACACAAGATAACACATAAACACAGGATAATGAACCATGGTAAACACAGGATAAAGCATCATGAAATGCACAGGATAATGCATCAATTCATGAAACACAGGATAATGAAGCATGAAACACACAGGATACACAGGATAATGCATCACATCATGAAACACACAGAATAATGAATCAACCATACAGGAAACACAGGATAATGTATCATGATACACACAGGATACTGATCATGAAACACATAGGATAATGCATCATAGAACACACGGGTCAATCATCATAAACTGGATACCATATTGGTCCTAATTAGAGCGTAGAAAAGTGACATTTAAATCACTCTAAAAATATCACCAATAGCATCACTAATGATTTTCAGATGGCATTTACGATTCGAATGAAATAAAGCTTAGTGATGTTTTTCACCAGACACACTAAGTCCATTTTCTCTGTATGCACGAGTCTCTAATGAAGCCCAGGAATCAGTCATTAGTGATTAATTTGATCAGTACATGCACAGCATTCATTCTAATTGCTACACACCGCTAAATTTAAGTGCAGGACGGGTTCAAGACCTACAGTATTATTGCTTTCCCTAAATTTAAGTGCAGGACGGGTTCAATATGGAACGCCAAATGCGACAAAATAATGGCGTCCTGTGACTGCCACACCGATTTTGTGTTCTGCGATTTCTGGAATGAAACGATCTCATGAATATCATTAAAACGGAGTGATCTCATGAATAACGTTATTTCTTAAACGAAATGATCTCATGATATAATTTAAAAGCACGGTTGGTTTAGGAAAACTGTAGCGTTTATTGTAAGGTAAAGCATCGTCGGAAAATGGCAGATTTGAACCAAGATCAAATACGAAAAGCTAAGGAAGCCATTGAGGTGCTTTCAAGTCCTAGCCACCGTCAAAGGAATGACCCTTCTGAATCACGCTCATCCTACTGAAAGTAAGTAGGATATGATTTCAGTATTATGTCAGGGTAACTAGCCATTGTTTCTCTGGCAGAACTTATTGGGAAAGGGAGGGAATGGTACATAGCATTGGGAGGGAATGGTACATCGAATTGGGAGGGAATGGTACACATAGCATTGGGAGGGAATGGTACATAGCGTTGGGAGGGAATGGTACATAGCGTTGGAAGGGAAATTTGTTCATCTATTGCATGCACTGTGCATAATGGTAGAGAAGTGTGCTGTACATGTTAACCAAATTCTTCACTAACTGCTGGTATTTAATTTAAATATTTTTTTCAAAAATTGACATTATCATAACTTTCTTTTCTAGAGGATATAAAGAAAGTGTTTAAAACATTTTCTTACAGTGAATCAGGATTAAGGTACAGTGGTGCAGAAGAACAAGCATGGATTCATTTTGTCGACTTTTTGGATGATTGTGAAGGTATATTATATCTAGCTAATTAATGTATTTTGAAATGAATTTTGAAATGAGCGACTTATGCTTTATAGCTGGTTGCATTTCATGCACCTTAAAATATTTTCTGGTGTTTTCTCGAGTGCAGAAAGAATCCCACAATTGGGCTTTGATAGTGAAGCACCATCTATTGTTTTTCTACATGATTCTAAAAGCAGATTTCCCACTACATCAACATGTTCAATTTAATTTCGTATACCTATTCGTCATGGAGATCAGTATCAATCTTTTAAAGATGATTTTTTGCTAGCAATTTTTTGTAATGATGGATTTGGTGGCGTTTAATTTTTTTGTATATGAACTCATTTCACTTTTCTTGACTTTCAATGATCTAAACTACTTTTATTTTAAAGGAAATATATCATTGTAGCAGTAATGCTAAAGTGTGTTTAAAAATAATGCAAGAATAAAGTATTGACCACTACCACCTACACACACTGTCTCTGAACTTCAAGATAGCTAGCTAGCTAATTATAAATGCTTAAGCAGTACAATCTATTATCTCAGTATCTAGATAAATAGCTGATGAATATAGCAAGAAATAATAAGCAGTTACTAGTCACATGTGTATCACTGTTTCCTAAGACCAATATGCATGAAGAAGTATACCGCTATAGCTAAGCCAGTCTGGATTGGGCTAGCCAACAAATGAATTACTTTTTTTTTCTAGTGATGAATTTATTGTTAGCTATTTGTGGTTGTGTAAGCTAATAAGATTTTATACCTAAAAATGAAAAACTATTGAAATCAAATCAAAATGACCAATATATAATAGTTAAAATGTGGTAGCTAGCAACTTATTATAAAAAGCCAGCTAGGTAATACAGTGTCTAGACGATTTCAGTGTTAAGTGAAGTCAAATAATATCAAAGCTGTGAATTAGCATGAATGAATTCTTTAGTTGAAGCAAAATATCTTATTACAGAGTGAACTGACAAACTTATATCATCAAGATCATTACCTTGTTGAAACTGCAAAATTTGGTCATCTGTAATACCACATCCAATATCTTCAACTTCTACAGTATTATCAGAAAATGCTGTTGGTATTTCATCCCAATCAATACCAAAATTGCTCCAATCAGCCTAATAAACGCTAGAGATTGTGATCATTTAAAAATATCACTATACCTGGTCCTTCTGGAATGCATTCCGCTGAGGTGTTCGATTATGCTCTGTTCTAAGTGGATGATTTGCCCAGCCATACCTGAATGAATCCAACTGCCGTTGAATGAGGGGCATAAATGCAACGTGCAACGCTTTTAACCCTCTCTTTCCTGAATTGTTTTGACGCGCGGGGAAAAATCTAATTTTCTACCGCGGAATAGAGCATTGCCGTTTTATTTTTTTAACTCGATGCTGGCTGGGAAAACCCCATAGCAACCATATATCACTAAATAGACCAAGAGTTTGGGATTCCCCTCATTTTTTGATTGAGAAAATTGAATAATATTTAAGCCATCTACTAATATTTCAAAAAAAAAATTTTTTTCCCCCCAAAAAATCCACTTTTCCCATCAATAAAAAAATAAAATAAAATAGAAATAATATTGTTTGATGCATTATATACCAATATTATATTAGTTCAACAATAAAATATGTTGTTTGTTGTGTGTGGTGCTGATTGTGATCATTTAGGAGACATCTATGAGTGTCCACAAGGAACGTATGCCATCGGACGTCGAGCTCCACTACAAAACAATTTCATATACACAAAAACACAAACAACGAAGATATTTGTAATACAAACAACAAATTATTCATGATCCTATATAATTGCAACTTCATGATGTATTGTATGCGGTTTCATACAGGATTTTTGTTTGGGGTGGGGCTCCGAGTGTACTTCGCCACACCCATTTTTTGGAACCTACACTACTTTGATGCACATCTTTGCATACGAGTCTATACTTCACACTGATGATCAGTGTTCGGTCCTATGCACTAAAGGCTCAGTTATGATAGGAACATAATGGGATACAATATCAGACTAAAAATAAATGCTTCCTAAATGTTCATTTTTATTCAACTCCCAAAATTCTAGGGGGGAACCCAGCGCTAGCCTCCCACTGTATGAACACCTGCTATGTATACTCCACACTGTACATGAGAGAAACATGTATTGAGAAAGTGTACTTTGAAAATGAAAAGCAGTACAAGCACACACGTGGAATTCAACTTACCCGGCATGGATGGTGTCACAGACTGAACGATCCCTCCCATAGGATCCGGAACCTCCATACAATACCAAAAAAACACAAGACAACAATGACATTTGTAACATAACAGCTGGCCTCGCTGAATTGAGCCCCCCCTCCCCCGTCATTACTTTTCACTAACATTCTTGTACCATAACCCCCCCCTCCCCCGTCATTACTTTTCACTGACATTCTTGTACATAACCCCCCCTCCCCCGTCATTACTTTTCACTGACATTCTTGTACCATAACCCCCCCCTCCCCCGTCATTACTTTTCACTGACATTCTTGTACCATAACCCCCACAGCCCTAGCTGGACACCCAAATATCAGTACGTTGAAATGAAATTCAACTTACCCGGCATGGATGATGTCACAGACCGAAAAAGACCACCGAGTTCGTTCTCTCTCAGGTTGGATCCGGAAGTGCCACATACTGTTTGTTCATGGTTGCTCTCTCTCTCTTTCCACAAATGCACGCACACACATACACACACACAAGAAAAAAGAAGCTACAGGTGAATACAGATCATAAAAATAAATGTATAATTTATTATACATAAATTGACTGGTGTACACACACACACACACATGAAATTCAACTTACATGGGCATAGTAGTCACGATCCAAAAAGATCCAGAGTTCCCTCCCAGGTTGTATACGGAAGCGCCACATACTGTTTGTCCACGGATGCTCTCTCTCATTCCACAAATGCACACACACACACACTAGAAAAAAGAAGATACAGGTGAATACAGATCATTAAAATAAATGTATAATATAAATTGACTGGTGTACACACACATACACATACATGAAATTCAACTTACATGGGCATAGTAGCCCCGATTGGAAAAGACCCCACCCCCCCACCCCCGAGTTCGTTCCCTCCCCGGTTAGATCTGGAAGCGCCAGAATAACATTTCAACTCCACGCACACACATATACATCGAGTGTGAAGCTCCACTACAACACCACAAAAACACAGACAACGACAACGACAATAACAATACATATTACAACTTTTGGGATGTTCAGGGGGGGGGAGGAGCAGCCACAAATATCAAAGTCTGTGGTCCTTCACACAAAAGATTATGGAATATCAATGGGTGTGTTGTCATCTTTCTTCCACTCTCCCCCTACCTCATCCACCAGACTCTTGTTCTTCGATTCCCGCCTTCTCCGACCGCGAGGACGTCCAGAACTCGGAGCAGGAGGAGCCACTTCCTCTTCTTCATCACTGGAACCTGCTGCCTATTCGTGTTTCATCATTGGAAGACTCAGGTCCGGTATCCTCTCCTTCATCACTGGAAGACTCTGCTCCTGTCGACTCATCTGCGTAATCGGGTCGGTGACTGCATTCACATCTGGTCCTAGTAGTATATGTGGTAAAAACTTTTTTTAATTTTTTTGAAAATTTGAATTTGTTCAAAAAACCACAAGCCACTTTCAAATCTCAAAACTCAATGAAATATATATATATTATAGCTAAACAGCTTACTCTATCTCAATATAGCTATAAATAAGTCCTTTCCACAACAGAAGCTTGCTATTTTTCAAGAGAAAGACAAGAGAAAGACAAGCTTACCTCGATCATCTTCTTGACTCCCATTTTCAGTATCAGAGTTGACGGGGTCTGGTCCACCAACCCTGATACAGGGCCTCCTATAGCCCTAGATGTCGTCTCCCTTCTCTCCGCTTGATCCTGACTCGCTAGAGTCAACATCAAGCAAGTCTAAAACTTGCACCGCATTGTAACTTCTAGACGCCATCTTCCAAAAAATGACTTCGAAAAAAAATTTTTTTTGCATAGTTACCGGGGTCACACGATACGCTCACTTTTTTCCTATGATGTAATAAGCATTACCTAAGACTGTACGTAATAGGGAGGTCCCCAGTTGAACTGGCGATTTTATAAAAAATGGAGAAGACAGTAAGTCAAACCGCAAAGTCTTGGTCGGCAAAGAAGCGGTTGTTTCAATGTGTTATGGAAGGCTACTGAGCTCAAGCAATTTTTTGCTGCTTCTACAAAGCTCTGGAGATGACTGGATCCATAAATGAAGCTGCTGTGAAGAAGGTAACTTTTTTTTAAATTCGACGGAGAACCGATGTTTTTTTTTTTTGCCGAGGAAGAAATATAAGCAACTGCTGTGAGGTACTGTCGAAGCAGTCCTGGCTGAAAGCTATTTTAGATGCTTCTCCAATGTATTGGGCACCTGTGTATGCAATCTGAACGTTCTAGCTATAAAGTAACTATTTTTAAAAATTCGGAGAAACCAACCGGTCTCACCCCGCTTTAAAGCGGGATCCGGAACGAAAGGGTTAAGGGTGCCCTGCCCGGAAACCGAGGCGCGTAACCGCAAATTGACTGTTTTTGCTATGTCTTTATATTTCTTTTTCTGTGTACTGTGGGCTTACTTTGTTGATACAGATGGAATGAGCACCAATAAAGGACTCCAGCAAGCCAAATTTGAAGAATGAAGACCCGTCTGGGACGGCAATACAGCTCTGCACACCTGCTACTATTTGGTGTTATTTCGAAGCGGCCGAAGGAACTAGAGTGCTTATTTTTTTTCCAGAGGTAGCTAGCGGGCTTCTTCGCAACATTACAGAGCCATATTTCTAATATCTATATTCTTTTTTTGTAAATAGTAAAATTTTCGTGCAGTTTTACTCCTGCGAAAAAATCTCTCTGTAACTTTATTCTAAGGGGGGTATGCTGCTTGTGCGCAAAATTTGGATTCAATTCAATGATACAATTCCACGAAATATCGATTTATATTTTCAAGTTGACTACTGATTCGCTATTTTACCCCGCCCCCCATAACGTTGAGCTCCGCGAACGCGCAATTTATTGGTAAGAGAGCATAATCAATTGACTTGTGGTAACTCTAAAAAGAGCCCATTTGTAAACAAAAATAAGAAATACAATAATGAGCCTTGAGATGGCCGTTGTAACTTTGGAAAAGGTTAGTCCCCGGAGCAGAAGTGACGGCGTATTCTTAATGTTGCTGCTTGGAGTTAGTTGCTCATTAGTGAGAGCGGGGTAGTTCAGCACAAATTTCAGACTTGTAGGTGATAGGGCTGAAGAATATAGCGGTAGCAATCTCGACAGAAAGAACTGAAGTGATGATGACGGAGTCTATACGCAGCCAAGTCTGAATACAAGGTTGGTGGAATAGTAGGAGCTGGTACCAGTCAGGATGGAGTTGGTCACCGTTGAGACAGAGTTTTAAGCTGTTTAAGCTGCTCCAATGGCTTCACAAGTACAACCTCATTCCGTACCCTGGAAGTATAATAGAAGGATGTTATTTGAGGTGACTGTTTCAGACTAGTACACTACAGTTATACAGGTATAGCTCGGACTGTTTGTCCTCCTGCTTCGCGGTAACCGGTAGATTTTTTTGGTGCCAAAGTTAATTGATCCGCGTAGAAATTCAGAGCTGGCCTCGCGTGAATAGATTGCATGCGGGGGTTGGGTTACGGGCGGTTCTGCGGTATTATACTGAATGATTAAACGACCACAGGTCCCGGTGGCAGGGCACCCTTAAATCTTTAGACTTATTTATGTCAAGCAAACCAGCATCCTCCAATGAATAGAAAAGCTGACAAAAAAACACAACACAGCCAGAGAAATGATCTCGCCAGAGTCTTTCTATTCGCTGACTATGAACACTTCTTCCTGTAATAACACTTCCTCTGTCCATTCCACGCTGGGGGTATTCTAACATAAATTGAGCAACTTGAACATTCTCCCCACCCAGATCAGAACGCACTCTTGAGGGAAGTCCGTATTCATGCACTGCTTCCAAAAAACATTTTAATACTGTTCCAGATCGATTGTTAGTAGAAACTCTGAGGTAAGTTATTAATCGACTGTACCCGTCAATTCCAGCATGAATAACCAAACCCCATCGAATTAGTTTATCAAGATGCCACAAAGAATTTGGTGCAGGCTCTGAATACTGGCGTCTGTGCAATACATGCCTGAGCCGTGCTTTAACTCCATGTGGATCCACTCTTTTCATTTAAGCTCGTAGCTTCTGTGGATACGAATACCTAGATGTCGTAACTTGCCTTGAACTGTCTTTTCACCAATCAATGGATTTAATGCACATATGTCATTAACCTTTTGAACTAGTTCATCATCAGTCAAATGGTGCGTCTACTACAATTGAATATTTTGGCAATATCTTTAATTTTAAAGCCTTGTTCGACAAGAAAAGTAAGTTGCATCTGATCAATGTCACATTCAGGACGACCCCTTCATTTTGAATAATTTGATTCATTAACATCAGTTTCCAACAGCAATACCACCTCTTGCATACTATTGACCAATGCAGGGCCTTCATGATGGATTGTTTCAATAAGAACTGCAAACTTAAGGATTTCTTCTGCAATCGCCAATATGTCTTCCTTTTGACACCCTTGACATCCATGCTCATAGGAAGCGTATAATAAGTTTAATCCCGAATCTATGAAGTCAAACAGCACCCTCAAGGCATTATCTTCAGCCATATTAGCGATTAATAGTCTCCTCCCGAATATCCGTTGCGTCGAGATTTCCCCAGCTACTCCCTAACCTTCCTTTACCCAAGTGTTGCCGTACTGCTGGAAAGGGGGCGCGTCTAGCTCGGGCCCTCCCATCCCGTGCTGCCCCGTCCCTACCCGTGTTAAGTGTGGGCGGGGTTACTGCCGATTGAGTGAGACCGTAGCCACCACGCCCCCTCCCAGCCTATCACAGCAGAGGACACCTCCTGCCTCCTCCTGCTGGAGAGTTTAACCTGTCCCCTCATGGGTGGGTGGATGATGATTCTCTCTTCAGTTTGCTCTCTCCTACTCTCACCGCTACACGACCATGTGCGACTGTTCCGCGCCCGCGCCAAAGGCTTGAGTCGCCAATTAACCTCAGTTAACGCACAACGTTAACTCCAATTAATAGTCTCCTCCCGAATATCCGTTGCGTCGAGATTTCCCCAGCTACTCCCTAACCTCACTTTACCCAAGTGTTGCCGTACCGCTGGAAAGGGGGCGCGTCCAGCTCGGGCTCTCCCACCCCGTGCTGCCCCGCCCCTACCTGTGTTAAGTGGGGGGGTTTCTGCCGATTGGGTGAGACCGTAGCCACCACGCCCCCTCCCAAAGGGCACCAGCTGCTGGCTAGTGCAGCTGGCACCCCTCACCCAATCCTGAGTAGTAGCTCCTCCCCCTCACTTCCTACTTTCCCGATGTACATATGCAGAACCCCTCTGCTCTCCGATCAATCATAATAACTATACATAAATGACGTGTCATCTCCCACCCCACAGTAACACAGACTACCCCCAATGATTCAGTTTGCTAGACTGTCCAGTCCTACTGTCCCGAAGCCCTTCGACTGTATGGGGCTCACCAGATTCCTCGCTGCTCGGCACAGTACTACTTCCGGCGGGGTCCGGATGTAGAGGGTGTATGCTGCACTCTCCCACCGACCCAGAGTCTTGATAAGGGAGTCCTGCAACCCCTGCGTTGCCGCCGTCGTTGCTGCACCGATTCTGAAACTGTGCCCAGCATAGTGGGCACCCACGTAGCCCGCCGCCGCCAAGGCCTTTCGGACCGCCACCACGAAGCGCTCCCTCGTCAGGGACCTGCCGTCGCTGAACTTGAAGAAGGGGCCTGGTTGGGACCCCCGGCTCACCATATAACTCAGAACTGCTGCTACCTAAGTCTAAGAAAGTGAAGATTGTTGCGTGAGATGGCGTCAGCTATACAATTCATCCTCCCCGGGATGTGAACTGCCCAAACCTCGATTTGAAACCGGGCTCTAATGAAAAACAGACACCTCAGCAAGTGCATAATTCGGGTGACCTGACTGTAACCCGAATTTACCACTGCCACTGCCCCGGTGTTGTCACACAGAACTCCAACACCTGCACTGTCCAGCTCCTTCCCCACACTGCACATGCTAACACTATCAGTAGCAGCTCCTGCTCGTGTTACTCTCCTGGTAAGCTATATTGATGATTCTCTCTTCAGTTTGCTCTCTCCTACTCTCACCGCTACACGTCCATGTGCGACTGTTCCGCGCCCGCGCCAAAGGCTTGAGTCGCCTATTAACCTCAGTTAACGCACAACGTTAACTCCAAGCATTACATTGCCGACCCTTACCCACCTTATGTGCAAGGCTGAACGATATTCATGAGATCGTTTTACAGAAACACCGATGACTTGGGAATGGTCTGCACCCCAGCCGTTCATACCGCTAGAATATAATTGCTCTAGGATGGATACAGCCTCCTCAGAAAATTTGAGATTTCCAGAGTTGGTGGAGCTTCTTGACACAGTAAAATCTTCATTCTCCACATCTGAACTAGCCATTTTGAAATTCGCCACGCGTGTGCGGTGATGGGGATTGGATTTTTTTGCGGTTTTTCGCGGTCTCATATTTGTTCGATTGCAGCACCTTCCTTAGCACCCGTTCATCCAGGTGCTACCTATTATATAACCCTGGTACTGTGAGGTAGAGGAAGGTACACAGTGAAAAGAACAGGAAGGTTATCATTTGCTAGTAGCAGCAGAACACATTCTTTAAGTGTCAGAAGTAGTAATTTATCTGCAGCTACTATTGCAGTGTTGAATGAAATTAGCTTTGAGTGGAAGAAACAAGAACCCACTTCTTGTACTCAACCATACACAATGACGGCTGGCCCAACTTTTCCTGATGTTACCTCTCAAAGGACTCCTCAAGATTTGTTCAGCCGTTTTTTTTACAAATGGAGTGTGGGATTGCATTGTGACCGAGACAAATTAGAGTATGCTAATTTCTTTGTTTAACCCTTTCGTTCCGGATCCCGCTTTAAAGCGGGGTGAGACCGGTTGGTTTCTCCGAATTTTTAAAAATAGTTACTTTATAGCTAGAACGTTCAGATTGCATACACAGGTGCCCAATGCATTGGAGAAGCATCTAAAATAGCTTTCAGCCAGGACTGCTTCGACAGTACCTCACAGCAGTTGCTTTTATTTCTTCCTCGGCAAAAAAAAAAAACATCGGTTCTCCGTCGAATTTTAAAAAAAGTTACCTTCTTCACAGCAGCTTCATTTATGGATCCAGTCATCTCCAGAGCTTTGTAGAAGCAGCAAAAAATTGCTTGAGCTCAGTAGCCTTCCATAACACATTGAAACAACCGCTTCTTTGCCGCCCAAGACTTTGCGGTTTGACTTACTGTCTTCTCCATTTTTTATAAAATCGCCAGTTCAACTGGGGACCTCCCTATTACGTACAGTCTTAGGTAATGCTTATTACATCATAGGAAAAAAGTGAGCGTGTCGTGTGACCCCGGTAACTATGCAAAAAAAAAATTTTTTCAAAGTCATTTTTTTGAAGATGGCGTCTAGAAGTTACAATGCGGTGCAAGTTTTAGACTTGCTTGATGCTGACTCTAGCGACTCAGGATCAAGCGGAGAGAAGGGAGACGACATCTAGGGCTATAGGAGGCCCTGTATCAGGGTTGGTGGACCAGACCCCGTCAACTCTGATACTGAAAATGGGAGTCAAGAAGATGATCGAGGTAAGCTTGTCTTTCTCTTGTCTTTCTCTTGAAAAATAGCAAGCTTCTGTTGTGGAAAGGACTCATTTATAGCTATATTGAGATAGAGTAAGCTGTTTAGCTATAATATATATATATATATTATTGAGTTTTGAGATTTGAAAGTGGCTTGTGGTTTTTTGAACACATTTCAAATTTTCAAAAAAATTTAAATTTTTTTTTACCACATATACTACTAGGACCAGATGTGAATGCAGTCACCGACCCGATTACGCAGATGAGGGGACAGGAGCAGAGTCTTCCAGTGATGAAGGAGAGGATACCGGACCTGAGTCTTCCAATGATGAAACACGAATAGGCAGCAAGTTCCAGTGATGAAGAAGAGGAAGTGGCTCCTCCTGCTCCGAGTTCTGGACGTCCTCGCAGTCGGAGAAGGCGGGAATTGAAAGAACAAGAGTCGGGTGGATGAGGTAGGGGGAGAGTGGAAGAAAGATGACAACACACCCATTGATATTCCATAATCTTTTGTGTAAAGGACCACAGACTTTGATATTTGTGGCTGCTCCCCCCTCCCCCTCCCTGAACATCCCAAAAGTTGTAATATGTATTGTTATTGTCGTTGTCGTTGTCTGTGTTTTTGTGGTGTTGTAGTGGAGCTTCACACTCGATGTATATGTGTGTGCGTGGAGTTGAAATGTTATTCTGGCACTTCCAGATCTAACCGGGGAGGGAACGAACTCGGGGGTGGGGGGGGTGGGGTCTTTTCTAATCGGGGCTACTATGCCCATGTAAGTTGAATTTCATGTATGTGTGTGTGTGTACACCAGTCAATTTATATTATACATTTATTTTTATGATCTGTATTCACCTGTATCTTCTTTTTTCTAGTGTGTGTGTGTGTGTATGTGTGTGTGTGCATTTGTGGAATGAGAGAGAGCATCCGTGGACAAACAGTATGTGGCGCTTCCATATACAACCTGGGAGGGAACTCTGGATCTTTTGGATTCTGACTACTATGCCCATGTAAGTTGAATTTCATGTGTGTGTGTGTGTGTGTACACCAGTCAATTTATGTATAATAAAATATACATTTATTTTTATGATCTGTATTCACCTGTAGCTTCTTTTTTCTTGTGTGTGTGTGTGTATGTGTGTGCGTGCATTTGTGGAAAGAGAGAGAGCGCAACCATGAACAAACAGTATGTGGCGTTTCCGGATCCAACCTGAGAGAGAACAAACTCGGTGGTCTTTTTCGGTCTGTGACATCATCCACGCCGGGTAAGTTGAATTTCATTTTTTCAACTTACTGATATTTGGGTGTCCAGCTTGGGCTGGGGGGGGGGGGGGGGTTATGGTACAAGAAATGTCAGGAAAAGTAATGACGGGGGGAGGGGGGGGGGGTTCTGGCTACAGAATGTCATTACAAGTAATGACGGAGGCGGGGTTTGACATGTGGTTTTAGTGGTTGTAAGCATTGAGCGAAAGAGGGGGTAGGGGCGGAGGTCCTGAGGATGAGGAGCGGAATATCGGGGCGGGGTGGGGGGTGGTAGGGGGGTGGGGGTTTATGTTAGCGTGGGGATAATGAGGTGGCGGGCGGGGGGGTGAAATTAATGACTGTGGTGAGGGGGGGGAGGGGGAGGGGGGGTTATGGTACAAGAATGTCAGTGAAAAGTAATGACGGGGGAAGGGGGGGTTATGGTACAAGAATGTCAGTGAAAAGTAATGACGGGGGAGGGGGGGTTATGGTACAAGAATGTCAGTGAAAAGTAATGACGGGGGAGGGGGGGGTTATGGTACAAGAATGTCAGTGAAAAGTAATGACGGGGGAGGGGGGGTTATGGTACAAGAATGTCAGTGAAAAGTAATGACGGGGGAGGGGGGGCTCAATTCAGCGAGGCCAGCAGTTATGTTACAAATGTCATTGTTGTCTTGTGTTTTTTTGGTATTGTATGGAGGTTCCGGATCCTATGGGAGGGATCGTTCAGTCTGTGACACCATCCATGCCGGGTAAGTTGAATTCCACGTGTGTGCTTGTACTGCTTTTCATTTTCAAAGTACACTTTCTCAATACATGTTTCTCTCATGTACAGTGTGGAGTATACATAGCAGGTGTTCATACAGTGGGAGGCTAGCGCTGGGTTCCCCCCTAGAATTTTGGGAGTTGAATAGAAATGAACATTTAGGAAGCATTTATTTTTAGTCTGATATTGTATCCCATTATGTTCCTATCATAACTGAGCCTTTAGTGCATAGGACCGAACACTGATCATCAGTGTGAAGTATAGACTCGTATGCAAAGATGTGCATCAAAGTAGTGTAGGTTCCAAAAAATGGGTGTGGCGAAGTACACTCGGAGCCCCACCCCAAACAAAAATCCTGTATGAAACCGCATACAATACATCATAAAGTTGCAATTATATAGGATCATGAATAATTTGTTGTTTGTATTACAAATATCTTTGTTGTTTGTGTTTTTGTGTATATGAAATTGTTTTGTAGTGGAGCTCGACGTCCGATGGCATACGTTCCTTGTGGACACTCATAGATGTCTCCTACATGATCACAATCAGCACCACACACAACAAACAACATATTTTATTGTTGAACTAATATAATATTGGTATAAAATGCATCAAACAATATTATTTCTATTTTATTTTATTTTTTTATTGATGGGAAAAGTGGATTTTTTGGGGGGAAAAAAATTTTTTTTTTGAAATATTAGTAGATGGCTTAAATATTATTCAATTTTCTCAATCAAAAAATGAGGGGAATCCCAAACTCTTGGTCTATTTAGGGATATATGGTTGCTATGGGGTTTTCCCAGCCAGCATCGAGTTAAAAAAATAAAACGGCAATGCTCTATTCCGCGGTAGAAAATTAGATTTTTCCCTGCGCGTCAAAACAATTCAGGAGAGAGAGGGTTAACCCTTTCGTTCCCAATCCCGCTTAAAAGCGGGTGAAGACCGGTTGGCTTCTCCGAATTTTTAAAAATATATGGTTGCTATGGGGTTTTCCCAGCCAGCATCGAGTTAAAAAAATAAAACGGTAGTGCTCTATTCCGCGGTAGAAGATTAGATTTTTCCGCGCGCGTCCAAACAATTCGGGAACGAAAGGGTTAAAACAACCCCAGTTGTTGTACTTGGACAAATACAACAGTAGATGAGATGAAAGCATTTGTTAGTTTGTTGATATGCATGGGAATCGTAAAGCTTCCTAGATTAGAATTGTTCTGGTCGTCAAAATTACCTCAAATAAAAATTTGAGCATATTTGGAGATTTCTCCATCTGAACAACAATGGGATTGCTTATGGTCAGCCAGGATTTGACAAATTGTTCAAAGTTAGGAAATTGCTAGACTTGCTCTGTCCTCATTTTGACTCAGAATTTGAGCTACATCAATCTTGCACCATTGCTATTACAATGTTGGGAGAAAATCCAAGAAATGGTGGCGAAGAATTTTTTTTTCTTTTCCTTGGAAGTGTCAATACTGAATAGCTTTTGTTTGGAAAAGATGGTAAAGCCAGACGATCATCAGCAGCCAGGAAGAAAAAAAAAGAGACTGGCTTTCTTTTTTAATTGAATTAGCTTAGTGTTCATTACCCTTTAGGCTTCAAAGACCGCAATCAAAACCTAACCAAAGCCCACGTGGAGTTAGCAATCTTCACCGGACGGCGTAAAGAAATTTGCAGGAACGCGTCCGGGTGGTCAATGGTTTTTTGACCGGTCTGTGTTTTATACGGACCCATAAACGAGGCTAAAGATTTCGTGTACAGGCATAGGATTGAATTATAAACGCAACCTTTATGTTTAAAGAGTGGAAACTTGTAACAGATACTTAATCTATGATAATTGTTTAAGCGTGGTGCCTTGCCACCTGGAATCTGTTGTCGTTTGATCATTCAGTATAATACCGCAAAACTTCCTTTAAACCGTTCCCTGCTTGCAATCTATTCACGCGCGGCCAGCTCCGATTTTCAGCGCGGATTAATTAACTTGGCGCAAAAAAGGCTATAACTTATAAAGTAGTGTACAAGTCTGAAACAATCACTTCAAATAACATCCTTCTATTATACTTGCAGGGTAAGGAATTGAAGCTGTACTACTTGTGAAGCCATTGGAGCAGCTTAAAACTTTGTCTCAATAGTGACCAACTCCATCTTGACTGGTACCAGCTCCGACTATTCCACCAACCTTCTATTCAGACTTGGCTGCATATAGACTCAGTCATCATCACTTCAGTTCTTTCTGTCTTCAGTTCTTTCATATTCTTCAGGTAAAGCACTGGACAAAGATCAGTCCGTTTGTCTCGATACACCAGTGCTATGCCATGAAAACCCCCAAGGGTGTTGGTTGTCAACCTGCCAAGATCCGCAACATAGTCCTCAGGTCAGAGCAGCCATCTCTGCAATGAAAGCTTCAAATCCAGCTACCAGTTCCTTGCAGGTGAACCCATTATTGGTCGTGTACTGAGTACCATCAGAATTAAACTAATTTAATAACAATGATGATAATAATAGTAATAACAATTATGATGATGATGATGATAATAATAATAATAATAATAATTACAGTAATGACGATGATAATAATAACAAGAATTTCTTTGTAATTTACTTTTGGGTGATGACACCACTTCGATGGTAGGCAGTAGTGGTTGATGAAGTTTTGAATGGCTTCTGAAAAGTCTTCAGGGATGTCACTTCATCTGAAGATATCAAATTGCTGAGCGCTGTCTTACAAGAATTTAGCAAGCTCTCCGTCATTCTCACACACACAGTAGAGAGATTAAAATTTTGATATTTTTTTTATATATGTGTTCATTCCAAGAAAGACAAAGAAACGAAATAACATAATTATCACCTGCTTGGTGAAACTTCCACAATTAAGCTACACAACACTATTGACATGCACTATTTACACTAAATACACAATTTCTCTTCCAAAAACTTTGCCAACAGTGATACTTAACTATTGAATCAAGACATCAATGGTTGATATGAGTAAATTACAGATACTAACTGATTGGAGCATGTTCTTATTATATAGTTATTATATAGCATGGGTGAAGAAATAATAATATATTGCTTAGAGCAACTAACTAGAATCAGAGTAACCTGAACAACCACGTAATAAGGATAAATGTAGCTATTGCCTTTAAAATATTCAATATTAGGGCAAACATACTTTGTATCAAGCAACAATGTATGGAGAAGCTGACAAATTTGCTTGCACTTACGCACACTGAGAGTTAACAAGCCCAATAAATATACAATTAAAATGGGAGTATTAAAATAATAGTCTAAATTACTTCTACCATTTTAATTTTTAGAACAGAAATTTATCTTTGCTAAGTGCCTGAAATTTCCTCATTTAATTTTGAAACTTCTAAGCATTGCTGGCACATTCAAATATCTTTAACTGAGATGAGGCTGGTAAAACAGTTTCGATACAAATTATATTTCTTTCATAGTGCCATTTTATATTATTAAATTGAGAGATATACACTAATATTTTAAACATGGATGTACATTGCTCAACATTCTAGCTAACAATGAGGGGAAAAATTCTTGTAGTGTAAAGACCAAGTAATACTTCAAAGGAAAAATGAATGAAATAGAATGTAAGAACATGACAGTTATACACATGTTTTTTTTCTTTGATTGCATATATACTTATTTCATTTAGTAACACATGAGTATTTTATTCTACTCTTCATCAGACATTAGCTACTTTCTTAAATTTTATTTCTGGTTTCAAATTCAATTGTATTTTTCAAGCTTGTTCTTTTTAAATAAAATGTCAGACATGTAATATCTTGGTCTTGATGATCTTGTCATTACTTGAAAACTTATATAAGCCTAGCCACACATTTGCTGATAATGTATGGTCCTAGCCTTACAAGCTAAACCTTGCCACCCTTTTCGTTTTTCTGAGCAGTATCTTCACATCAAATTCATGCTTTGATAATAGGTATATTATAAGTTTTCCTATGCTTTAGATATAATTAAATTAACTCACCACTAATCGCTGTTGATCCAGTCATTCCAGTAAAACACCTCTATTCATGTCAGTTACAGTGATAATTATTGGATCAAGACATCAATGGTGGGTATTAGTAAATTACCACAACTACCTGCTGTCTGGGACTAAGTAACAGACAAATCAAGCAGGACTTGAAAACCAACCCTTAATTATATTCATAGTCACCTTAACCACTGGATTCCGCCTTTGGTTCCTGTGTATTTAGTTCCTTTGTGGTCATTTTATTAGTTGTTGTCCAAACTCTGGCTACTTTAGTTAGGGAGTAGGCGCTTTTAGTTTTGCTACAAGGCTGCAAGCTCACGCCAGCCGTTATCACTATGAATAGGTAGCCTCATTTTCTGCTGGAAATGCATGTAGTTGGCTGGAAATGCATGTAGTTGGGCTGGTGCTTTGTTGAGCTTGGAAAACATTCATTAGTATACGAGTTCAATGAACCAACTTTCCTTCAAAAGAAAAAAAAACTATTTTTGTGGATAATCACGCTACAATACAAGTTATTTAAAAGTTTTCTTTGTGATATTCTTTAGCTAAGTAGTGGTTGTAACACACAATGCTTTGACACAACTGGACATGCACCTACACAGACTTACCTTCGCGGTAGTCTAGTGGACAATGTATTTTCAAGTAAATACTGTTGGGCACGGCTTATAACCATGACAAAGAGCGCATTGACTTACCACCGCCACTAACTCGAATAGAAATGGAAGTCCCTTAAGTTTTCAAGTTTGAACTGCACCCGCAAAAGAATTCAAAACGGTAAACAATTCCATTTCTAGGGTGATACGGGTACTGATCGATAAACCAGAGGATTCTGTTTAGTGCAATTTGGGACGGGGTCGACCACATAACTAACACAAAAATGCGAGGGTCAAAGTACAAAATGACATACGTACGTCCATACAATAAACTAGTGGTGTGCTTGAGCATAAATGGCGAGCGAGCCTGATAGTTAGGTAATATAAAAACTACAGTATTGTTACTATGTTTTAGCTTAGTTCATGCAAACACTATAATAGCAGTTATGACATTTGATTTCAGCAAACAAATACAAAATCACTCTCTTACCTGATTAATGGTAACAAGCTCTCAGCTACGATAAAAAATAAACCAGTGTTCTTATTTGTAATTTTAGCCAACAAACATGGAATTACTACTTACCTAGTTCTTGAGTATTGATAACTTCTGTAGTATCAAATTGAAGTTACTTTGACCATCTGAATTACCTTGAATTCTTGACAACAAGCTCTCACCTACAAAAACAAAAGACAATCAATTTTAGCACACAAATACAAGATTACTTTCTTACCTCATTTTCTTGAGCAATGGTAACTTTTGTAGTACCAAATTTGAGCCAATCAGACTATTTGAATATACCAGTCACCGTTGACTAGCTCTTAGCTACAAAAAAGAAAGGCCAGAGTTAATTTTGTATATTTAGCTAACAACCCCTAATACTGTCTCGCTCGCTTCGCTCGCTCGCCAATAAACAAACATCCCCGATTTTCAATTGTGTTAACCCGGTAAGTGTCTCGCTCGCTACGCTCGCCAATTATACATAGTTTCATCCAAAAACCGCCGAGGAATTTTAATGATATTCACGTAGATGGGCGCGGTCGGGTCACGCCCACTGGGGGGAAAGCTAGCTAGATGAGCGGCTGTCACCCGGTTCAGGTACTTTTTTAACTCCGCCCACTTCAGAACAAGTGAACTTTTGTAGTGAAATACTTAATAATTGTGGCACCGGATACCATAGCAACTGTCGAGTATGCGTACGACGTTTTGAGCATTCTAAATGGTACTCACCTAATGGCTCACCACTTTGCTTTTTCGCTTCCAGCTTTAAAGCTCACCAAGCACAATAAGTCAGGCTGTAAGGCGGTGAGCTATCTTCCTAGAACTACTCTGAAGAAATCTGCTCCCATTCAACTCTCTCAGAAGGAAGACCAGCTAGCAGCTAGTGAAGAAGATGGCCCATCTCTGCAGGGTTTTTTGGATGTAAACTTGCCAAGGACTGGGACAACTTTTTTGGAGGACCCCACCAGTTATGAATTAGAAAAGAAAGCCTCTGTAGTTGGATGGAAGCAGATTAGAAAAGAAATGCTGATTGCGGTTGTGGAAGGAAGTGGTATGTTTTGTCATACGACCACCATGTCTTTCTAAGCATTCTTATATGGGTGTAATCACACACAATTAATATGGCCATACCGTATCTAAACTCCAAACTACATGTTTCATATGACAATTACTCCTAGTCTGGCCCGCAAGACTAGGAGTGAAATGTAACAATAGTGCAAAAGTTGAAAATATCAGATATTGCAAATAGCTGTGTTCTTCATACCTTAAAATTCAGTGCTTAAAAATTCTTATGTCTTTAGTATCAAGCCTCCTTAAATGTACTACATGTCTGGTCGATGGCTAGGTTAATGGCATCTATTGGCACTTGGTTGTGTGGAGATATATGAAATTGAGCTAATTTTCATAGTTGAACTGATTACTTTTCACTATGGTATTGTTTGGGAGTATGACCTGTGTTATATATGGAAGAGCATGTCTTACGTTCATAGATTATTTAACAATGATTAATGTATTGACACAAATTTATCCACAGGAAACACCCCCTCTAATCTACAATACATAATGCTGAATTTATATAACCTAGATTGACATCTCCAACAGCTTATCCCCATAGAAAGATGTAGAACTGGTATATGATAATAGTCTCAATTCTCCTCTAACAAGGAATCCTGATTGAGAAGGAGCCATATATTTGATTACTGACTAAGCTGGCTTTAGACAATTTGGTATTTTCTGCAGCTATTCGGCAAAATTTGGAGTGGTACTGGTTGATTGTTTTTTGTTTTGTTTTTAACTAAGTGGTAAGCCAAAATGTACATGACTAATCAAGGATTCACACACGATTTGTTCAAAATGATTTTAGGGAGGGGAAATCTTACACAATGTGTTCGAAGAAGATTTTAGGGGGGGGGGAATTTACACAATGTGTTCGAAGAAGATTTAGGGGGGGGGGGGAAGGAAGGGGGAAATCTTACACAATGTGTTCGAAGAAGATTTTAGGGGGGTAGAAATCTTACACGATATATTCGAAAAAAATTTTAGGGAGGGGAAATCTTGCAAGATTTGTTCGAAAAAAAATTGGGGGATTTTTATTTTTATTTTTTTGCTTGAAAAGTGAAATATCAGTACATCATTGAAGTGTGGGGTAAAAATTGACTTATCAGTCACTATTGTGTTTAGGAATAATACAATAGGCTTTGTTTTGAAAGCTTGAAAGAGAGGATTTTTTACTTGGGTGCGGGAGGCTTCCCCCTCGTCCCATGTTCTATGTACCTACTTATGTGTGATTATCTGAATTATCATGAAATATGCTACTGTTATAAGCAATTCTCCTTCACTCAACCATTTTTGTTCATAGGTATGCCAATTGATCCACCATGTGTGGTATGTGAAGAAGTAGAGGCCTCATTTCGATGTCAATTGTGCGGACCATGTGCCTTTTTTTGCTGGGAATGTTTTGAGGTTTGCCACAAAGTTTCAAATTTGTTCCATGTGGCTGAACAATGGGAGGTATGATTGCTGTGTTGTTGTTTTTGGTGTCCTTGGTGTTCTTGATTACTTTGGATAACAGCATTATTATGTATTTGCTTTTAGCATGACCATTTCAAAATTATCGAGAGAACTATTGACCACCCTGACGTTAGAATTAATCACATGTGTTCAAGTAAAAGAAAAGTTGTACTAGAATGTCTTGATGTTTATGGTAAGGTGATTATTTTCCAAAAACTTCATTTCATAGTTGTTTTATTGTTGTTTTGTTGTATTATTATTATTATTATTATTATGATTATCATTATTGTTATAATCCGGTAGGAACTACTCACAAATTTCAGTTTGTATGCTGTGATTGTGAACCTTTGGCTGTCACTCTTGCACGGGCAAGATTATGGGCAGCAACTCCTACAAATCCTCAGTTTTGTTTTTCATTTGAGCTATTAGACTGGGTGGAAGCTCTATTACTAGAGTGTCAAGTTGCGTTAAAGGATTTTAGTAGTGCTCTGAAATATAGAAATCCATTTTCTATTCGGAAGGTGCTTACGGCTATATTGTGCTTATCTTTGTTGTTTTATTTTTATTTAATCTTCCGCAGGGAAGAGATTTTTACCGATGTTTGATTGACGCGTTTGAGGAATACAGGTAAAGTCTCCACTCTCCCTGTGCATTTTACACCTTCCTAGTTGTTATACTTATATTGACAGATTTATGAAGCATCAAAAGAGAAACATGAACTTTCATGATGAAGATTTAGATTTGGGCAACATATGCCCTGCTTGCCCAAAGGTTTTTGTTTGTTTTGTTGTTGTTGTTTTTTGTCATTTTGTATATTAATAGCGTTATCTTGTCTATAGAATACTGGGAAAGTTGTGCTAGCCATGGATGCCTTATTTGGTCTACCCAGAAAAATATCTGCGGGGTCAAGTTTTCGAAGTCCTCTTTATGGAAACTTGCTTTTTCAGGATCAGTTTGCAGTGGATCAATATGTTCATGATTATCCAAAGCCTAAAGTGTTAGATTCTGTAAGCTCAGTTATGATCACATTATAATGCTTGGTAACTTGAGTGCTCTAATTTTGTCAGGAATGCAATGACTTTGTTGCGGGGAATATGATTCGGAGTGCAAACAGGTATAAAAAATTGGATGAAACTGCTGTTTTTGGATATTGTTGCCGACACGAATTCCCAGGAGCATTCATTAACTTGAAACATGGTGAAAAGTATGTCCTTTATGATCAACAACACTAATATTAATTGTATATATACATGCATCAAGGTTATCGTATGTAGTTTGGATGCTGGAACATATTATTGGCAGTCATTCAACTGATAAGTAACTTTATGTCATGTACGATGTAGCATGTACACTTTCTCAGCATCTCAAGGCAAGTTACCACATCAATTAGTGATGTGACAATTAGTGATGTGACAATTATCAAATGATTTTACAGTTGCAGAATAGAGCAGATATTCTTGAGTTTGATACCTTATGTCTTCCTACATTTCATTGCTATGGACATAAAGTATCTTGTCAGGTATGTACATAGTTGTTATGTTTTCTTTCCTTGGATATATCAATTTCCATTAACTTCAGATCAAGTATGGCCCTCGGCGATGCATAGGAATCGGATTAAGCGATGGAGAAACTATGGAGAGGTTATGGTCCTTTTTGAGACGATTTTCCAGAGCAACGAAAGAAATGAGACCGTCTCATCGAATTGACATCCTGTCAAGTGCTCTTTTGTTTTATGGCTTGAAGACAAAAAAGAAACTAGGCTAGTTATTCTTTTAATATTCGTTTATAATATACCTGATTGTAGGGTAGGGTGAGGGGCAAGTTGTAGACATTATCATGATTTTGCATCATAAGTGTCTATACTAATTATTGGTAGTTTTATTAACAAAACATTCCAAAATATGTCTTGCCTCTCTTCTACTTTCAAGATATCAGAAAGCTGTGAAAATCAAAGAAATAGCAGAAGAAGAATTAGAACATACCAGGTATTCACATGGTGAGTAACTGAAAACATCACTTTTGTGTTACAATGTCTCTTGTAAAACTGCTCTTTATTCAGAAAGTAAATAAAGCTAGATATTTGTGGTTATGAGCACGCTGCTATGAGGAATTAGGTCTTGCAGTAATGTCTCTGTCTAAAAGATAAGAAAACATTTATATCTTGAAAGCAGGATTTTTTTTTATCTATTGAGATACCAGTTAGTTTCTTCGTTTCAATTGATGATACAAAACAAAGGAAATATGATATACCAACTTGTCTGTTAGTTTTATGGAGAAATGTTTTTTTTTTCTGTGTCCATGTTTTTTATGACTTTTTTAACAGCTGAAATCGAGAAGTGGCTTGCTGATGAACTTGAAAGTTGTTCATTAAAGTCTCACAAAGCAAGTAAGTTAAATTACCTTAAGAGACTGGCTGGCGCATTTGATAAACTGACCATGAGTGGGATAAGCCAGGCAATAAGCATGCCGATTAAATTTACGATGTACATGTCATGATATGATGATAAAGCCACATTAACATTTTTATTTTATTGTATTTTTAGGACGTCCAGAGTGGCAAACCAATTATTTTCATCTTCTACGCTTGTATTACTCATATAAGTGAGTTTTACATACTTGCACGAGTTAGGATTGGCTATCATAACGGTGTGATCACTTTGTAGGAACCAGCTGGTATTGGGAAGAAGTGATGATACATCTGAATCATTGACGTGGTTAGTGTGAATACTGAGGCGTATTTCATAATTAAATACACCTAATGTGTTAGGCTTGAGATTCAATTAAAAGAATGGGAGCAGAAACTTTCAATAACGCGATGGCTTCCTTCGAACAAGGAGTACAAAGAACTAGAATGCTCTTTATTACTGGACAAGAAAGAGCAGCTGTTGTTGGAATTGTGGAAAATGAGCCAACGAAGATTGTTTCTTCTCAAACTGAAGAAAAAATATGCAGGTAACAAGTTGTCGGTAAAGGTCGTTAATGCGCCACAGCTAATATACGTGGCCGTAGGAGCGGGAGAGACTGTCCCGGTGGATTCGGGACAGTTATTATTGGTGCGACTCATAACAATAAGCTAATGGATGGTACTATTCCTTAGAGTACCATGTAAGGTCCCACTATTAGGGGCCAATATTGTAGTGCAACTTTGATGCAAATGTGGTGTCAAACTAGATCTGTGATCGATATTTATTGGTGGTACATAGAGCAATGTGTCGGGGTCACTATTAACTTGCCATTCATTTCCTTTCAATTTTGTCTTCTCAACTGTGATTTCATCACTGAGCAGTAGCTAGTACCTACAAGAATTGATGAATCAAGTGCCATTAATTTAAGTTCAAATACATAGATTCACTGCAATGACAGACTGACTGACCGAGTGAGTATATTTAGTGAATCAGCGGAACATTGCTATAAGAAGCTACCTGCATAAAAAATGTTCAGTCATTGTGTGATGACATTGTAATCACAGCATTATTTGTGTGTGCTGTTGTTGTTGTTTTAGATGGTCAAAAAATCGCAAAGAAAGTTTCAAGTCAGATTTCGAAAGAATCCAAGTTGATAAGATCATGTGTGGAGGATTACAATGCTTGCTTGATGGAAGAAGATTCCCAACCTGCTATTGCTGTCGAAGAAGTTCTTGATCCTGTGACATTTGAAAGCCGACTTGCAGTTCTCGGGGTTTGGTGCCAGGGGACATTGCCTGAAAAGAGGGATGTAATGGATTCATACCTGATGTTGTGTAGAAGCAAGGAAGAATTATGCATGTTAATGGAAGAAGTTCAAATTATGATTATTTTTTATGACAAAAGGAAGACTTCCCTTCAGAAATCAATTGCTAACCTATCGTCGGGTATAGAAACAGAATACAGTAGGGGAATAAGCGCGCTCCTACACGTATTGATGGAAGATGCAGCGTCACTATCAGAACAAGCTCAGAATGCTCTGGAGTTGATGAAGAGAGAGGACGAGGAAGATCTGTATTTCAGTGACAGTGACAGCAGTGATAATGACGATATAATTTAATTCCAATGTCTTGACATTTTCATTCCTATTTTGCGTTTATGTATTATTGTACTAATCATCTACTTTTTATTGGAGAAAAAAATAATCATATTCATTTATTTTATAACTGAGCATGCCCAAAGTAATTTAACTTGGTGACCAAAGAAAAGAAAATGTTTCAGCTTGTGGGTGCTATTTTCTAAAATTGTATTTCTCAATGCTAATGTATAGGCAAGTTCATGAATATGCATGTTGGGGAGAATAAAAAATTGAATACATAATTACACAAAATATTGCAGTGAACCATCCTCCATGACAGTATCAACAAGGATTATAGGCAGAATCCATGGAATTTCCAAAGTTCACTATCTAGGAATGCAAAATCCTCAAATGTTTTAATCACAGTCTATAAGCATAAGTATCAACACAATTCTGCCATTGCACTTGCTGTTCTGAAAATCAGTCTGTCAGCAAGAAAAAAGTCTTACTCTTCTACTGCAGAGGAAGGCTGTAGCTACTTTTGAAAGCAGCAGAAACATCACTGGCCCATATACTCACACCCATAAACCAACACACACTTCCTCATCATGTCTATTAGCATTCTTGGTCCTCAGTAGCTATTGCATGGAGTATGGTTTGCTGCACATTTTTGTGTAATTTCCTAAGTTCACCTAACATGCTGGGTAAATGCTTCAGCACACATACAATGCTTCAGGGTCCCTACAAGAGATGGCTGGTGGTATTTGTATCTGTGTCAGACAATTTCCAAATAATCTAAAAAAATGGAGTTTGGGCCAATCACTGTTACAATAGGTGTGAAAAACATTAGGAAGACAAAGTTGCAAGATTGGTACAATTCAGTGCTGATATATACAATCTTTGATTCACAAAAACAATGAAGTTGTTGATATATTACTACAATACATATTGCATCACTGTAAGTGCAAATAATTTTTTTTTATGTTTTTAGAACATGATTCAAGAAATTGACACAGTCAGAACATTTCCATTTCACTTTGCTATACGATACATCCTCGTTTAATGACTCGCATTCCCTGTGGAACCAATCCAGGCATCCAATACACTCTATGTATCGTGTCCCACTATCAGGCATCCTGCAGCTACAATAAATTGGCTCAGTTTCATATCTTGCCACTATCTTCCCAAACCAAGTCTTCGCTTCCTTTTCTTAGGAAATAATGTCACATACTCACTCTTAATACACTGCAACACATGATCTCGTAGATTGACAGAGTCAAAAACAAAGAGTGAGGGATCACTACCATGTGCCAATTCTGCTGCAAAAGCGAGTGCGTACAAACCACAGTCCGAGCCATTGGTTTGGCGATCGACATTTACGAATTCAAAAAACACTTTCTTAGCTTTGCACTTAAAAAAAGAACATATTTGCTGTTTCGTATTAAGAGAAAGTGACGATTTTTCAGTCCAATTACTATCGTAGATGCACACAGTGTCATCAAATATTTTGTCACTATTTGGCTTGACATTCGAAATGGTGACCCAATGATTACCGTTGACGTGAAGAACTTGAATAAACGGTGCTTTTACAGGAAGTGGTTTGAATAAGGTCTTTCGCTTACATAGTTGAGGTGATTGCCAGCCAAGTATCCTCCCGTTCAATTGGTCCTTGAGCAAATTTTGGATACTCACAATGATGCTGTCTGTTACCCAACGAGAAGACTTCAGAATTTCTATGTCGGAGTCTGATATAAAAGATGTAGGGATTAGGCCAGCAGGTGGTTGAGAAGGGATTGGGTCAGCAGGTGGTTAAGAAGGGATTGGGCCAGCAGGTGGTTGAGAAGGGATTGGGTCAGCAGGTGGTTGAGAAGGAATTGTGTTAGCAGGTGGTTGAGAAGGGACTATGTTAGCAGGTGGTTGAGAAGGGATTATGTTAGCAGGTGGTCGAGAAGGGACTATGTTAGCAGGTGGTTGAGAAGAGATTATGTTAGCAGGTGGTTGAGAAGAAATTATGTTAGCAGGTGGTCGAGAAGGAATTATGTTAGCAGGTGGTCGAGAAGGAATTATGTTAGCAGGTGGTCGAGAAGGAATTATGTTAGCAGGTGGTTGAGAAGGAATTTGGTTAGCAGGTGGTCGAGAAGGAATTATGTTAGCAGGTGGTCGAGAAGGAATTATGTTAGCAGGTGGTCGAGAAGGAATTATATTAGCAGGTGTGCTTTCCTGACGAAGTGAACATTCATGTTAGCAGGTGGTTGCACACAATATGAAATTGGTTATCAGTGGTCTAGAAAGCATTATGTTAGTCAGGGTTGGTCGACACAAAATAAGGACTTATGTTTGAGGTAGGTCGAATCGAAAGGGATTAGTGCGGTGACATAAGCAGTTGCGTACTGGTCGAGAATGTGCAACTTCTGTTAGTCAACGGTGGTTGAGAAGGAATTTGGTTAGCAGGTGGTCGAGAAGGAATTATGTTAGCAGGTGGTCGAGAAGGAATTATGTTAGCAGGTGGTTGAGAAGGAATTTGGTTAGCAGGTGGTCGAGAAGGAATTATGTTAGCAGGTGGTTGAGAAGGAATTATGTTAGCAGGTGGTTGAGAAGGAATTTGGTTAGCAGGTGGTCGAGAAGGAATTATGTTAGCAGGTAGTCGAGAAGGAATTATGTTAGCAGGTGGTCGAGAAGGAATTATGTTAGCAGGTGGTCGAGAAGGAATTATGTTAGCAGGTGGTCGAGAAGGAATTATGTTAGCAGGTGGTTGAGAAGGAATTATGTTAGCAGGTGGTTGAGAAGGAATTATGTTAGCAGGTGGTCGAGAAGGAATTATGTTAGCAGGTGGGTTGAGAAGGAATTTGGTTAGCCGGTGGTTGAGAAGGAATTATGTTAGCAGGTGGTTGAGAAGGAATTATGTTAGCAGGTGGTCGAGAAGGAATTATGTTAGCAGGTGGTCGAGAAGGAATTATGTTAGCAGGTGGTTGAGAAGGAATTATGTTAGCAGGTGGTTGAGAAGGGATTCGAGAAGGGATTGGGATATTTTTAGTAGGTAGTCGGGAAGGGGTTAAGTGTTTCAGTTTTTTAGCAGGTGGTTGAGACTGCACTTTAGTGGTAGATTGAATAGGTGGTGGTTGAGATGGCACTTTGGTGGTAGGCTGAATAGGTGGTGGTTGAGATGGCACTGTGGTGGTAGGCTGAATAGATGGTGGTTGATTACCTGAAGATACACATAAACATGTAAGCAAAAAAAGTTCACTCTAGATATTGGGCGAATATAACAAATTGTGAAAACTATAACATACCGACTACTGTTAAGGCCCTGATGTACTGAACAGTTGTAGGGTTTACAACACATTCACAATCCGTAGTGAAGGCTGCTTGCACATCTTCTTCAAAAAAACCCAAAGCAACACCTTTGTAGCCTAGCCTCTCCAAGTCATCAAACTGCAAAATAGTACACAAAAAATCCACTCTATTGAAATAATAAATAAATCCCACATACCATTAATTTAATTTTAGCAAAAAATTTTCCACCAGCCTTTTTCACTCCCCTTGGAGTGATTTCTTTAGTGATATCAGAGGTAGCCAGTAAAGAAAGCCTTTCTCTCTCCTCCAAATCGAGATGATGGTAAGCAGTGCTAGCCGCTTTATTGAATTCACCGCTCCCTTTCATTCTGGCATTCTTTCCCACTATTTGCACACACACACACACACACACACACACTTCTGCTGGTTACATATAGTTAAAACAAACATACAGTAATTCACCTTCTGATTGTCCATACTCCTTTAGAAACTGATGCCATGGGGTGCTGCAGCGTTTATTCACTGGCACTGGCTCCATATTTCTGGCATGTTTCCGGCGATAACTCTTTTTCTTAATCCATTGCTAATGAAAAATACATATACGGAAAAATAATATTCTTATCGTCATTAGAAAGCAAGTAAAAACAGGACGAAAATATTTCGTATATATTAAACCAAGCGTAGTGCATAGCAGGTTTTATAGCATACCCAACAAGACTATTGGCAGGAAAAAATCAACAGAGCGAATCACATGTACCCAACATGATTTAGGCGGCATCAACATTGGAGGTTCACTTATTCACCTCAATTTGTTCTATAATTCGTAGGTACAAGCTCCAAACCCACATATACATCTGACTATTACTTAAAAAATTTTTTTAACAAACATGTAACCGTGCACAATTAGTACCTGAGGGTTGGCACCATTTGGATTTTATAAACAGCAGTGCGCATACACATGAGTTTAGAATACTCATTCAGTCTACAGTGGATCTTCAAGACTGCTGTTTCTACAACTGTTCCAAGGATAATCGTTGCACTTATGCTTACCATTTTACTTTGCAAACTGTACTAATTAAATTCAATAATGTTATTTCACTTTCCTCTGGCTAATTCAATCGAACAGTGTCTTTTCTCCATGTTTACCAATGGGCACTTCACTTGGTATACTACTAATATGGCAAACTACTCGGAATCTTCACAGTAATTTATGTAAATTTAAATTATTAATTCACTACAGTAATGTATAATTATGGTATTTAGAAAATCAGAAACTGATACAAATAGTTAGGATAACATGGGTTTAATGAGAATAAAGCTACAATAAATACCTTGACCTGAGTAATACTTAGATTGGTGTCCCGAGATGCTTGCATAATAACTGGGATCATGGTCTTCGATGCTCCCGTCATACCTTGGTCAAAATACCTATTCAGGCAATCAACCTATGTATAAAATATATAAATCCCTAATTACATTTTGACATTGTGGCAATTACGTTGAATGGGCGTAGCAGAGTACTATATTATAAACGGAAAAATAATAATAATAATAATAACACTTGAATGCTTACTTGTTGTTGGTAGTTGCGATTAGTATTGCTTGTACAAACACCAGTCAATATACCATTACAACCAAGGTTTCATACAGGAGTGAGACATTGCTTCCCCCTCACCCCACCCCTCAAGCAAATCAACTAACTTCTGCCATTCCGTGAATGACCTTCGGTTATTAGGAGATATACACTGCCCTTGGCTTTCATAGCTCGGTATTTCTGGTGTTTCATCGGGCCTACTTGAAGACTGAATTCACAAAGCAACAGAGATGATAATTATAGCGATGACAACTCAGTTCAACTCGACAATACAGTTGAAATTAGTGGGGCACAGTAGTCTTCTTTTAAGTTTGATGTTACTTTAGTTTTTGTTTAATTTGTTAAGTGCAACTTATATCAGCCGTGGTACACGTCGTTGCACCACTAGGTTCGATCGGTATGGTATTTACAATATCCTCACTTAGAGATTCATACAGGATTCTTCCAAAAAAATTGGGAGGGGATTTGTCAAAAAAAAATTGGGGAGCAGAAATTTTTAGCTTGGGATGAGGGTGTGTAAACCCTGCCATAGGCCCTCAGTTGTGTAAATCCCATACCGACCTTCACCTCGTGATGTAACCTATAGATATTACCTGGTTGTGTATCTCAGATGTGTCCAGGTGAAAATAATAATTTGTGTCACTGTATTTCACTCCTACATGCGCTATTACTTATAGTGATGTAGCACATGACTCAGGCATTAATACATTTTTAGCAATACTAATTGGGAGCTGCACAATGCTTGCTTTGCAAGCCCTATCTTAGAGAAAGGGTTGCAATACACTATGGTTGATACTCACTTACAGTCATACCATAATCACGTGAGCCAATTATTCCTCCAGTAACTATTGTCAGATTAACATCCAATGTATTGTGCCCCCCAAATTAAAATGAGCATAGAAGATGGTTCTACTTGTATCACGATTCGTTTAAACTGTCCAATCAGATTTCTCAATTAGAGGTAAATCAATCCCATACCTCTTAGAAGGTTAATATGTTTAGCTTAAGGTCTAGACCCCTTCAACTTGAACGGTAAGTTAGTAGCTATCACGACCCAGACCGCTAGCGAACGATAAGGGGTTTGGCTTGTGATAGCACTGGACCTTATGTTTTTTAAAGGATTTCCCCACTAAAATAAACCAACCATATCATAAACAACACCAATTCTTACATACTTTATACACGTTGCAATTCAACCGTCATTGATATACCAATATATAGAAATCTGTCAGAGGCTTTACAATGGAAAATTCATACAATTTTTAGAAATACTTCTGGCTATACGATAGTTCACCTTCTAGGAAACTACATCATCGCGAACTACATTATAGGACTATTGCATTAACTTGCCAACCTTGGGCTAGATTCTTTACCTAAAATCTGGTTCACAAGACTACTTGACTACCACGAGACTCTATCACAAGACTACTTGACCATCATGAATCCTTACTAAGAGGTAACTCTGTCCCATTACCACATGGATGTTCTCCTTATAGCTAAGCACCAATAGTGCCTAACAACATGTCTAGACATAATCCTGACCAGTGTTGCATACAGAAAACGAACCTAGGAGGGACAAAATAGGATTTTTGAGATTCCAGGAGGGGCAGAGAGTAAAATAAAAACACATTCTTTTGTGTATTAGAAATCATAGTTGCACTGCTTTAATACGTATGGTAAGGTAATGCTAATTATATGTTGCAAAGGCATAACTAGAGTACTGAACAATCTCTAGGGTGAGCGAAGGTTTTTCTAGGGGGGGGGGGGGCGAGTGCCCCCCTTCGCCCCCTTAAATGCAGCCCTGCTGACCATGTACCAATATAGTCTGGTGTAGCCAGATCCTTTACCAACCACTACACGGGAAAGGGTCTGGTAACATTGGCATACCTAATTTGATCTGCCGCCTGAAATCGAGCGGCAGTCTATTAAGCCCTGTATTTTCCTATTGGAATTCTAATTATCGGTTGTCTCACTTGGCCACACCCCAAAAAGACTCATCGCCGATAATGGAGGCACTGCCACACATTCCTAAATTATTCCGTCACTGCTAGAGTTAGGCTGCAATCTGCAATCTAAAGGTGTGGTAATGTTGTGGTTAATGTCAGGGAAGGTGTTTTTGCTATCTTCTTAACTGGATTAAAGAGCCTGTGCTATAGTAGCTACGGTGACTGAGAAACGTCATTTCTACACACTATGCAATAAATAGCTGCTACTGCTGCAGGAGTAGTCATGGTTGGCGTACCGACCCTTCACTACGTCACTTTTTTTGCCACAGTATAGCTTTCTTCAACATTTATTGCGCACAGACACTAATTCGCTGCCACCACTTCCGCTTTCCAGCAGAACAAATTTGATATGCAATGCTAATGTTACCAGACCCTTTCCCTGCATAGTGGTTGGTAAAGGGTCTGGCTATGCCACACTAGAACCAATGATGCCTGGATAGCTGTGAGAGGAGATGGCACTATTGTAACAGCTCATTGTAAATGTATGGCAGGGTAAGTAGCTAGTTGTAGTTTCAGTTGGTTAAATAATATGATGCTGATTTATTCTTGTAGGTTGAGTGAAGGGTGCTCCCACGTAGCTGCTGTGATGTTTAAGGTGGAGTCTGCAGTTCGAAATGGTTACACTGCTGGTACAGTTCAAGTCCACTAACCCACTCTGAAAATAGCTCTTGTTTGGTACTGTGTACAAAATAACAAAAAATGTGTCCATATTCAACAGGAGGCCATAAAGTCAGGTCATCTATGAATTTGAGCAAGCTTCTTTCAGAGTATGGTTCATCTTCTTCCTGGAGATCAAGAAGGTTAATTTTGTTCGTGTACCTCTGTTTTGCTACACCTTCTAAAGACTTGCAGTACTCACTTCCTTGGTTGAGCCAGCTGATGAAGCCTTAGAAACTTTCCCCCCAGTGGGCGTGACCCGACCGCGCCCATGTACGTGAATATCATTAAAATTCCTCGGCGGTTTTTGGATGAAACTATGTATTGTGAAATATAAGATTCGTCCTATACGTAACAAAAACGTTATAGATAGCAAAGTATCTAGCTTTTTAGGTAACTGGCTTCCAGAGTTTCTAATAGGAATGTTGGAAATATAGCTATCCATGTTAGTAATTGTGATCTATGCCAAAAGATTCATGGCAAATTAAGCCAATCTACTCCAGAGCTCCATCCTCCAGTTGTGTCACTATGGCACCACATTGTGACTTTATTAGCCCCATTTCCTCACAGTCACATCAAGGAAACAGATATATCTTGACTATAACTGATTATTTCACATAATTTGTTGAGGCAATTCCTCTGAAATATAAGTATGCAGAAAAAGTATCTGCCGCATTGTTCAAGGTAGTCAAATGTATCAGGCATGAAAATAGTTTTTAAAAAGTGACCTGAAATATGTCAAATCATAGCATTACTTGATCTGACATTGTGTGTGGTTGATCTGACACAATTATATATAGCTTTGTAACTTCACTTTTATAATTGATTTGTCTTTTTTATACCAGTAGCAACAGTAGCTATATATTTTTTCTTTTCTATAGGTAAAGATATGATTGAATGAAAGAATTTTACTGTGTTAAGGAACAACACTCAACAGTAACACAGCTAGTAGCTAATACAATATCAAACAAGTGATATAACTGAAGATGCACCATGCCAATATGAAAAGCTTCCAGAAGTAACTGATGGTATGTGTAATTTAATAATTTTATTATATTAGATCTGATCCTCACCAACACAAAGAAGAGAACTAGCATTCTTGAAAAAGCCAAAGCCAATATAAGAAGCATTCCAATCCGCACATTTTCAGGAATGGTGATCTTGTCTTAAGAAGGATTTCAGGAGACAAAGGAGAGGTGGTAAACTTGATCCAAAATGGGTTGGACTTTTCACAGTTGTTTGTAGCCTTGGCCGTGGTCTTTTTCGTCTTCAGAATATATCAAATCCCAATAATATAGAATGGAGCCCATTTAAAAGAATACAAGTCAACCTTCAAGGTAATTGTAATCAAGAGGTTTAGCAGATTATGCATGCATTATGTATAATAGCATATCAGCTCTTCATCTGAACTGGAGCCCCCTCTTTCTGATTCACTAGAGTCAGAGGAAGACATTGCATGACCTATAATGAAAGGAGAAAAACAATTAGTCCACTGGTAAATGAAGTTTTTTAATCCGTCATCAATTATTAATTTACACATAATTGAAATGTTTGTAGCCTTTTAGTTCTCAAAGGGAGATATCCCCATTATCCTCTTGTATTTCAAGACCGTATGTTAGCCGCTATGTGAAGAAATCTACGTACCTGTCATCCCATTTCTATAGCCTCAAAGTTCACTGTCTGAGGATGATGATTTAAAAGAGATGAGTCCACTGCCAGAATTGGAACCGGTGTCTTTGAGTCCACCCAGTCCACGAAAAACAATATGGAAACTCATGTGCAGAATCTGTGCAATACACGGTTTCATTTAATACACAAAGCATTCATTACTTTCAAAAGAATTAATGGACTTTCCTCATGATATAAACAGTCAAGTATATATAAACAATCAAGTATGTTCACTAGTTAATCATAAAATTGTATATTCCCCGCCAATACCCCACCATTCGATAATACGCGAGTGGGAACAATCGCGCCGCAGAATTAACTTCGCGAAGTTGCGTGCAGCCGATAGTGTAGGTTTTGGCAAGCTGTGGGTAATCTAAAGTAATCAGCAGTAATCAGCTGCTATGGGTTCCAAAAGAAACCATAAACACTGAGGTGTAGGAGGTGTAGCTAAGAAGCGCATGAAGCAGCTTATTGTGGCAAGATACAACAAGAGATACTGCAACCACAAAGGTATTTGTAAAACTCATGCTGACAAATGGTTATTACAGTTCACTACCATGCAATACAGATTCTGTGGTTGTCCCAGCTCCAGGCTTGCCTGCTGATAGTATGTGTAGTACTTCAGGTATCATGGCCTTAAGTGCACAGCCTGAAGTTTTGCAACAGGTTTGTCAACTATATTTAAAATATAATATCAGTGATGTAAAAAAAAATAAAAAAATACTAATAATAATAATATTAATAATAATAAAATAAACAGGATTCCAGACCTGGCAGTCCTGGTGATGTTCAGGACTCTGTCACTGGCAGTCCTGACGATCCACTCATGGTTCGTAACAGAAATAAGATAAAATTTAAGTTCAATGACACAATATATATTTAGGATACGGTCCCTGGCAGTCCTTAACAGCTTCAGGACTTTGTCACTGGTGATGTTGAGGAGTCTCTCACCATTCGCAGCCACATGGTTTGTCCCCACAAAAAAAAGTAAATATAAAAATAACCTTGTAAACAAATGGTTTAGGATTCTGTCCCTGGCTGTCTCGGTAACCTCCTGGATAACATCACTGGTTCCTGATGTTCTTGATGCCTTCTCAGGCAGTGCCAGCAATCCTCACATGGTTTGTAAAAAAAATGTATAAATAAAGCTAAACATCAAATACGTTAAAAAAAATGTTTAGGATGTTGTTTCCAGAAATCCTGGTGACTGTCAGGACTTTGCCACTGCTTCTCCTGGCGATGTTGGTAGCTCTTATGCTGAGCTAGACCCATCCTCACCACCGGTCAGTTCTCTAATGATAGTAATTAATAGTAATAATAAATTTAATTGTAAAATGCCAAATATTATACCGCTTTCATCTAGGATGCTGAAGGCAACTAGTCTATTTTAGAAGAGTTGGTCACTGCTCGGAAATCCTGTCCACTGGCAGCATACACCTTCAGTGTTCCAAAGACATGCAAATTTACGACTCCTTGTGCTCATGGCAGCAGTATTACCCAGTCCTGTCTTTTTTTATGACGGGTAACTTACATGCCGACTATGAGCGAGTAGGAGGCTTGCTAGGGTGCCCCGCATGTTCTAGTACCCAGTGGGATAGGATTGTGAAGAGGTTGGAGGAGTTTGTCTCTGACTTAGCAGAGTGGTCCTGTAGTCAGGTAAGGAAGGAGATAATGGAGCGAGGTGATGATAATAAATGGATGGCTTCATTTGATGGGTTTTACCTGACTCGGGGCCACTACTCCAATAACTCCTCTGCCACACTCCATGACTACTCCACTGGGAACATTGCGTGGTTCACCCACCGAACCAAGCGTGGTCCAGGACATGACTGGATAGGAACTTCAGCTGGTGCTGAAGCTGACATGCTGGATGAGCTTCTCGGTAAGGCAAAGGTAGCGGGGTTTTCTGTCAAGGAGCTTATCGTGATAAAGATTCGTCTACCAATGCCACCTTCTGCCGGTACTTCCCAGAAGTTATGATTACATACTGCAGTAATCACAGCACCAAGAATTTCCATAAGGCACTGGAAAAAATAAAGAACAAGTGCGAGGTAAACATATAAACTAAAGAAAGCATATATAATTACTTCATATTCGATGGTATATAGTGCAAGGCAGATCAGTTTAGATGCAAGAGAATGACCGATGGCATGCTGAACTCTTGCAAGACCGCACTTAGCACCCTCATCGGCTCCGATAAGGTTCAGGAGGCTGACAACTCGTTAGAGGCTTTCGCTGAGGGTCTCAGTAACTTTGTGAGCCACTACTGCCATGATCAGCATGAATCTCCTTATTGTTACCATCCTAAAGTAAAAAATGCAATATACACATATAGAATTTTTTTTTTTTAAATCAATATTGTAGGTGAACCAGACGGAAGTCCCTACACCTCCATCAACAATTTTACCTGCAGATCCCAAGTGGCTGGGTTTTCCCAGCTTATGGAGGAGATGTCGGCTTATCCCCAGGATTACGTGTCAGATCATGGCAGGCTGACGACAAATACTGTTGAAGGTTTCCATGGTCTGGCACTAGTCTACCGTGACAAGCAGACTGACTTGTCGCACACGCATTATGTGTGCAAGACAAACATGGCAGTATGTCACAAGGTTAGCTAAAAACAAACAAAAATAAAAAGTGATAAAATTAATGTTATTTACATCATTCACTCATACTAATATGAAATAGAATCTCGGACCAATTTGGAAGGCTCTCTGCTTTTTAATAATGGGAGTTGAAATGCCAGTAAATGCAGTTGCTACCATTTTAAAGGAGCAGAGAGACTGGATAAAGAAGTGCTGCCAGAAATCGAGTAAAGAATACCTCCACAAACGGTAATAACTATTAAGTGGAGGCTGCAGGGTGTGTTTTTTTTTGTTTGGGGGTGGGGTGAAACTTAATCATTTATTTAGCAGAGGATACAGGGCTTTTGGGGAGGGAGGGGTTCCCCCCCCCCCCCCCCCCCCCCCCCCACCCTTTTACTTCTCCCCTCTATATGAAACACTTAGTTTACTCCAAAAATTTGTCTGGTCACCTTGAAATCACTATTTTGGCAATAGAAACTTACAGAAGAAGGCCAAGAACAGGAGGTATGAGCAGGAGAAAGCCTTCATGGAACGTCTACGTGGAGCTGGGTGCAGTGTTGGGGAGTACGCTGGAGATGGCCAGGGTGAGTCTGCGCCCACAGAGCTCCATTCTATTGGTGAAGGCACTGTAGATGCCGGCCCTGATGTGGAACATCTGGAGTTGGAAGAGGATGATGACGATGGTGATGGTGTTGATGGAATTGGACGCGATGATCATCATCCTCTTCTAATTTTCTGCAACTGTGAAGCGACCGGGCTGAGTATCTACAGTGACCACATCACGGACATAGCAGCGAAAGTTGTGGCTTGTCCCATTCCACTGCAGCAACCTACTTTTGCAAGGCTGGTCAGAACTACTCGACACATCCCCGCACCTGGTAATAATAATAAATTATTATATCAGTACATATTGTATCGTCGACCTACATATATCTATAATAATGACGGGAATTACTGGGATTTCACAGGCCATGCTCAGAAATGAGCAACCACTCTTGTCAGTCCTGCCACAGTTCCTTCAGTGGGTAACTTCGGTTACTGCTGAGGTCAGCGATGCCACTAGCATCACTCACTTCCCTGGTATTTCACTTAATTTAATCTTTTTTTTAAAAATTATTATTTTATGAATATAGTGTTAGTCGCCCACAATGGCTTCGCCTACGACTTTCCAGTTTTATTTTCACAAGTTGAAAACCGAGAAATACCCCTGTCCATTTTCCAAACGTACAACGTACCTTTAGCGACCCACTACCTCTTCTACGTGCGTTAATAAAGTGTACCTACTCAATGATATAAATAATTTTTGATGTACATGTAATAATACCTCAATTGTAGATGAAGAAGGGTGGAGATGAACACCTCAAGGGGACTTCTCTGGCAGTGGGGAAGCTGCACAACAAAATAGTGGGAAAAGAGTTTGAAGGCAAATTACATTGTGATCATATCTTGTGCATACTCTTAATTAATTAACAACTAATTATAGGAGCACATCGAGCTCTTCCAGACGTTTTGGCCTTGGAAGCAGTGCTCACGCACCCATCAATAGTGAACTGCCTTTCCCATTTGGAAATTCGTTGTCCTAGCAGACAACTAAGTCGGTGGGTGCAACAAAAGTATGCTCACCATCGCAAGAAGGTTCTTACAAGGGAATTAGGAAACTGCATCACAGCGGCACAGGCTACTAGACTGGACACACTGGGCATTGCTCTACAGGATTTAAAAAATCTAAGGGACATCACCAACAAGGAAGGCTTTCTCACAGCTTTAAAAGAAAAGGGCTTGAGAAGTAAATCCCTAACGGAGAAGCAGTGCTACGGCTATCCTAGCATAGTAGCTAGGGGAATCTCAGTGACTTTTCTGTAAGTTTTCAATCATGCTTTGACTTGATTTTTTAACTGCCTCCTTTTGTACAGTGTTCCAGTTAACATTTTAACAATTTTAGTTCCCATGGGTAATGCCTCCACGTGGAGGGAATGGGAAACACTGTGTCATTTCTATCATTCTACAACAGTGGCTAAATTTCTCACTCCACAGTGCCTGAATTATCAACTCAAAAAAAAGGGAAGTTATTACCTTGTTTTTTTAGCTAGTGTTCTTAAAATGTTGTGTTACACAAACCTTCTGTGGTGTCTTTAGCTTAAGGTTGTCTCATTGCTGTTTATAGCAACACAGTCCCAGTCAGAGCTCAACACGGCAAAGGTGCACCAGGCAGCCTCTCCTCCTGTAGTCTACTTCAAGATCTGCCTATCTGAGCTCGAGCAGACGAATCCAGCCAAGTATATAAATGTACAAATAGACTTACAGAATTTTATTTACGTGTATTTAATGTGCAATATGAAGGTTAGCCTTCACCATACTATCAGCAGAGTAACCCTGACTGGGCTCCATCAAGAAAACTTGGCTACTCTCTCTCTGGGTCAAGTATAGAAGTTAGTAGTGGGCGCTTTAATCGTTAGCAATCCAAACAGAAGAGAAAGCGTAGTGAGAGTAATGGTCAACTGGAATCTATGGTAGATCCTACTAATGATGTGGATGCATTGGCTAGCTCTGTGGAATCTTTTGCTCAAGGTCGTACTGAAGTAGTGAATTTGGAATGTCAGACCAAATTATCAGCTAGTGATATTAGATATGGACTTAAAAGATGCACAAGAGGAGGTTATTTCTGCAGTAAAAAAGAGTAGAAAATTAGTGGATAGAATTCGAGTATCAGACCAATCCTTACTAAGTACAGATCCAGACACACTGAAATTTCACACAGGAGTTTGGGATTCCCCTCATTTTTTGATTGAGAAATTTGAATAATATTTAAGCCCTCTACTAATACTTTAAAAAAAAAAATTTTTCCCCAAAATAATTCCACTTTTCCCATCAATAAAAAATATATATAGAAATAATTTTATTTGATGTATTTTATACCAATATTATATTAGTTCAATTCAACAATAAAATATGTTGTTTATTGTTTGGTACTGATTGTGAGACATCTATGAGTGTCCACAAGGAACATATGCCATCGGACGTCGAGCTCCACTACAAAACAATTTCATATACACAAAAACACAAACAACAAAGATATTTGTAATACAAACAACAAATTATTCATGATCCTATAAATAATTGCAACTTTATGATGTATTGTATGTGGTTTCATACAGGATTTTTGTTTGGGGGGGTGGGGCTCCGAGTGTACTTCGCTACATTCATTTTTTGGGAATCTACACTACTTTGATGCACATCTTTGCATAAGAGTCTATACTTCACACTGATGATCAGTGTTCGGTCCTATGCACTAAATGGCTCAGTTATGATAGGAACATAAATAAATGCTTCCAAAATGTTCATTTCTATTCAACTCCCAAAATTCTAGGGGGGGGTGGGGGGATTCCAGGGCTAGCCTCCCACTGTATGAACCCCTGGTATCTATACTCCACACTGTCCATTGCTTTTCACTGACATTCTTGTGCCATAACTCCCCCCCCCCCCCCCCCAACAGTATGTTGAAATGAAATTAGACTTACCCAGCATGGATGATGTCACAGACCGAAAAAAACACCCCGACAACAAAGATATTAGTAATACAAACAACAAATTATTCATGATCCTATATAATTGCAACTTTATGATGTATTGTATGCGGTTTCATACACGATTTTTGTTTGGGGGGGGTGGGGCTCCAAGTGTACACATCTGGTCCTAGTATATAGTACATGTGGTTTAAAAAATTAAATTTTTTTGAAAATTTGAAATGTTTAAAAAACCACAACCCACTTTCAAATCTCAAAACTCAATGAAATATATATATATTATAGCTAAACAGCTTTATCTATCTCAATATAGCTATAAATAAGTCCTTTACACAACAGAAGCTTGCTAGTTTTCAAGAGAAAGACAAGAGAAAATATAGCTATAAATAAGTCCTTTCCACAACAGAAGCTTGCTATTTTTCAAGAGAAAGACAAGAGAAAGACAAGCTTACCTCGATCATCTTCTTGACTCCCATTGTCAGTATCAGAGTTGACGGGGTCATATCCACCAACCGTGATACAGGGCCTCCTATAGCCCTAGATGTCGTCTCCCTCCTCTCCGCTTGATCCTGAGTCGCTAGAGTCAGTATCAAGCAATTTTAAAACTTCCACAGCACTGTAACTGGTAGACGCCATCTTTCCAAACTGACTTCAAAATTTTTTTTTTTTTGGCATAGTTACCTAGATCACACGACACGCTCACTTTTTTCCTATGATGTAATAAGCATTACCTAAGACTGTACACAATGGGGAGGCCCCCAGTTGAACTGGCGATTTTATAAAAAAAAGGAGAAGACAGTAAGTCAAACCGCAAAGTCTTGGTCGGCAAAGAAGTGGTTGTTTCAATGTGTTATGGAGGCTACTGGGCTCAAGCAATTTTTCACTGCTTCTACAAAGCTCTGGAGATGACTGGATCCATAAATGAAGCTGCTGTGAAGAAGGTAACTTTTTTTTAATTTGACGGAGAACCGATGTGTGTTTGTTTTTGCCGACGAAGAAATAAACGCAACTGCAGTGAGGTACTGTCGAAGCAGTCCTGGCTGAAAGCTATTTTAGATGCTTTTCCAATGCATTGGGCACCTGTGTATGCAATCTGACAGTTGTAGCTATAAAGTAACTATTTTAAAAAATTCGGAGAAGCCAACCGGTCTTCACCCGCTTCAAAGCGGGATTGGGAACGAAAGGGTTAAATGACGGTTAGGGCGCAACTGAGGTTAATGACGAACACGGAAGGGGGCGGGTTAGGCGCATGGGCATAGTACAAAGCAACGGCAATACAGGTATTAACCAGCAAGCAGACAAGAATAGTGAAGCTCCCACCCACCTCCCCAGGGCAAAGAAAAGGGGGCAGTGTAAGGTAGAGACAAAGAGGCAGAAAGATTAAACACAAAAGGGGGGGACTCAGTACATGATCCAAATGATGTAAATTTTTTAGTGGGAGTGGCAATCTCTAATGTTTACATTTTTTATCAACTTGCTACACAAAAGGGAGCAACCTCTCCGAAGAAGTTTCTAGAACTGGTGGCAATACAACTCATTGGACACTACTGCAGCAGGAAAAAGCCAGGAAGAATCAGCGATCTGGTGAAACCATTACGAATTACTCATTTTCCCCAAAAAAGGCATGACTCACCTGGAACGAAGAGAGGGCGTTGCGTAGTGTGCCAGGAAAAGAAGCTGCGAAGGGACACTCCTTAGTAGTGCTCCAGTTGTGGGGTGTGGCTATGCCATCAAGGATCTTCTACTGATTGTTTTCTATTATTTCACCAAAAAATTCTATAAAACAATACAAGAGTTCAGTAACAACTTTCTCATATTCTTTTTGTAACACATAACATTATAGGTCTGAAGTTCTTATTCTCTTTTTATCACCTTCACCAATTTTAGCACACATTTTACTGTTACTTGTAGCTTTGTTATTCACATACAAAATAGATAGTTTGAACAACAATCAAGTCCTTGCTGGCTAAATAACAACATACTAAGAACAAACACCAACAACTTTGTGCCAAATAAGAGCCATTGCTAAAGAATTCAGATTATAGCTACAGCTAACTCAAACACACACAACTTACTGACGAATTTCCAAAAAATTCCCTTCGCAGTGAGAGTAAACGCAGAGAAACTCAACCAAACTTCAACATCAGGTGGAGCGAAGCTTTAGCTCCGACTTTCTAATACATCGCCCGAGTCAAATTTGAAGCCTACGCCGCTAGGCAAAAAAAAATAGCAATGACTCTTGGGGGCTCACTCCGCGTGTCTTTGTTTGAAAACAATTCCGGACTACGGTGCACGTGGGCGTAATTTAATTTCCGGCGTTAATCGGTTAAAGATACAATGCTGAAATGTTTTAAGGACCAATATCCGGTCACACGAGTGATCCTTGATTGTACAGAACTATTTATAGAAATGCCATCGTCATTCTGTGCACAGTCTCAGACATATTTGACGTATAAAAGTCATAATACAGCAAAGGGTTTAATTGGAATTGCCAAATGGCGTTGTGACTTTCATTTCTGATTTATATGGAGGTCACATATCAGATCAAAAAATAAGAGACGTGTGGCATTATAGATTTATTACAGCCTAAAGATATGGTAATGGCCGACAGAGGATTTGACATTCAACATTATTTTGGCAGCAAATATTAAACTTACCTTTCATGAACGGCAAAGAACAACTATCCCTCGAGGAAGAATTTGAAACAAGAAATATTGCTTCATTGAGAATACATGTTGAAAGAGCCATTGAGTGGATAAAAAATTATCGTAATTTACAGGGAACAATATCAAATCGAATACAATCGGTTAATTTCACTGCACTTTATTTTCACTGACTACTCATGAGCTTGTATTACCGAGATATTCACGGTATCGTATTTTCACTGACTAGCCTGAGACTGACTACACCCCTAATAATTTCAAGGATAGAAGGCATTTATTAGAGACATGGCCATGGATGAAGAACAGTTTGGCATTGAGTGGTGCATTCGAGGCTACCATGTTTACAAAAGCAATATGGGATGCTGCTATGGGAAAGGAGCTACCTTGTGAGAGGGAGCCAGCAAACTTAGCAGATGTATGTGCTGTTGCTGTAATTGAGGATGGCCAGTGTGTGGGACATATATCCCAAAAAATATCTCGAGTATGTTCACTATTCATCCAAGGGGAGGAACTATTAGTTGTCAGGTAACAGGAGCAAGACAGCACTCTCAACACTTACCGAGGATTAGAAGTTCCTTGTCTGATGAAATTTAAAGGACCCGGTGAAGAGATCAAGAAGGTGGTTAAATTAGTTACTCAGCAAGTACCAAAAGAATAATCCTGTACACCTAGAAGCATTGCTATTATTTTAATCAATGACTTTATAGCTACCAACCTATATGAATAGCATCCACCATGATTAGCAATTATAATGAAATCAATAATTGTCATGTCAATAATGATTATTTGGTATTTATGTGAACATATTGTTTATTCTTCTTGTGCAGCAGCAGCAGCAGCTGTAGTGATACCAGACTTACCAAATCCATTCACAACAATAGTTGGGTTATCTTGTATGCTTCCACCAACCATTGGGCACAGACATGTTTCATTACAGTAATGAGATCAATAGGAGAAATTGAAACAGATTCCAGTTCATTGACGTCTTTTCCTTGGAGTTGCTCTTGAACCTTTTTCACAGTCAGTCCATAGGTTGTAACCTATCTGTAGTATTGCGTGGCAGAATGGCAATTAGTATGTTATTCTCCTCTAACAGAGATTTAACACCTTCAGAACTGACCCTTAAAGTTGTCATAGATGACTAATCCTGCTTGCTCTGCACCAAAGCTTTCCCTCAAGTTTTCAAAGTATGGGACGATAATTGTAATATATTCTATGGTAGAAGCCTCTGTTGACCAATGCTTTGGAGCGTGGATTATGCTCCAGTCAAGTGGGAAATTATACTTAGGGTGACAACGACTAGTTTTCCCTAAATCAATTGCGGACGTAGGAAGTCTCCAACCATAGAACCACAAAACACAGCGGTAACTTGCCTTTTGTCATTCATACCAGTTAACTCCACTCGTTTACTTCCTTGCTTTTCTAATGTCCAGTTCGATGATGGAACCAATTTTATTCCACTCTGGTCCCAGTTTAAGATTATCTCTGGTGGAACTTCCTACATGGTTACAATAGTAGTAATATCATCTAAAAAACCTTTCTTTAAGTTTTCAAAGTCATCCCCATTGTACTTACTCAGAGCTGTGGAAGCTTTCCTTTGTACAAACCCCATTCTCTTCGGAAGAGAATAAGCCCATGATTTCCCCAGGACGACAGGTCAGCTATACTCCTCCAACATTGTTTTGTTACAAGTCAAAAGGATGCCCTTAGCTGATGAAATAGTAATTCGAGCCGACACTGCTCCTCCTCCTTCTCTTAGCTTCTTCAAATATATCTGAACCATCTTGTCAATATCTGACCCAAGTAAAAGTGGTCTGCCTCGCTTAGCAGTAGGCAAATATAAAATGGCCAGATCTTCCTCAGCCTTCCTCTTCCTAGATAGCTCACTCAAATAACCTTTTTTGATGCTTTATCCAACCCTTTAGAAAAAAGCTTTGCAGCTGCTAACAACACCATTTTCACATGCATACTTGCCAATCTTAGCTCTTTGCTCAGAAGAGAAACAGTTGTATGATCCACGCTTCTTGGGCTACTTTGACTTCTCCACTTCTTTGTTGGCAGCTTCAATGGGTAGCTAAACGCAATGTCATTGTTGAAGTATTCAAGCTAGTTTCTGGCAACGGACTTCCTGATCCTATATAATAGCGGTTGCAAATGTACACGCAACTTTATAATGTCATTTATAATTGAAGTTTTTTTTTATTTCGCTGACCTTTTACAAACTCGACCAAAAAAGGAAGCAGTAATTCGAATAATGCGCTCCTTGTACCATTCAGCACAGTCTGCCTGGCCTCTTGTACTTCTTTCTATATGTTCTGCTTGCTCGCTATTAATATTTACCTTTTGCCATAGTTTTTTTTTTCGGGTATAGATGCTGTAGATGCTGGAGCTGCAGAGTCTTCACCTGATGTCAAATTGCACTCAACAGAAGAAGATGCAGGCAATGTTGAAACACATGGGGATGCAGTGGATGTTGAATTACATGGAGATACAGGCATGCAATCATTGTTTCTCATCACAGTGGTGAATGGAATGGCATTATTATTAGCTTCCAAGCTAGTGCAAAGTTTTCTTTTTGTTCTTCTGTAACTATGCTTAGACTAGGAGGACATGCCCGATATTTTTTTTCCATTTGAAGAGCACAATCTTCAGCTTTTCGCTTGCCATATACGTGATGCACGAACTGAATTTCAGAAAACAATGCTGGTCCATTGTCAGCAGTATTTTTAGGCTTATGCCATTGCTGTGGTTGTTCTGCAAAAGTTTTATCTTGGGGAATTTCCTTCAGTCCCAGTTCCGTAAAATCTAATATGCTATATAACAGTGCTGCTATGTGCTTGCAACAACCACCAGCTCCAGCTTTGCAGTTACACTTAGCACCAGTAACACAACAGGAACATTTTGCCAAAGATATGATGACAGAATATTTACCTGTGCATTTGAATGATGGCTTTACATAAGCATGAAAAATGCAGTAGTTATCATCCGCAGGATTGAATCGCACCATCATGACATGATTATCCCGAAAGAGTCAATATCCTTGTTCTTTATGCTTCATTGCTCCTGCATTAGCAGCTGAACGCTGATTGTTTGGGATGGTGAGTGAATCAGTAACTAAGTGTGCATAGAGAGAACCATAATTAAATGGTGGAAGCTGGTGCAAGCTAGATGTCCATCCTTCGGCAGGAAGTGGAGTTGGAATAATAGGAGTTTTATTTTTTTCCTTTTGCGCTCTTAATCGATTCTCATGAATGCACCATCTGGGTCTAAAAATTTTCCATCTAATCCTGAAGAGATATAATCTTGTACTCTATACATTAAGGGGAAACAGTTATAATGTTTAGATATTACTAAATTTTTTATTATGAATCTATTTTGCTCACCTTTTCACAAGATTCTTCGTATCCTTAGCTTATTCCAAGGATTCCCAAGGTCTGCCTTCATTCAGAGCACGGTTAGTGGAGATTGTGATGGGAAGGCAGGCCTGGCCAAGAAGGGCTTCTTGTTCCTCTTTAGTCTCTTTAGCCAGTGAGTTCACTTCTGCCGCAAGCTGTGATGAGCCCTCACCCCCACTTGTGAGATCTCTAACTGATCTCAGAACATCAGCCCTGCAGCTTACTGTTCTTTTGCTAACTCGAGGAACTGAGACTTGTACCAAGGCAATAGGCTGAAAATGATGTGTTATACATATTTTATTTAAAATTTGTTAACCCTAACCTGACCACCAATGCCTGAAGGTACTGTGATCATTTTGGCAGCCGACACAGATGATTGTCCTTCCTCACTCATCAAGGCACGGCGCACAAGCTAGGGGGGCAATTGTTTGGAACAGAAAACATAGAAGAATATCAGTATAATTAATTAACCTGTTTTGTCTTTCTCACAATGTATAGCCTTCACTTCAGTACTGAGTGTGAACTGGTTCCGAGTTGGGAAGCTCCGTTGACGTCTGGTGGGACGATGCTGCTATCGCTGCCACCAGGAGATCCAATGTCTCAGCTAACTGAGCCCTTAGCTAGCTAACTCCCTGCTAACAGGTTGACGACAACTTAGGGTTGAATTGTAATTCAAGAAAGATCTCTAATTAGAAAATAACCAAAGTACAGTCCATATATATGACATGATCACGTGACCTAAGAATTCAAAATAACGCACATACGACACACAATGGTTCTTTGTTCCAAGTAGCAAGGCATACACAACATGAGCCCTTTCCAGGCACACAACACACACAGGTGACAATTGGTTCAAACCACAACACAAGCACACACACACATACAAGAGTTACTATGGTGAATGACTAATGTAAGATAGAGTTCATGTGAGTGTGACTGATGTCACGCTCACACTGAGTACCTGTCTATTACCTTGGATGGTGAGTTAATATCTTCACTTTACAGTGTCCTGCTAGGTGCATGCTGTAATTTTTAACCATTACTTGGTTGTTGCAGTTATTTACACATGAAATTACTACTTTTTCTAGCAGTACAGGAGAATTGTGGATGACCGACTGACTGTTGAGCAATTTGAAGCAGTAAGTGAAGTGGAAGCAGGAGAAGACTCTGATGTAATCCCAGTGCCAGCAGAAGAGGAGCAAAAAAATATTTAGCCTAAAAGAAAGACAGCTGCTAGCAGGGTTTTAAGTTCTTATATGAGGGAAGAACAGTTTTAAGCTGAAATGAAAAACAGTAAGATTTTCTCCTAGTATTACTCATGGCATAATAGTTCATTTTAACCCTTTCACCGGTATAACCGCCATATGGCGGTCGAGGCACCCATCGACACAAAAAGAATTATAAAAAATGAACCGCTCACGCTATCGACTTGTTTTAACACCAAAATAGAGCTTAAGCTTAGCTTTATTGCATATAAACTAAGAAAACCATGACGTAGTATTCTGTCGAATTTTATTAGCTTAATCAGCAGTAGCAAGGCTTCGCGGCTGAGTGCGGACGGTGTTATTAGTTTGTTGTTCGACGATTAGTTCGTTGTTCGACGATGAATTTGGATTATCTAAAGCGGAGAGCGATAAAGGGAACTTGCAAGAGAGCAGTAAAGATATTTTTGTTGGATCGCCAACAGTTACTTCTAAGGAAGTGGAAGCTTTAGAAGATGCTGTGCATTCTTCTGATGATAGCACTTGCAATGGGTCTGAATCTTCAGATGCTGAAGGTGAGTCATAAACACTGGGAATGTCTTAGATAGCTGTGCTTAGCAATGCAATGATAGTTAGTTCTAGGTTTAGCTAATAGCTGCAATGATAGCAACAAACACTGATTCAACACTAGCTAATGATAGCTATCACAGCTAACTCAATATTAGAGATCAATGTGTGATTTAGGAGTACATTTTATCAAGAAGAATGTTCAGGCAAAAAACATAAGATATTCAAATAATTGCAATTTGTAGTTGTAAACAACACAAGTGAAGATGAAATATCTTCAAATTCAAGTGGACGTGCAAGCAGTTCAGATGAAATCAGTTGTCATGGAGACCCGACATTTGGAGTGGACGTGGACGAGGTGGACATGGACGAGGTTGACGTGCATGTTCTTCTATTTGAAAGAAAAGAAATACATCTCGTCCTGGAAACCGACACGAATCTCGTATTCAATGCTCCTTTTGCAAGGTCCATTTATGTGTTGCACCTGAACGTAACTGTTTTTTGAAGTATCATACTGTTACAGATTTTTTATTATAAGCAACATTTTTGTAAAACTTTAGACTTTTATTATAAATATATAATTCAATCATCTAGATGTAAATATAATTGTAATCAACATATTATCATTTTTATATTAAAAAAATTCAATAAATATTATGAAATGTTAATTAAATCTTTGTGGTTTGTTGCTAGGCAACATATATGCGGTTATTCAAAATCCCTAGCTATTATGCTACATGAATATATATGGTTGCTAGGTACTTTTTTCAATGTTTAACTCCTACATGATCACAATCATCACCAAACACAACAAACAACATTTTATTGTTGAACTAATATAATATTGGTATAAAATACATCAAACAATATTATTTCTATTTTATTTTTATTTTATTGATATTTGGAATTTTTGGGGGAAAATTTTTTTTTTTTAAGTATTAGTAGGTATTTGCCACAGAACTTCTGCAACTCTTGCTTTCTGAGGATGAGTAGAGCAAAGAAATCCAAAGAAAGGATTTCCTTTCCCTAAGTTTGTACTCATGGAGTGGACACCTCATCAAGAAAACTGCACCATAAGGAAGTATTAATAAAAAAAAAATTGTATTAATAATAATAATAATAATAATGCTAATGTTCATACTCCTCAACACCAAGAGGTAGCACGGACATAATCAATAAATCATATTAAAAAATGGCCAAACAATTCTTAGTTGGAGCACTAGTGTGATACAACCACAAATGGGAGCACACTAGAATGGAAAGACTTATTAGAGCTACGAGAGGGCCTTATAAAAGTTATTTAAGAGATCCAAGGCATGCTATACCAAAGACTTCTAGGTGGAGAGTAACAAGACACCATAGGTAAGTGTTAGGATATATAGGTTGTTGGGGTCGTAAATCCCAACA